>JAFEHB010000139.1_pt1 | contig 76256 bp, 73 predicted proteins | sample 9267121 | NCBI WGS metagenome assembly JAFEHB01 (sample SAMN17103336, study PRJNA684904) | human gut metagenome | isolation source: diarrhea sample from child under the age of five | host: Homo sapiens | place: South Africa: Mafikeng, Mafikeng Provincial Hospital | collected 2019-09 | reverse complement strand
TAGTAGCGCATGACTGTTAATCATGATGTCGTCAGTTCGAGTCTGACATCCGCAGTAACTAAGTCACCCAAGGGTGACTTTTTTTATTTTATAAATATCATCAATAAATCTTGGCACGCCTTTTTGTGTCAAGGTTTTTATTTACAGCTTTATTGGTAGCGGTTACAATATAATTATACTAGTTACTATGTAAAGGAGTCTGAAATGACTGATACTGTAAACTTAAAAGTACGAGTGCAAAAACTTGGTACCGCATTATCAAATATGGTAATGCCAAATATTCCTATTTTGATTGCCTGGGGGGTGTTGACGATGTTCTTCATTCCTGATGGTTTTACCCCTAATAAAACATTTGCAGCAATGGTTAGTCCGATGCTTGCTTTTCTTATTCCCCTAATGATTGGTTACACTGGTGGAAAAAATATTTATGAACATCGTGGAGGAGTGGTTGGTGCAATTGCGACTTTCGGTTCAATTATTGCCACAGCTAGTCTTTCTCTAGGAGGTCTAAACACTAAAGGAAATGTTCCTATGATTTTAGGTGCAATGATTTTGGGTCCTTTTGGTGCTTGGGTAATAAAAAAATTTGATGACTATGTTCAACCGCATATTAAAGCAGGTCTAGAAATGTTGATTAATAATTTCTCAGCTGGTTTAGTTGGATTTGGACTTGCACTTTTTGCTGTAAAAGTGGTTGGTCCACTTGTAGCTTGGCTAACCGACGTGATGGGACATGGGGTCGACTTTTTAATTGCTAATCATTTGATTCCCCTTGCTAATCTTTTTATTGAGCCAGCAAAAATATTATTTTTAAATAATGCAATCAATCAAGGGATTTTATCTCCATTGGGAATTCAGCAAGTTTCTGAAAATGGAAAATCACTTCTATTTTTACTAGAAGCGAATCCTGGACCAGGACTTGGAATTCTGATTGCTTTTATGCTTTTTGGTAAGGGTTCAGCTAAAGCGACGGCACCTGGTGCGATTTTGATTCAATTTGTCGGTGGTATACACGAAATCTATTTTCCTTATGTCATGATGAAACCTGCGCTCTTTTTTGCTGTGATGGCAGGTGGGGTATCAGGAACCTTGACAAATAATTTACTAGGTTCGGGTCTTGCGGCACCTGCTTCACCTGGTTCAATGATTGCAATCACAGGGATGGCATCAGCTAAATCAGCGGGTGGTTTTGTAAATGTCCTATGTGTCTGGTCAGGAATAGCTGTGGCAGCAATTGTTTCATTTCTAGTTGCATCTTTTATTTTAAAACGGGATAAATCAATGATTGATGATTCTGCTTTTGAGAATGCAAAAGTAGGTGTAGCTGCAGATAAAGCTGTCAGTAAAGGACAACTTTCTGTCAGCAATAATATTACTGACCAAGTCGATTTCTCTACGATTAATCATATTATCTTTGCTTGTGATGCAGGAATGGGTTCATCAGCAATGGGAGCTTCTATTTTGAGGAATAAAGCTAAGAAAGCAGGTTTGCTACAAGATGTTACTAATGTCGCTATAGCTAACTTAAAAGCAGGTTCTGACACAATTGTTGTGACACAAGATGAACTTGCTCCACGAGCTGCGACAATGGCTCCTGAAGCAATCAGATACTCAGTGGCTAATTTCCTCAATTCACCTCGCTATGATGAAATTATCAGTAATTTATTGATTACTAACAATGCTACAAATCAAACAATAATTACTGATAGACCTGTCAGTAAAAATGAGATAGACTTGAACCAAATTGATGAAGTTGTCTTTGCTCATGATGATTTACATATTGGTTCAAATACAATGGGTAAAGAAACATTAAAAGCAATATTCCAAATGCACGGTGTTAAAATTCCTATTTCTGATGTTGAATTTATTGGTTTAGGAGCTTTTAATGCCAAAAATATCATGATTGTTTCAACAAAAGAATTTACGACAAGTGTAAAAAATGAAGCTCCAAATGCTCAACATCTTTTTGTTGAGTCATTAATTACTACTCCTGAATACATCAATATGGTGAAACGGATGAACAAATAAAAATACTAGCTGTTAATTGGCAGTCTAGTTATGAGTAGAATTTTAAAAAAGGAATTTTTATGTTTTTAACAAGTCGTGAGCAAAAATTAATCCAGACATTTTTGAAACGTGGAAAGCTTACGATAGCAGAAATGATGGAAATTACAGATACAAGTCGCAGAACGCTTTATCGCGATTTGAACAATTTACAAAAGTCTTTACCAGAAAATATCAGTTTGGAAAATACTGATGAAGGCTATTTTTTGAAAGGGGATATCAATCAACTTACTCAAGCTCATGAATTAATAGACTATTCAATAAGTGAACGTTTGTATGGTGAGTTGCTTTTATTAATTGAAAATAAAGCATCTATCGCTTCTCTAACAGATTATTTTGGAATTAGTCAACCGACAGTAACTAGTGATTTGAAGCAAATTGAGCAAGCTCTGTTTGAAAATGAACTAGTACTAATCCGAGATCGTGGCTTAAAACTTAAAGGGGCAGAAGAAAATATTCGTCCAGTATTTGTGGCAGTGATTTATAATTCAGCAAGCATTCAGGAACTACTTATTAATCAACTTTCTAACAATAAAATTTTAAGAATAATAGATTTAAATAAATTTAAGCAAGTTAATGAGGCTTTTAAACGTATAGATTTACCTGAAAAAATGACTGACAAAGTCAAAGTTTTAATGCAACTTTTTTGCTTAGTTGTTTTGCTGCGTTTGGATGAGGGGTATTCTGTCAGTAGTGAAACCCTGGGCAGACCAAGTAAGCAAGCCTTAAACTTTGTCAATAAGTTACTGACAGAGTTACCAGTAACAAAATTTGTTGTTTCTGAGATCACTTATCTTGCATCAGTTTATGATATTTTATATTTTGGCTTTGGAAGAGAGCTGCTATTTATGGAAAAATTTGATACCGATTTTTCTTATAAAATTCGCCAACTCATTGATAAAGTTTCAACAATTCTTGAGATAGAATTTGGGAAAGATGACCGTTTATATGGTTTACTATATGCTCATCTCAAAGAATCAGAGATGTTACCAGTCCTCTTTCCTAAAAAAGAAAATGATTTTATCAAAAAGATAAATAAAGATAATCCTGAAATTTATAAAACAGTCAAAGAATCATTAAGGGAGGTCTTTGATAAGAATTTTTCAGAAATGGAAATTGCTTTTATAAGTCTTCACTTTGTGGCGACTCTTGAACGCAGTGACCTAGTTTTACCTTTAAGTGCGGCACTTGTCAGCAGTCGTGGAAGAATTTCTTGCGAATTTATCATGAGTAATTTAAGAAAGAATTTTCCCTTCTTAAAAAAGATAGAACTTATTCAAAGTTCAATCCATATCACTCAGGAAAAATATGACATCATTTTTACAACAGAGAAAGAGTTAGATTACCTCTACATCAATCCAATGCTAGATCAAAAGAATTTGGAAAATATTCGTCACCAGCTGAGGTTGATTCAACAAAAATCACGAGCACTTACCTCTGATTCAGAAAAAGAAAAGAATTTTTTAAATCTCAATGACTTATTTTCAATAGGCAATGAAATATTAAAATCTTTTGAAATCCTATCTCTTGAAAATAAGGCAGAATTACATGATACTGTAAAACAAATTATTCAGCGAGTAAACCCAGAGGATAGTGGAGAACTCGTTCATTTGGTGGAAGAAAGATTTAAAGAAACACATCTAGCAATTCCAGAAACAAAAATTGCTCTCTTTCACGCAGTTCATTCATCAATCTCAAGTCCAATGTTTAAAATCTTTGACTTAAGTCAACCAATTGAAGGAATAGCAATGGATCATCAGGCTATTCAAATTGGACGAGTTCTATTGTTATTAGCGCCTCCAGAAGTTCCAGAGTATGTTTCCTTTTTATTAGGTAAAATCTCAAGTTCAATTATTGAAAACAAGCTTTATACTAGGATATACGATTCCGGAAATTATGAAATTGTAAGTGAGTTACTAAGAGAGATAATTATCGAAGCTGTTAAACATTATGATGACTAGGTTTACATAAGTTGTAAACCTAGTAAACCAAGAAAGGTAATTTTAAAAATGGAAATTCAAAAAAGTCTGATTAAAATTAATCAAAACTTTTCAAATAAAGAAGAGGCCATAAAATATTGTGGAAGTTTGTTGGTTGATGAAGGTTATGTCAAACCTAACTATATCTCAGCGATGATTGAACGAGATAGAGAATTGTCAGTCTATATGGGAAACTTTATTGCAATTCCTCATGGAACTGATGAATCGAAAAAAGAAGTTTTAAAAACAGGAGTAGCCATTGTTCAAGTTCCTCGTGGTGTAAACTTTGGAACAGTAGAAAATCCTAAGATAGCAACAATGCTATTTGGAATTGCGGGGATTAAAGAGGAGCATCTTGAGCTGATTCAAAAGATTTCAATTTTTTGCGCGGACGTTGACAATGTTGTAAAACTTGCTGATGCTCAAACAATCGAAGAAATTGCAAAATACTTTGAAAATTAATTAAAAAATGGCACAGCTTTTAGTGCCATTTTTTATATTTACCAGCATAATGTAAAAGCTTACAATTGCTTATATAGAGGGATTTTAGAGGATTCTATTTGAACTTTTACTTTCTAAATAAAGGAGCAGTAAGTAAGATGAAAAAAGCAGTACATTTTGGTGCAGGAAATATTGGACGTGGCTTTATAGGTGAAATTTTGAGTAAAAATGGATTTGATATTCACTTTGTTGACACAAATAAGTCTATAATTGACGAACTTAATAATCGGCATTCCTATGAAATTGGGATTGCAAGTAGTGAACATGAAAAAATTTCTGTAAAAGCTGTCTCTGGTATTAACAATAGTGAGAATCCTGAGGAAGTCATTGAAGCAATTGCAAAAGCTGATATTCTAACAACAGCAATTGGTCCTAATGTCTTGCCTTATATTGCTGAGCTTATTGCAAAAGGACTTCAGAAACGTAAAGAAGAAAAGGTTCAGAGCCCGTTAGATATTATTGCCTGTGAGAATATGATAGGGGGCTCTGAATTTTTGGAAGAAAAAGTGTCCGATTATCTGTCGGAATCTGATAAACTTTATCTTTCTAAATTTATTGGTTTTCCTAATGCTGCAGTTGACCGTATTGTTCCTGCTCAAAAACATAAAGATGTTCTCTATGTTGAGGTAGAGCCTTTTAGTGAGTGGGTAATAGATGCAAGTCATTTAAAAAATAAAGAAATCAAACTTGAAGGAGTTCATTATACAACTGACCTCGAACCATTTATTGAGCGTAAACTTTTTTCTGTAAATTCAGGACATGCTGCAGTTGCCTATTCTAGCGCATATAAAGGTTATAAAACAATATTAGAAGGTTTACAGGATGAAGAAATTTTGAATATCCTAAAAGCAGTTCAAAAAGAAACACGCGCTTTACTTTTAGCAAAATGGGCTCAATATTTTAAGCAAGATGAGTTAATTAAATATCATGAACTAATCATTTCTCACTTTTCTAATCCAGAAATTATTGATGAAGTGTCACGCGTGGCAAGAACACCTATCCGGAAATTAGGATATGATGAACGTTTTATTCGTCCAATAAGAGAATTAAACGATCGTAAGCTTTCTTATCAAAATCATCTAGATATTGTTGGAAAAATTTTTGCTTACCATGATGAAAATGATGTTCAAGCCATTCAACTCCAAGAAAAACTAAAAATAACAGAACTCCCAATGCTCATTGAAGAAGTGACTGGTCTAAGCAATCAAAAGTTGATTTTGGAAATCGAAAAGGTTATTAATTACTATAAAAAATAAAATTTGGGAGAGATGATGATTTTTTATTAATACAATTTATGATTCAAAATTTAACCGCTTTCTATTGAAAAAAAAGATAAAAAGTGTTATTATAGAATCATAGAAAAAGCACTGGAATGTGCGAGCTCTTTCATTTTTTTGACCGACTATATTTGTATTGCATAGGGGTTCATGAGACATTCGGTAGCGTAATACCTCGAACGAAAGTAGGGGAAGCTGATGCGAAGCGAGAACACCCACCTGGCGTTTTAGCGGGTTCAATACACGGAAGAGCATACGGCATTCAATCAGTGTTTTTTTGTGTATCAAAAATTAGACAAATCAATAATAAATCTGGGGCTACGGGACTATATATTTAAATAGAACGGATTTAGAGCTTTAGATTTGTTTTTGCATTCATTTGTTAACAATTTTTGTTAATTTATTTGTTGGATAATTTTTGTAGAATAAAGATACCTCAAATGTGTAGGCCTTACACGAATAATAAAAGGTCAGTCTAACTTTGTTTGTACCTAGATATGTACTTCAAACTATCTTTCGATTTTGAAAGCCCATAGTTTAACTTCTATGAGTTTTTTGTTTGTAAAAGGATATGAATCTAAAAGGAGTAAAGATTTATGCTGATTAGAAATTATGAATCAAAAGATTTAAATGAAGTTATTAATCTGTTTAAAAACACTATTTTTGAAGTAAATATTTCTGATTATACTTTGGAACAGATTAAAGCTTGGGTTGACGTTGACACAAAGTTATTTGATGATAATCTTGGCAAAACCTACGCCAGAGTCATTTCTAATCATGAGCAGATAGTAGGATTTGGTAACATTGATGATAAAGGATATATTGATTTATTTTATGTCAGTGCAGATTATCAAAGGCAGGGAGTAGGGCAAAAACTTCTAAATGATTTAGAAAAAAGCTCGAATTATACTAGCTTTATGGTTAATTCATCTATTACTGCTAAGCCCTTCTTTGAAAAAATGGGCTATAAAGAAACAAAAAAGAACTGTGTACACTTGCGAGGGCAAGATTTTGTTAATTTTACTTTAAAAAAAGTTGTTGAATAAAGTTGATTTTATTTAACAACTTAAAATAATGTGCAGGCACTGAGCCACGTAAAAAGCTGATAGGAGTATTGTTATTATGACAACGAAAACAGTTAACAAACATTTGTTTGTATGGTTAGGAAGTTTTCTATTTGGTGGATTTGGGGTTGACCGTTTTATGCGAGGACAAATTGGAGTGGGAATTTGTAAATTGTTATTCAACTGGGCTACTTTTGGCATTTGGTCTTTTGTCGATTGGATTGTAGCCTTGGTCAAGGCTTATAGTACTTACAATGATACTGAAGATATTACATTTATTAATGGTGGATATTCTAGATAAAAGCTCACCTATTTGAGTTCTTTCTCAAATTTCTTTTAGGAGTTTATAAATAAAAAATAGACCAATTATTAGCCTATTTTTTTTTATTTATTTTTATCAACTAAATCTAAAAGGAATTCATTGACACTTGGGTAAATGGCTTCTTCACCAACCATGCTAATAAGTCCAGTTCTCTTAAATGATTCTTTTAATTTAGGATTCATTGAGGCGAAGACGATTTGGCGTTCTTCCTTATGAAAAATACTGTAAATATCAATCAATAGTTTTATAGAAGTGACGTCAATCATTGGTACACCTCTTAGAGAAAGAACAACATTAGTATTTGCTGGAAGTTCATCAATTGCTTGTTTTAACTTGCTACTATTTAAAAAGAAGAGCGGGCCAGAAATATAAATAACTGTCCAGTCAGTAAATACTTCATGATGATTTTGACTGATTCGTTCGGGTTCAATTTGTGAACTATTAATCTCAATTTGGGAAATTTTTACGATAAAGAGTAAGAAACCAACAATGATTCCTGCTAATATTGTAGTACTTAAATCGAAAATAACAGTGATAATCATCGTTACAAAAAATTCGATGATTCCACTTTTTAATTTATTTTTGAATAAGAAACGAATGGCTTCCCACTCGTTCATTCTTACGGCGGTCATGATAAGAACACCAGCAAGGGCACTTAGTGGAATATGAGTCATAAATGGTGCAAATAGAAACATTGACAGGAGAAGAATAAGGGCGTGAATAATACCAGTTAAGCGAGTTTGAGCACCTGCTTTTATAGCTACACTTGTTCGAGCAATTGCGGCTGTTGCTGGAATTCCTCCGAAAAAGGGAATGAAAATATTTCCGATTCCTTGAGCAACGAGTTCTTGGTTATTGTCCATTGGGTGATTGGTTGCACGGCCTGCTGAGGCACCACAAAGGAGACTTTCGGTCATTCCAAGTACGGTAATGCTTATGGCTGGGATAAGTAGAGTTTTCATGTCTTGGAGATTCAATTCAGTCAAACGTAGATGAGCTTGGGGAATAAGGGTGGTTGGAATTTTTCCTACTAAAGGAATATCTAGTTTTAGGGCAAGGACTGCTAAAGTTGACAGCAAGATAGCCAACAATGAAGCTGGGAATTTTTTACCCCATGATTTAGGATAGAAAATCATTAATAAGATTGTTAAAAGTCCAATAATTGTTGAAGCATAATCAATATGTAAGCCAGAGATAAATTTCATTAAATCAAAAAAAGAACCTGTAAAATGTTCTATTCCGAAAAAGTTTTTAATTTGTCCACTGGCAATGATGATGGCAATACCAGAAGTAAAACCTGTTATTACTGGTGAGGGAATAAGTGAAATTAAATTTCCTAAACGGAAAATTCCTGCGAGTAATAGAAAGATTCCCGCCATAAAAGTAGCAATAAATATTCCATTCATTCCGTATTTACCAATGAGTGAAATTAAAATAGCCGCCATTGCTCCTGTTGGACCAGAAATTTGATAGAAAGCTCCAGAAAGTGAGCTAATAATCAGACCTGCAACAATGGCTGTTATAAGTCCGGCTGCGGCTGTTGTACCACTTGATACACCGAAGGCAAGGGCTAGAGGGAGGGCAACGGCGGCTACAGTAATTCCCGCCATCAAATCTTGTAAGAATTTTCGTCGGTTGTAGTCTTTGAATTCTGAGTTAATAATGCCTAAAAATTGTTTAATCATAATAATTCCTTTAATTTTTTATCACAATATTCTATGATAACAGAGATGAGTAATCTTATCAAATAATTATCGGAATCGAAATGAAATCAAGATTAGATAAATTTCTTGTAATTAAAAAACTAGAAAATAAATTTATTACTAATATCTAATGAAAAATTGAAGAATAACTGTTAAAATAATGATAGAGATTTTATTAGGAGAGGAAGATAATGATAATTAAAACAATAAATTTAGAAAACTATAAAGAAGTTGCTGAACTTATTCGTGAATCTTTTAGTCAGTCAGAACATGGTTATGGTAATGAGGCTGAACTTGTTGATAAAATTCGTAATGAAGAAGGTTATATCAAAGATTTGGAAATTGTTGCTTTTGAAGATGGTAAAATCGTTGGTCACGGTCTTTTGAGTGAGGTTGAGATAGTAGGTGACTCACAAAAATTCAAAGGTTTGGTCTTAGCTCCCCTTGATGTTTTAACTACTTACCAAGGTAAAGGAATTGGGGCAGCAATATTATTGGAACTTGAAAAAAGAGCAAAAATTTTGGATTATCCGTTTATTAGTATTTTAGGACATGAAACTTATTATCCTAAGTTTGGTTATGTACCAGCAAGTCAATATCAGATCAAAGCACCTTTTGAAGTTCCTGATGAGAACTTCATGATTAAAGAATTAACTGACGGTGGCTTAGAAGGAAAATCAGGAGTAATTCACTACTCAGAAGCCTTTAACTAAGTAACAATTGAGTTTAAAACTCTTTGTTAGTAACTCTATATTTAAGACTTAAATAATAAAAATTCTTGCATTTTGGTCTATAAATCGGTATAATAAGCTAGTAAGTTGGCCCGGTAGCTCAGTTGGCTTGAAGCACTGCTTCAAGGTTGCGGATAGAAAAATTGCGAAGCAATTTATCATTACTACCACAGAATTTTAGAATTCTAGAAGTGGTCACAAAATATTCAACTTTTTTATAAATTGGCCCGGTAGCTCAGTTGGTAGAGCAGTAGACTCTTAATCTATGGGTCCAGGGTTCGAGCCCCTGCCGAGCCATAAATAGTAAAAGCATTCTAAATTTTTAAAAGTTTAGAGTGCTTTTTTTACTGACAGAAATCTGTCAGTAAAGTAAATAGTCTGAAAATAGTGTATAATATTGTCAAAAGATTTCTGTCAGTAGAACAGGATGGTAAGTAGAGGATGTTTTATGGATTTATTAAAAAAATTTAACCCTAATTTAGATAAAATTGAAATTTCATTGATTCGTCAGTTTGACCAACAGGTTTCATCTATTCCTGATATTATAAAGTTGACTTTGGGAGAACCTGATTTTTATACGCCTGAGCATGTTAAACAAGCAGGGATTGCGGCGATTGAAAATAATCAAAGTCATTATACTGGAATGGCTGGTTTACTAGAACTACGTCAGGCAGCTAGTGAATTTATGAATAAAAAATATGGTTTATCTTATGCAGCGGAAGATGAAATTTTAGTTACTGTTGGAGTAACGGAAGCCATTTCTAGTGTTTTGTTATCAATTTTAGTTGCTGGTGATGAAGTTTTGATTCCCGCGCCTGCATATCCTGGTTATGAGCCATTAATTACGCTTGCTGGCGGTTCTTTGGTTGAAATTGATACAAGAGCTAATGATTTTGTTCTCACGTCTGAGATGCTTGAACAAGCGATTGTCGAGCGTGAGGGAAAAGTTAAGGCTGTTATTTTGAATTATCCAGCAAATCCTACAGGGGTAACTTATAATCGGGAGCAAATTAAGGATTTAGCTGAAGTTTTGAAAAAGCATGAAGTATTAGTGATTGCTGATGAAGTTTATTCTGAACTAAATTATACTGACCAACCGCATGTATCAATTGCTGAATATGCACCTGAGCAAACAATCGTTCTTAATGGTTTATCAAAATCGCATGCGATGACTGGTTGGCGGATTGGATTAATCTTTGCGGCGCGTGAATTAGTGGCACAGATTATTAAGACTCACCAATATTTGGTGACTTCGGCTTCAACTCAGTCACAGTTTGCAGCGATTGAAGCTTTGAAAAATGGTGCTGATGATGCTCTTCCGATGAAAAAAGAATATCTTAAACGTCGTGATTATATTATTGAAAAGATGTCAGACCTTGGTTTCAAAATTATTGAACCAGATGGAGCTTTCTACATTTTTGCAAAAATTCCAGCTGATTTAGAACAAGATTCATTCAAATTTGCTGTGGATTTTGCAAAAGAAAATGCAGTTGCCATTATTCCTGGTATCGCTTTTGGTCAGTTCGGTGAAGGTTTTGTCCGCTTATCTTATGCGGCTTCAATGGATATGATTGAGCAAGCAATGGCAAGATTGACGGATTATGTGACTAAAAAACGTGGCTGAGGAATCGGTCAGTAAAATTAAAAATCATTGATAACAGTTAGAAGAGTTGTCAGTGATTTTTTTGATATAATGAAATAAAATATCGAAAGGAGAAAATCATGCGTGATGCCGAAACTCATGGTCTAGTGCTTTACAGTCGTAATTACAAAGAAAAAGATAAATTGGTCAAGATTTTTACAGAGTCTTTTGGTAAACGGATGTTTTTTGTCAAAAATTTTGGAAAATCCCCTTATGCTAGTTCCTTACAAGCTTTTACTGATGGAAAATTGACGGCAACGATTAATGACGGGGGATTTTCTTTTATCGAGGATGTCAGTGAAGTGGTCGTTTATAAAAATATTAGTTCAGATATTTTCATCAATGCTCATGCTTCTTATATCATAAGTTTAGCTGATGCGGCCATTTCTGATAATCAATACGACCCAGGGCTTTATGGATTTCTAAAGCGAAGTTTAGAGCTTTTAGATCAAGGATTTGATATGGAAGTCGTGACTAACATTTTTGAATTACAAGTTCTTCATCGTTTTGGGGTTTCATTGAACTTCTCAGAATGTGCATTTTGTCATAAAACCGTTGGCCCCTTTGATTTTTCTTATAAATTTAGTGGCTGCCTTTGTCCCCAACATTTTGATGAAGATTTACGACGGAGTCATCTTGACCCAAATGTGATTTATTTGGTCAATCTTTTTCAAGAAATATCTTTAGATGAACTCAAAAAAATCTCGATAAAAGCAGATATGAAACTAAAAATTCGTCAATTTATTGATGGGCTTTATGATGAATATGTCGGAATTCATCTCAAATCCAAAAAATTCTTGGACGGAATGTCTGGGTGGGCAGATATTATGAAATAAATCTGTGGATAAGTCGCTAGAAGTTCTGTCAGTAAATTTATCCACAGTGGAAAACTTGAAATTACTGACAGAAACCTCTAAATATTTCTGTCAGTAAAAAATGAGGAAAATTTATGGGCTCAAAATCATGGGGAAGAGTTTTTCGTGAAATTCGCGAAATGAAAAATTTGTCATTAGCCAAAGTTGCAGGAGATTATGAGAATTCACCAAATCTTATTACTTCAAAGCAACAAGTTTCACGTTTTGAACTTGGTAAATCTGATATCACACTCACAAAAATTTATGAGTTAGTTGAAAATATGGGACTTTCTTTTGAAGAATATCTTTATCATGTCAGAAATTATGAGCTTCCGAGTGGACGAGCACTTTTTGAAGAACTTGGACGACTACAAGAGCTTAGTAATTTGTCTGAAATTGAAAATGTTTATCAGAAATTACAGATGAGATTTATAGAGAGTCAAAATAGAATAGATTATTGGAGTGCTTTAGAATACAAGTCATTTTTGGCACAAAAAAACTATAAATCTTATCAGATAAGTGAAGAGGAAATTCAAGAAATTAGTGATGATCTATTTTCCATGTTGGAATGGGGTGAGGCTGAACTCTTTTTATTTAGTGAATTTATTTATTTTTTACCTGAAACTCTCGTTTTTGAGTTTTCAAAAGAGCTGATTAAACGGACAAAGTTTTATCGAAAAATACCAGAAAATAAAACTCAAGTCACCCTTGTTATTCGAGATTGTACCAATTATTTCATTGAAAAATCTCAGGTGGAACAAGCTGAAATACTTCTAAATAGTTATGAAAAATTGATTGAAAGTCCGATTGTTGACGTTTATTCTCGTAAAGAGTATCTATTTGTTGAAGGAAATTATCAATTTTTGATTGGTAATATAGAAAAAGGAAATCAGATTTTTGAAAATTTAGCCATTATGTATGAAAAATTAGGTTATGACAACGCGGCAAGTTATATGAGAGAAAAGCGTCACAAATAAGTGACGTTTTTTTATTTGGAAAATGGAGTGGTAAAATGAATTTGTGATTAGAAATAGAATTTTAATTTCAACTCATAATAGAATATTTGGAGGATTTTCATCATGAAAATTACAATCAAAAAGAACAAAAAAGCAGAAGATGTACGTGCGCACACAATTAACAATTGCAATAGTTGTTAAAATGTGAAAATTCGTCTTTTAAAGGCGAATTTTTTAATAAGGAGAGAAATGATGAGAAAGTTAAATCAGTTTGTAAAGCAAGTAGAAAATGCTGAGAATATTATTCTATATAATTTTTATAATGGAAAATCAATAAAATATTCCAAAGATAATTTTCCCACGACTGAAAGTTTTATAGCAAATGATGATATTTATGAATTACTAAAATCTGAAGAATTTTTACTTGAAAACTTTAACTTTAAAAATCCTTATCAAGAATTAGAACGAACCCTTCAACTGATTCTATTAGTTCATGAAGATTGTAATTTTAGATGCACTTATTGTTATGAGAAATTTGAAAAAAGGGCAATGTCATTAGAAACGGCTAATGATATTATTAAATATATAAATAATGAAATCAAAAATAATAGAAGTAAATATGCTAAGATTCAACTTTCATGGTTTGGTGGAGAACCTTTATTAAATCTAAAAATTATTGAATATATAAGCTCTTCAGTAATAGAAATTGCACGAAAGAATAAGATTGAATATAGTGCTGATATGACTACGAATGGCTACCTTTTAAATCCAAGAGTTTTTCAAAAATTGGTGAATTTGAAAGTTAAAAGTTTTCAAATCACAGTAGATGGTGGACAAAAATATCATGATAAACAAAGAATACTAAAAAATGGTCATGGAACTTATGAAAGAATTATCAGTAATTTATTATTAATACAAGAAATGATTCCATCTGATATCTTTATTGTGTTAAGAACGAATGTTGGAGAAGAAAATTATAAGTTCATGGAGGAGTATATCCATGAATCAATCATAAATTTTGGAAAGTGTGAAAATATTTTGCTCGCCTTTCATAATATTGGTAATTGGGGAGAAAGAAATTCAAAAATTATTGAGAAAGATGTTCGTTTTGAACTGGCTAGTAAAGTTATTGAGCAAGGAGGGCGCACGGTTCCGTTTATTTGGTCTATGACCGCTTCCAATTTATGCTATGCTTCAATAAAAAATCACTATGTCATAGGGTCAGATGGATTAGTTTATAAATGTACAGTAGCACTTTATCAAGCTAATAATATTTTAGGTAGAATCGGTAAGGGCGGAAAACTATTAATTAGCGAAAATAAAGAGTCACTTTGGGTAAATTCTACTGAAACTGAAGGATGTAAAAGCTGCTCGGTATTACCTATCTGTATGAATAATCGTTGTCCCTTGAAAAGATTAAATGCTGATATCTTACAGTACTGTATTTCCTCAAAAGATAAGACTTCTGATATGATTTTAATGTTAGAAAAGCAAAATTTGATTACTTATGAGATTGGAATTGAGGTTTAAAATATGCTCACTTACATTAAAAAAAACAAATTTCAGAATATCATTCTACTCCTTGTTATTATCGCTAATATGGCTTTATATGTTTATGGTAACTATCTTAAAGTCAATTTGGTTAATGCTTTGATGAAATCAAATATTTCCAAAGGGCTCTTTTGGTTTCTTCTTAGCTTAATTATTTTTCTAATCATGATGATTATTAGAAAAATAGAAGTGGTTCAGACAGAAAAAACAACACAAACCCAGTTAAATTTAATCCGTAAAGATATTTTAAAAAATTTGACTTCACTTACGTATCAGGAATTTTCTAAAGAGAGCAAGGATCAATACAATTCGTGGTTAAATAATGATGCAATACTCTTAGACACAGATGGTTATAAAGAAATATATTTCATGATAGAAAATATTTTTCTGGTGCTTTTTTCAAGTTTTGCCTTATTTACTTTTCATTGGATTCTTTTTACGACAACCCTTGGCTTAGCTCTTATTTTGTTGATTCTTCCAAAGTTATTTCAAAAGAAAATGGTCAAAGCGACCCAAGAGGTGTCAAATAGTGCCGAAAAAGCATTAAAAGAAAGTAATGACAAACTCAAAGGTTATGAAGTAATTTATCACAATCAGCAGTTTGATTTTTTTACTTCTCGCTTGCTTCAAGTTTATGAGCAACTAAAAGCGGTAAAAATAAGCAAAGCAAAGTTAGTCTCGACAGCAATGATGTGTACAGTTGGCCTGAGTTTTCTTTCACAGTCCGTAATTTTGGGGGTCAATGCACTTTTAGCTTTTCAGCATATTGTCCTTTTAGGGACATTATTAGTTTCAGGAAATTTTGCTGGAAATATTTTTAATGGACTGAATACCATTGCTGATTGCTTCACTATTGCTTTAGGAACTGATAAATTACTGACGAAATATCCGAAAGTATCAAATCAAAGAGAAAGCAAGTCTGTCAGTACTTTTGAGAAGAAATTATCTTTTGAAAATGTTTCGATTAAATTAGGAGATAAGAAAATTACTTATCCAAATTTTGAAATTAAAAAAGGGAAAAAGTACGCAATAGTTGGTGAGAGTGGGTCAGGAAAAACAACATTAATTCAATTGCTCAATGGAGATTTAGAAGATTATCAAGGGACTATTAAGTTAGATGGTTTAGATTACAAAATTATTGATAAAGGGAAGCTACAATCTATCATTGCAACGATTAGCCAATTTCCCTATCTTTTTAATGACAGCTTAGAAGAAAATTTAAAAATGAATCGAGAAATTACTGACGAAAAATTAGAAAAAGTGTTGAAAGAAGTCAAAGCAGAGGACTTTTTAAAAGGCAAGCTGACCAATAAATTTGATAATAATTTATCAGGAGGACAACAGCAAAGAGTGGCTATTGCTCGGGAATTATTAGGAGAAAAGCCAATTTTAATTATGGATGAAAGTACGGCTAGCCTTGATAAGTTGACAGCTCTAGCTGTTGAACAAAATATATTACAAAATCCAAGTTTGACAGTAATTATGATTACTCACCATTTTTATGATGAAACTCGTCCTTATTTTGATGAAGTCATAGAATTATAAAAATTTACTGACAGATTTTCCGTTAGTAAATTTATCCATAGAAAAAATCACTGACAAATCTGTCAGTGATTTTTAATTTTATTAAACGTGAATTGGTAAGCCATCAGCCAATTCAGCTGTATCCATAATCGCTTCACCAAGTGTTGGGTGAGGTTGGATAGTCAATGAAATGTCTTTAGAAGTCAATCCATTTTCAATCGCTAGTGACAAACCAGAAATCAAGTCAGATGCACCAGGGCCAACGATTTGAGCACCGATTAAGGCCCCTTCTTTAGTTTCAGTAATCAAACGTAAGAAACCAGTGGTATCATTCATTGAAATGGCACGGCCATTTGCAGCAAATGGGAACTTAGAAATTTTAACATCTTTACGGTCTTTAACTGATTCAGGCGTTTCTCCAACTGTTGCCAATTCAGTTGTTGTATAAGCTACAGCAGGCAAAGCAACGTGTAAGTCCACGTCGTCCTCAGCTCCAGCAATCGCAGCAGCAGCAACTTTAGCTTGGAAAGAAGCTTTGTGAGCGAGCATTGGACCAGGAACCACATCACCGATTGCATAAATGTGAGGAACATTAGTTGCATAAGAATCGTCAACTTCAATCAAACCACGGTCAGTCAATTTAACATCAGTGTTGTTCAAGCCGATTAAATCAGTATTTGGACGACGTCCAACAGAAACGAGTAAGTAATCACCAGTCACCGTTTGTTCTTTTCCGTCAACCTCAAAAGTCAAAGTTACATCTTTATCAGTTTGAGTAGCTGATTTAGCCATTGCTGAAGTAAAGATTTCAGAACCAGCAGATTTAACGCGATTAGCAATGATATCAGACATTTCTTTATCAAACCCGTTTAAAATGTGGTCCAAACCTTCAACAATTGTAATCTTAGAACCGAGCATACGGTATGCTCCACCAAGCTCAGAACCAATAACTCCTCCCCCAACAATAATCAAATGTTTAGGAACTTCTGGAAGTGACAAAGCACCAGTAGAGTCAATAATGCGACCACCAAATGGGAAAGAAGGAATTTCGATAGGACGTGAACCAGTTGAGATAATCACATCATTAAATTGCAAAAGTTGGAACCCATCTTCTTGTTCAACATTTATTGTATTGTTATCAATAAATTCTGCAGTTCCTTGAATCACGTCAACTTTGTGTTTTTTAAGTAGCATTTTAACGCCACCTGTCAACTGGTTGACAACTTTATCTTGTTTCCATTTTTGGGCAGATTCCCAGTTTAATTTAACATTTCCGACAGAAAGACCAAAAGGATTTTCTCCTTTTTCTTCCTCCAAAGATTCTTGGTAATGATGACCAATATTAATCAATGCTTTTGATGGGATACAACCAATATTTAAACAAACCCCACCAACATTATCTTTTTCAATAATTGTAACTTTTTTACCAAGTTCAGCCGCACGGATGGCTGCAACATAACCACCAGGGCCTGAACCAATAACAACCAAATCAACTTCTGTTGCTTGTGCACCAACAACCATAATATATCCTCTTTCTTGTAAACATTAGTGTCAACTTGAATTTACAATACTGTAAACTAGTTTTTTAAATCTATGACAGAAAGAAACGAAAACAATATTTTTTCGTTCCTTTACTAATAAGACAATTAGCGAGTATCCTCTAGGAGACACGCCTGTAATAAATAGATGCTTTAGCACCATTTATTACAGCCTATTAGATTTCCATAAGCATGAACTCAGGGTCAGCCAATAGAGATTTCAAGTAGTTAAGTGATGTTTGACCCAACATTCCATCAATCAAACGGTGGTCATAAGTCATAGACAATTTCATGTTTTGTCCGACAACAATTTCGCCTTCACCATTAACAATTGGTTCTTTAACGATTGAACCCAGTCCTAAAATTACGACATCAGAACCATTAATGATTGGTGTAAACCAAGAACCACGAGCAGATCCAATATTTGAAATTGTAATTGTTGAACCTTGCATTTGTTGAGGTTTAAGTGTTCCTTCTCGTGTAGCAGTGGCTAATTCAGCGATTTCTTTAGCAATCTCAAGAATTGATTTAGTCTCAGCTTCATGAATCACTGGAACGTACAAACCAGTTGGAGCATTTACAGCGATTCCAAGGTTGACATGTTCATGATAAACAATTTCTTGTTTTTCATAGTCAACAGAAGCATTGATATCTGGGAATTTATGAGCAGTAGTAGCCAACGCTTTAGCAACATAAGCAAGATAAGTTAATTTAATATCTTGTTTTGCAGCAATTTCTTTAAAGACAGCACGATGTTTCACGAGTTTAGAAACTTCAACTTGGTCAAAGTTTGTTACTGGTGGAATGTGTGTATGTTGAGCAGTCATGACTTTAGAAACAACTTTACGAGTTGGATTCATTGCTTCACGTCGATCACCAGTCCCTGCTTTAACGCTTGGCGCTTTTTCAGCAACAGGAGCAGCTGGTTTATCAGCCTTAGGTGCTGGAGCAGCTTCTGGTGCTGTTTGAGCGATAGGAGCGACATTGCCAGATTCAAAAGCTTTAACATCGGCCAACGTTGTGTGACCGTGACGACCAGTTGCAGGAACTTGACTTAAATCAATACCAGCCTTGCGTGCATAATGACGAACAGAAGGCATCGCAAGAATGTGACCAGTAGAAGTTGTTTTAGTCAATGGAGCATTTGCAGGACTTGCAGGACTAGCTGCTTTAGGTGCTTCTGCGACTGGAGCAGGACTAGCAGCTGCTGGAGCAGCCCCATTTCCATTGTATTCAATTAAAGGAGCCCCAACTTCTACAGTCGTTCCAGCTTCAACGAAAAGTTTAGTGACTTTTCCAGAATATGGAGAAAGAATTTCTTGCATGAGTTTATCATTTTGAACCTCTGCAACAGGATCATCTTCTTTAATTTCATCTCCAACTTTAACTAACCAGTTGGCGATATCTCCTTCATGCATTCCTTCACCAATATCAGGCATCGTGAAGATTTGAGCTTCTCCAGAAGGTGCATCAGTTGTAGCAGTATCAGAACCAGCTGTTTCTTGAGGAGCAGGAGCAGCTGCAGAAGAGCCTGAACCGTCACCATCAAACTCAACCAAAGGAGAATCAACTTCTACGGTTGTTCCAGCTTCAACGAAAAGTTTTGTTACGGTACCAGAATAAGGAGAGAGAATTTCTTGCATAAGTTTATCATTTTGTACTTCAGCAATTGGGTCATCTTCTTTAACAACATCTCCAACTTTAACTAACCAGTTGGCAATGTCTCCTTCGTGCATTCCTTCGCCAATATCAGGCATTTTAAAAATCTCAGTCATAGTCAACCACCTCTTTAACTTTATTCACAATATCTTCAGCTTTAACTGCCCAGTCATTTTCTGCTTGTGCAAATGGGAAAATTGAGTCAGGACCACTAACACGTCCAATTGGCGCTTTAAGGTTCAAAACAAAACGTTCTGAAATTTCGGCCATGACATTCGCTGCGATACCGGCTGTACGTTGAGCTTCTTGAACAACGACCACACGCCCAGTTTTTTCAACTGTTTTACCAATTGACTCAATATCAAGAGGAGCAACTGTTCTGAGGTCAAGGACTTCAGCTTTAATTCCATCTTTTTCGAGTTGTTCAGCAGCTTTAAGAGCAAGTGGAACTGTTCCACCATAAGCAATGATTGAAACATCAGAGCCTTCTTTAGCGACTGCAGCAGTATCAAGTGGTGTAGTATAGTAACCTTCAGGAACTTCACCTTTAAGTGAGCGATAAAGGTGAAGGTTTTCAAGGAAAATAACAGGGTCATTATTTTCAATTGAAGCCAGCAATAATCCTTTAGCATCAGCTGGATTTGAAGGCATTACAACACGAATTCCGGGGATTTGTGAAAATAGCCCTTCAATTGAATCCGCGTGCATTTCAGGCGTTTTAGTTCCGATTCCATAAGGTGTACGCACGACAATATTATTTGAACGTGTGTTATTAAAACGGTAACGTGTCCGGCTCATTTGTCCAGCAATTGAGTCGAAAACTTCAAAGATAAAGGTTCCGAATTGGATTTCCATAATTGGGTGGAAACCTTGTGTTGCAAGACCAATTGCCATTCCACCAATTCCTGATTCAGCAAGTGGAGTATTGAAAACACGTTCTTCTCCATATTTTGCTTGCAGACCATCAGTAGCACGGAAAACCCCACCATTTTGTCCAACGTCTTCACCAAAAATGAGCGCATCTTTATCTTTTTCAAGCGCCAAATCAAGCGCTTCTGTAATTGCTGCAATATAAGTTTTTACTGCCATTCTTATTTGCCCTCGCTTTCAAATTTTGCAATTTGTTCTGCCATTGCTTGGCTTGGCACTTCAAGTGTATTTTTAATGAAGCTAGAAATTTTTTGTTTTTCAACATTGTTGGCTTTCTTAATGTCGGCATCAATACCTGCATCAAGTTCAGCAATATAAGCTTCCTCTTTCTCTGTATCCCAAAGTCCTTTTTCAGTCAGGAAATTACGCATACGAACGAGAGGCTCTTTTTTCCACCAAGCTTCAATGTCTTCTTTAGTACGATAGCGAAGTGGGTCATCACCAGCTGTTGAGTGTGGTTCTAAACGGTTTGTAATTGCTTCAATAACAACGGGACCATTTCCAGCTACTGCCCAAGCACGAGCTTCTTTAGAAGCAAGATACATGGCAATCGCGTCCATTCCATCAACTACGATAGAAGGAGCACCTGCGGCCCAACCTTTAGCAGCTAAATGAGGAGCAGCACTTTGGAGACTACGAGGCGTCGAAATTGCATAGCCGTTATTTTGGATAAAGGCAACAAGTGGGGCTTTATAAGCTCCAGCAAAGTTAATTCCTTCATAAGTATCACCTTGTGAAGAACCACCATCACCAGTGTAAACGAAAGCTACAGCATCTTTTTTACGTTTTTTGAGTCCGAGTGCGACACCAGCAGCTTCAACGTATTGAGCACCAATGATAATTTGTGGGAACCATGAGTTTACAGGTTTACCATCATCGGTAGTGTACTCATTACCAAGTTGATGTCCACGAGACCAAAGAAGACCTTTCCAAATTGGCCAACCTTTTGCGTAAATTTGTGGCAAGTCACGGTAACCTGGGAAGAGCCAGTCTTCGTCAGTGAAAGCGAATGATGAGGCCATTTGAGAAGCTTCTTGACCAGCGTGAGGTCCAAAGAATCCCATACGTCCTTGTTTAGCTAATTTCATTGAACGAATGTCAACTTGACGTGCAAAAAGCATACTTTTAAAGAGTTCAACGAGTTTTTCATCAGAAAGTCCTGCACGTTTAAGACCATCTTTGTCAACAATTTTTCCTTCTTCGTTAAGAATTTGAAGCATTGGAAATGTAGTGTCTTGCAGTTCTAGCTGCGCTTTGAAATCTAAGATTTGTTCTGAATTTGACATAATAGATTCCCTTTCTATTTTATGTGTCTATAATTAGAAATTTATCATTTTTTGGAGAAATTTCCTAAGGTTATGCTTGTGAAATAACTTAATCTGTTCGGTAGTCAGCTTTGAACATTTCAGAAAGTTCAGTATTTTGAATTGTTCCAAAATATTGTCCTTCTTTATTTGTTTCAAGGACTTCAAGAATTGCTGAAGGTTCAAATTCAAGACCAATAAATTGCTCTTTGATATCTCGCCAATCTCGAACGCCTAAGAAATCTCCTTGGAAATTAATTTCAGTGATTTTACCATTTTCGACATTGACTTGAATATCAATGGCTCCGCCGGTAAATTTAGCGTGATTTTGGAAGGAGAATTTTGGTGATTCGCCATAATTCCAATCCCAAGTCGCAAATTGCTCATCTCGTATTTTTTTGATTGAGCTAAGTTGGTCATCAGTTAAAACTAATTCACCATCTTTTCCTTCGTCTGTGAGATAGTATTTTAATGCGTCAATAAAACTATCTAAGGTTAAGTCCTCAGGGGCAAAATCTTTGATATTTCCCACACGAGCGCGAACTGATTTAGCTGCTTTACTGACAAATTTTTCATCAGAAACATTGAGAGAACGAATCATTGCTTCAACATCAGTGTCCCAAAGGAGGGTTCCGTGATGCATCAAATAACCTCCAGCATAGCGTTGGGCATTTCCCGAAATCTTTTTACCCTCAACTTCAAGGTCATTGCGTCCAGTGATTTCAGCTTTGATTCCAACAGCATGGAGTGCTTCATACATCGGTTGAACAAATTTTTTAAAGTTGACAGAGCCAGAATTTTCGACAGGAACAAAAAATGTGAAACAGATGTTTCCTTCATCATGATAAACTGCACCACCGCCAGATACTCGACGAACAACTTGAACATCATGACTGTCAATGTAGTCTTGATTCACTTCAGCAAAAGTGTTTTGGTTGCGCCCCACAATAACTGCACGTTTATTTTGCCATAAAGCAAAAACAGGCTCAGTTGGTTTTAGGTGATAAAGTAGCCAGCTGTCCATCGCGATATTTGTGTAAGCGTCTTGACCTAGATAGTTAATAAATTGCATGTTTATGCATCCCTTCCAAATCCTTGTGCTTATTTTGTCAAACAAGTTTGACAAAATAACACGCACGATTTAATTATACCCTTTGTGAAACAAAATGTAAAGAGAAATGCTTTACGCTTACAATTACTGTACTATGTGATTTTCACCTCAAAATATTGTGAAATAGATATCATTTGTGACAGATGAAAAAAGGCCAGTCTATTTTGACTGGTCTTGGATTTCTCGACGAATTTCGAGGGCACGTTCCGGAAAATCGGTGATGATTCCAGCTACATGTTGTTGAAAAGCTTGTCGTATTTCTGTTTCTTGATTAACTGTCCAAAGACGAAGGGGTCTTTTTGAACTTTTGAGAAGAAGTGGGTGCTTGAAGGCGTAGGTTCTTCGGGGATGAATTCCTGAAATAAAATCTGTTGAGCTGCCTTTATAATGACTTTTTAGGGTCAAAAGATTTTTTGTCAGATAATTAACTTCAGCCTTTGAATCAAAATTGTGTATTTTTTTTAATGAATCTAAATTAAACGAACTATAAATATAGCTAAAGGGCCATTTAGTTTCTGTCATTAAGTCTGAGAGCTTTTTTTCAATTCCGGGATAGTCAAATTTGTCAGTTTTAATTTCGATATTTAAATAACCAGTAAATGATAGGTCTGTCAGTAATTTTAAAACCTCTGACAAAGTTGGAATTTTTTCGTCAGTAAATTTTGAATTGAACCAAGAACCAGCATCAAATTTCTTTAAATCTATAGCATTCATATTTTTGACAAGACCTTTACCATTTGTTGTCCGGTCAATTTTCTCATCGTGAATAACAATTAATTCATTATCGAGTGATAAGTGGACATCAAGCTCAATTCCGTCAGCATGGACACGAACAGCTTCATGAAAAGCGGCCAATGTATTTTCTGGACAGTTGGATTTAGAACCACGATGAGCAAAAACCAATGTTTTAGAAGTGAGGCTTGGCTTGAATTTCAAATTGTTTTTGATTTTATTTCTGTCAAGAAAATCATGAAGTTTAAAAACTATTTTTGTGAAGCCGGACATTAGTCACTTCCTTTCGATTTGGGAATGATTTTTACTGACAAGGCCATAAAAGAAGCACTGATAGGGTCTGTCAGTAAAAATTAAAGATGAGTTTCCTTGTATTCTTCTTCGATTTGGCTGACAAAAAGGTGCATTATTTTATCACGCTTTTCGCCTAGTCTTTTTCCTTCGGTTGTATTTAATAAATCTTTTAACAAAAATAATTTTTCATAAAAATGATTGAGTGTGGAGTTATTTTTTTGACTATGATAGTCTTCTTTAGAATTGTAATCTAAAGGTGGCAGATTTGGGTCATAAAAGACTCGATTTTTTGCCCAACCATATTCAAGTGTCCTTACAATTCCCCAAGCTCCCATTGCATCAAGGCGGTCAGCATCTTGCACAATTTGTCCATTCAAAGAGAGTGTTTTTCTCTCAATTAAATTACTTGAAAAACTCATGTTGTCAATAATCATAAAAAGTTCATCAATGAGCTTTTTATCAATTTTAAGCTCATTTAAAAATTGCGCAACTTTAGCTTTTTGTTTAGGAACATCATCTGTTAATTTTTCATCATAAGTATCATGTAAATAACAAGTTGCTAGAACAAGTTCTTGATTTGCTGACGGCTCTGTCAGTAAAATTTTTTGAGCAAGAGCAACGACCCGTTCAATATGGTCAAAGCCATGTCCATCATTATTTTTATCATGAATTTCTTGAGCAAATCTTTTAATTTTCTTTAAATCAATCAAGTTAAATCTCCAAAATAAATGACTTGAGTTTACACCAGTGTCAACTAAAACCAAATAGTGTAAATTGGTAAATCCTCAAGATTAGTAAGGCTAAGGAAGTAAAATTTGAAAATGAATTATTTGAAATAGTTGATTCCCATTGCAGACTTAACTTCATCAAGAGTTTGACTGGCTACAGCTTGGGCCTTAAGTGAGCCTGCTTTAAGCATATCGTAAACGTAGTCCATATTTTGTGAAAACTCAATACGACGTTCACGGATTGGTGAAAGCTCGCGATCAAGAACATCAAGAAGGAAACGTTTTGTTTTCACATCACCAAGACCACCCGCTTGATATTGGGCTTTCATTTCAGCAATTTGCTCTGCATCTTCAGCTTTACCAAAAACGTCAAGATAATGGAAAACCATGTTTCCTTCAATTTTACCAGGATCTTCAACTTTGATATGGTCAGGGTCAGTATACATTGACATCACTTTTTTCTTGAGTGTGTCCATGTCATCAGCAAGGAAAATTCCGTTTCCAAGAGATTTAGACATTTTGGCATTTCCGTCAAGTCCAGGTAAACGACCAGCAGCTTCATTTTCAGGGTAAATTCCTTCTGGTTCAACTAAAACATCTGTGTGATAAGCATTATTAAATGAGCGAACAATTTCTCGTGTTTGTTCAATCATTGGTTTTTGATCATTTCCGACTGGAACATGAGTGGCTTTAAAAGCAGTAATATCAGCAGCTTGAGAAACTGGATACACTAAAAAGCCGGCAGGGATTGATTCACCAAAAGCTTTTTGTGCAATCTCTGTTTTTACAGTAGGATTGCGTTCAAGGCGGGCAAGTGAAACTAAATTCATATAATACATTGAAAGTTCAGCCAGTTCAGGAATTTGACTTTGAATGAAAATGGTTGATTTTTCAGGGTCAAGTCCTGCTGCTAAGTAGTCAAGGGCAACATCACCGACAGATTGACGAATGAGTTCAGGTTCTTTTGCATGGTCAGTTAAAGCTTGTTGGTCAGCTAAAAAGACAAACATATTGTATTTATCTTCATTTTGCATTTTGACACGATTTTGCAAAGAGCCTACATAGTGGCCGATGTGAAGTTTTCCTGTTGGACGGTCTCCAGTTAAAATAGTTGGTTTTGTCATTTTGTTCTCCTTATGTGTGTTTGGATTAGATTGAATATTGAAGAGTGTAAACTGGTTTACACTAAATAAAAAATAAAAAAAGCACCCATAGAACTATAAAAAGTCCTACGGGCGCTATGAGCGCGGTGCCACCGTAAATTTAAAATCAAATGATTTTCTTAGAACTTGTCAAAAAACAAGTTGCTCTGTAACGGAAGCGGCCGTGATTCTTTATTTTTTTAAATCAAATTTATTAGTTAATCACAAGCCCATTCACTTTGCTGAAAACGTTGGTTTGCACAACCACCAACTTCCTAAAGATTTCAAAATCAAAGTTACTTTCTTGTTGTTTTAAATTTTACACTTTTTGTAATGAACTGTCAAACTTTAAAAAGTAGAAAATCAATTTGCTTGAATTCACAATTGCAAAAAGATATACTCAAATTACAAGAGAGAATTACAAATACAACTTAAGTATTCAATTCATAAAGCAATTGCACAGTTCTATTAAGGAGGAAAAAAATGAAAAATATCTCTACTGCATCAGCACATTGGGAGGACACTTTAGAAAACGGATTTGGCACAATTTCTGCTGAAAGTTCTCAAATTTTTACAGAAACTCCCTATAATTTCAAAGCACGTTCAGAAAGTCAAGCTCATATTACCACACCAGAAGAACTTTTGGGAGCTGCTCATGCAGCCTGTTTTAGTATGGCATTCTCAATGGTTTTAGGACAAAAAGGCTTAGTAGCAACTTCTATTGACACAACGGCAGATGTTACTTTTGAAGCAACAGCAGATGGTCCAGCGATTACAAAAATTAAATTGACTAATCGTTCAGTGATACCAGAACTTTCTGAAGCTGATTTTCAAGAAATTGCCAAAGTAGTAAAGGAAAGCTGTCCAGTATCTAAGGCTCTGTCAGGAGTCGATATTGAACTTGAAGCGACTTTAGGCTAGTCTATTTTATAGAATAAAAGAAAAACTAAGTTATTGATGAATAGCTTAGTTTTTTGCATAAACTGGTGAAATAATGACTAAAAATGAGGCCTTTCTGATATAATTTAACTAACAATAAATTTAACAAAGTCTTAACTTAATTAAAATAAGTGGGGTCTCAATGAAAGAAAATAAATTATTATCACCGGCAGCCATTTTTCTGTTGGGTGTGAATTCCATTATTGGTTCAGGAATTTTCTTACTTTCTGGAAAAATTTATGAAGATGCAGGAATTTGGAGTTTGCTGGCTATTTTATGTGCTGGTTTATCGATTTTTGTGATTGCTTTTGCTTATGCCAACATGAGTAAGATTTATTCAAAAAATGGTGGAGCTTTTGTTTATGCCAAAGAAACTTTTGGGCGTTTTCCAGGCTTTATTGTGGGAATGGTGACATGGTTGCTAGGTACAGTGACACTAGCTACAGAGGTTTCGGCTTTACTGACAGCAATGAAAATGATTCTTCCAAATCTTAATAGTCGGTTAATTGGCATCATTATTATTTTAGCCTTAGGAATTATCTCCTATTTTGGGAGTTCAATTATTGCTGGTTTAGACAATCTGACTTCTTTTGTGAAAATTGTCTTAGTTCTTGTTTTTATTTTTACTTGTCTATGGTTGGTACGTGGTCTTAATTTTTCAAGTCCAAATTTACTGACAGCTTCGTCAGCAAATATAGGTGGCTTTAATGGATTTCTGTCAGCTTACGGCACTGTGTTCTTTTTCTTCACTGGCTTTTCATTTCTACCGGTGAATGCTGAAAAAATGAAAAATCCAGCAAAAAATTTACCAAAAATGATGTCCCTTGTCATGTTAACCTGTTTGGCTGTTTATCTGATTATTCAAACCATTACCATTGGGGCATTGGGGCCAGAGCTGACTAAAACACTTGTGCCTGCGGCAACAGCTTTTAGTAAAATCGTGGGTAGTATTGGAATTCCGCTCTTTGTTGTCGGAATATGTTTTTCAATTTTTGGTGTTATTGTTGCGACCACTTTTAATACACCAACAATTTTAGCCAGTCTGGCTCAGGCTCATGAAGATGTGCCTATGTTTGTTTCTAAAAATAATCGCTTTGGAACCCCCACTTGGGCAATTATTTTGACGACAGTTTGTGGAATAGCTCTCTTTTTGAGTGGAAATTATGTTTTTCTGAGTGGCCTGACTGTCTTTATGAGTTTTGTTCAATATTTATCAACTGGACTTGCTAACATTAAGAAAAAATTCCTTTTGATTGGAATTGGTTCGGTTCTCTTTTCATTGGTTTTACTGACAAGCTTTACTTTATCCGTCCTAATTTTAGGTTTAGGAATCTTGATATTACTTGTTATGATTTATTTTGTCGTTAAATTAGATGATGATGAACGTGAAAAATGGCTCAAAGAACACCAAGAAAAGTCAAAAGGAGCAGATGTCAATACTGTTAAACGTTTGTAAGTAATTTTTAGATATTTTATTTTACTGAAGAAAGCTGTCAGTAAAATAAGGAGAAAAATATGACAAAAAAAGAATATACATTTTGGTTGTTGAGCAGTATTTTTTCATAATTGGTCTAATTTTGCAATTCATCCCCAGTCATTCAATACAAAATGCTAGTTTTACTGCTTTAATAATTGGACTAGTTTTAGTTTTTTTCATTAAGGACAAAAATGAATCGAGAAAAGCATTACCCGAAAAGTTTTATCAGAAAAAAGTTTTTTGGGCTTGGATTTTTATTCCACTCTTTGTAATTTTGTTTATTTATTCTATTTTTTTGAAAAAAGAGTTTCCTTATAATTTTATGATGATAATTTTATTTGTCCATTTTTTCAAAATGTTCGACTAATTTACCAGAAACATCTGATTCCAACATTTTATGAATTTGTTTCAAGGCAGAGGCAATCGCCAATTCACTTGAATTTCCGTGAGCTTTAACAACAGGTGCTTTAAGACCAACAAAAGCAGCTCCACCAGCTCCATCTGTACTCATCAAATCTTTAAGTCCAGACAAAGGTTTTTTAATTAAAGCCCCACCGATTTTAGTGGTGACACTACCAGCCATGATGGCTGATTTTATTTCTTTCATGAGAACAGTTGCTGTTCCTTCAATCGCTTTTAAAATGGCGTTTCCCGTGAAACCATCGGTTACTACAACATCAGCCCCACCTGAAAGTAAATCACGAGATTCAATATTTCCGATGAAGTTGATTTCAGACATAGCTGACAAAATTTCATGCGCTTCTTTGACAGTTGGCGAACCTTTAGATTCTTCGGCACCATTAGAAATCAAAGCAACACGTGGTTTATTGATGCCGCGAACATTTTCAGCGTAATAAGAACCAAGAATGGCAAAATCAACGAGATGATGGGCAGTATTTTCAGTATTTGCTCCCAAATCAAGCATATCAAAACCGCGACCATCAGCTGTCGGTAAGGTTGACATCAAGGCTGGACGTGACACTTGCTTAATTCTCTTAACCAAAAGTAAGCCGGCGGTTAAAAGTGCACCAGTTGAGCCGGCAGACAAGACTGCATCAGCCTCTCCTTTTTTCACAGCAGTCACAGCTCGGACAAGTGAGCTGTCTTTTTTTGATTTAATGGCAGCAACGGGATCATCATGAAAATCAATGATTTCAGTTGTTTCAACAATCTCAATATTTGTTTCATCGTCTAAAAATTGACGAATTTTTGCCCCATCTCCGTAGAGTTGGAAGGTAACATCAGAAAGTTCTTTCTTTGCCAAGTTTACACCTTTGACAATGTTTTCGGGAGCAAAATCTCCTCCCATTGCATCAATTGCAATTTTCATATTTTTATTTTCTCCAAATCAAATAATCTCTCATTAAAATTATAACAAAAAAAGTGACCAGATAGTCACTTTTTTTCACAATAGGAAATCTATTGAATAAAATTATTCTTCATTTAAAATATTTTCAATCTCAACCAGTACAGCATCTTCGTCATTAGAAAGAATGACTTTATCAGCTAGTTCAAGAATTTCAGGCGCTGCGTTACTGACAGCAAAAGAAGAACCAGCGTATTCAAACATTTCCAAATCATTCATTTGGTCACCAAAAACAGCTAAATTTTCAGGGAGCCAGTTAAAATGTGCTAACAAATGTGCCAAACCAGAAGCTTTAGAAATACCATTTGGCACGATGTCAATACTAGTAAAACCAGTTGTTGTTGCCCTTACGAAAGAGAGTCTGTCTGTAATCCATTGTTCACAGTCACGGACGTGGTCTTCGGGGAAGTTGGTTGTAACCTTGAGCAATTTGTCATCAATTTCATCTAAGCGATGATAAAGTTGACAGTTAGGGTAATAAAGTTTTGCATGAGCAAGGTATTCTTTAGAAATACCTTCAGGATAATAAGCACCTTTAAGCCCAGAAATTAAATAGTCATTTTTGGGACTAAACGGCATCTCTTGCAAGTCATCAATTAATTCTTGAGTTTGAGCAACAGTCAAATCTTTTGCAAAGAGAATTTCTCCTTTATAAGCAACAACTCCACCATTCTCAGCAACAAAAGCCATTTGATCTTTATATTCTGAAAAAACTTCAATCAAACCAAGTAAAGAACGTCCAGAAGAAGCAGCAAAAAGAAGATTTCTATCTTGAATTTTTTTAATTACTTCAGCGAGTTTTTTGTGATTATACGAATGGTCATTGCGCAGAAAAGTTCCGTCCATATCTGTCGCAAAAAGTTTTAAATTTTGATTCATGACTTCTCCCCCAGTCCACTGTTAGCGCTAACAGTGGATGAAAATGAATTCTGTCAGTAAATTTTACTGACAGAACTGTAAACTTGGTTTACACAACAGTGTAAACGAACTAAATAATAATAAATTTAATCGGCCCAGAGTGCTTTTACTTTTTCTTGTACTTCTGCATTATCTAAGAAATCATCATAAGTTTCACCAATACGGTCAATGACACCAGATTTACCAAGAACAACAATGTGATTGGCAATAGTATTAATGAATTCATGGTCATGTGAAGCAAAGAGGATTGAGCCTTTAAATGATTTCAAACCATCATTAAGTGCCGAAATAGATTCCAAATCCAAGTGATTAGTTGGGTCATCAAGAACAAGGACATTAGCTCGTTGAAGCATCATTTTAGAAAGCATGACACGAACTTTTTCTCCCCCTGAGAGGACATTGACAGCTTTTAAAGATTCTTCACCTTTGAAAAGCATACGTCCAAGGAAACCGCGAAGATAAGTATTATCATCTTCTTCTTTTGTCAATACAAATTGACGCAACCAGTCAAGAATAGAGTCACTTGTATCAAAATCTTTGGTATTATCTTTTGGAAGATATGAACGAGAAGATGTAACTCCCCATTTAATATCTCCAGTTACGGTCCAATTATCTTCCACATCATCCATTAAAGCACGAAGTAACGTTGTTTGTTGAATATCGTTTTGACCAATAAATACGGTCTTATCACCAGGATTTAAGATGAATGAAATATTTTCGATAATCATTTCCCCTTCAATCGCAACTGAAAGATTTTCTACACGAAGTAAATCATTACCGATTTCGCGTTCTTGTTCAAAACCAACAAATGGATATTTACGTGATGAAGGAACAAATTCTTCAACTTCAATTTTATCAAGCATTTTCTTACGTGATGTTGCTTGTTTTGATTTAGACGCATTAGCAGAGAAACGAGCGATAAACTCTTTCAACTCGGCAATTTTTTCTTCAGCTTTACGGTTTTGGTCACCTTGCAAGCGAAGAGCAAGTTCAGAAGACTCTTTCCAGAAATCATAGTTCCCTGGGTAAAGTTTGATTTTACCATAGTCAAGGTCAGCCATGTAAGTACAAACATTGTTCAAGAAGTGACGGTCATGGGAAACAACGATAACGGTATTTTCAAAATTAATCAAAAATTCTTCAAGCCAAGCAATTGCTTGAATATCAAGTCCATTGGTTGGTTCGTCAAGAAGAAGAACATCAGGTTTACCAAAAAGTGCTTTAGCAAGAAGGACTTTAACGTGTTCGCCAGAAGTTAAATTGGCCATCAAATCTGTATGTTGTTCAGCTTTAATGCCAAGGTTTTGCAAAAGACGAGCAGCGTCAGCTTCGGCTTCATAACCACCCATTTCGCCAAATTCTGCCTCAAGTTCGGCAGCTTTCATAAAGTCATCATCTGTCGCCTCAGGATTCATGTAAATGGCATTTTTTTCTTGATTAATGGCGAAAAGTTTTTCATTCCCCATCATCACGACATCAAGTGGTGTTTGGTCTTCGTAATCGTAATGATTTTGACGAAGAACAGACATGCGTTCGTTTGGCCCCATTGAGATGTGACCTGTTGTTGGTTGAATTTCACCGTCCAAGATTTTCAAGAAAGTTGATTTACCAGCACCATTGGCACCGATTAAACCGTAACAGTTTCCCGGTGTAAACTTGATGTTTACTTCGTCAAAAAGCTTGCGGTCAGAGAATTGTAATGAAATATCAGATACTGTAAGCATGTATTTTCCTTTTTTATTGATGAGAATAAATCTCAAATATTTTTCGATAAAGTAGTTTGACTACTTTTGTGCTCAAAAATAAGCATTCTGCCCTTATTTTATCATAAATCTTGGACTTTATAAAGCCCACTTTTTTATAAATCTTGACAAGTTTTTCATTCATGTTCTTACAAAAAGACGAAGTTTAGTTTCAATTTAGCGTAATTTTAGCATTACTTAAGTCAAGTTGACTATAATATACTTATTCCAATAAAATTTTTCATAAAGTTTACTCCTAAACAAAAGAATGAGCGGCTGGTTACCGCTCATTTTTTATTTATCGCTATTTTTAATGAATAAAATAATTGAAATAGCTAAAGCCACAAAACCAATTCCATTAAATTCGATAAATGTTATGAAAACATTTGAAGAATATCCCAACTGATTAAAGATAAGCGTGGCGGGAATTCCTATTCCCCAAATTAATAAGGTTAGGGCTAAAAAAATTAAGGCTCCTATAAAATAATTTTTATTCATGTTTTTATTCCTCTCAATCATTCATTTATAGTAAACTCTGACATAATAGTTAAAAGGAGCTGATGTAACTTTATACGCAGTTCTTACTGGACTGCCATACATGTATTGTACCACCTTGTAACGGGTTAGTGTAGTATCTACCCAAATTCCTAATTTACTTAATTTGGACTTGTTGGCACTAATAGTAACAGATACGCTCTTTGTAATTGAGGCAGATAAAGTGAATCCGGTTCCCTGATAGCTTGAACTTCCTGAAGCTGATAAAGTTCTGCCACTAGAAATTGTATAGCTGTTAGCATTCGCCCAGTAGGGGGTAAGAGATGAAATACCTACAAAGCGATTGTATACTCTAACAGATGAAATTTTAGTGGTAATTGTTGTAATAGGCGCATCCATTCCTAATGCTTTAATGTGATTAGAAGCTAGGAACGTTCCACCAAGCATAAAAAGAACTCCTAGAATTTTGATTAGTTTCTTTTTCGTCTTCATAACGTTTTCTCCGATTTCTAGCTAAAGATTTAGCAAAGTCCAATGAAATTGGGAGAAAATTTCACTAGACAGAGAGAGGGGGTAACTTGAGATCGTAAAGTTCTCGCTTTTGTTTTTTCATACTTTTATTATAATCCAAAAGTCAAGTCTAACAACAAAAAAGCCGTAGTGTTATCACTACGGAAATATTACAGGTTTTTATTCAAAAAATGCTTGTTTCGCTTACCATAGAAATCTTTTAATTTCTCTTGACCCAATAAGTCAAAAATAGCGAGCCCATTTCTAATCTCTGCTAAACCTTCATTTTCATCAACAAAGGAATAATTATAAAATCCAATAGCCATTTTGTGCAAGACTTCAAGATAAAGGTCAATTCCTGCTCGGTTTGGTTTTTCTATCATCTTCAAAATCTGTTGACTCAGCTTTTTTTCACCACGTGAAGATAGAATGACTAAAGCTCGATAAAAAATTTGGAAAATTCGTCGACGATATTTATAAATCCCAAAATAATTTTGATTCTTTTGTTCAAAATTACTCATTAACGACTGGATTGTGAGAGTATCCAAATTATCTAATACAAAATAAGCGATAGAAAGCTCGAAATAGCCCCATGAAGTTACTTCTGTTAAAAGTTTAACGACAAAATTTATCTCCGACAATGTAAGTTTCTCAAATCGTGATTTTACAGATAAAGCTAAATAAGAAAAGCCTGATTCTTTGGCCTCTTTATAGAGTGACTTTAATTTTTTTTCGTCTTGAGCAAAATCTGCCTCCTCAACTTCAAATAGAAACTCTTCTTGAAAGTCAGGAACGAAATGATTAATTACAAGTTCATATTCTGCTAAACTGACATTCATTTCTTGCAACATCACATCAACTTTTTCAAATCCCATCATGCTTAATCCACGTTCAAAACGACTCAATCCAATTTTGTCGATACCCACTCTTTGAAAATAGGATAAAGGCAATCCTTTTTGTTTGCGGATTAACCTAAAGTTTTTTCCATAACCTGTATATGGCATTGCTTCTCCTTGATAAGTAAAATATTTAACATGATTATACAGTTTTTTGTAATTTTTGTCATCAAAAAAACTGTTAAGTTTTGATTCAAGGCTAGAAGATATAATGATAAAATTTTTTGTATGTTTAATACATTAGTAGGAATTCAAGTTTTATTTTAGCCTAGTTTTAGTAAAACTTAAGTCAAGTTGACTATAATATACTTATTCCAATAAAATTTTTCATAAAGTTTACTCCTAAACAAAAGAATGAGCGGCTGGTTACCGCTCATTTTTTTATATTTTTTCTAATGCTTGCTCTAAATCAGCAATCAAGTCAGTTACATCTTCAATACCAACCGATAAACGAATGGTTCCTTTGGAAATCCCTGCACTAGCAAGTTCTTCGGCATTCAGCTGCTGGTGAGTGGTCGAAGCAGGATGAATGGCCAATGATTTGGTATCTCCAACGTTGGCTAGAAGTGAGAAAATTTCAAGATGATCAATCAAATCACGCGCTTTTTTCTCATCTTTGTCTTTGAGTTCAAAGGTAAAGATAGATCCAGCGTCTTTTGGATAATATTTCTGATAGAGCGCATGATAGGAATTACTTTCAAGCAGAGGATGGTTAACAAGTTCCACCTTAGGATGATTGTCTAAAAATTCTACAATCTTTTTAGTATTGGAGATGTGACGTTCTACCCGGAGTGAGAGTGTTTCTAGCCCCTGTAAGAAAAGCCAAGAATGAAAAGGCGATAAAGCCGCACCCGTATCACGTAATAAAATAGCTCTAATCCGAGTCACAAAAGCAATTTCACCCAATTCGGCAAATTTAATCCCATTGTAGCTTTCATCAGCTTGTGTAAAATCAGGAAATTTACCATTTGCCCAATCAAAGTTTCCGCCATCAACGATGACTCCACCAATAGAAGTACCGTGACCGCCAATGAATTTCGTTGCTGAATGAACAATTACATTAGCACCATGTTCAAATGGTTTAAAGGCCACAGGGGTAGTAAACGTTGCATCAACAATAACGGGAATTCCATGTTTTTTAGCAATTTGACCAATGGCATCATAATCAATCACATTATTTCCCGGATTGCCCAAAGTTTCATAATAAATAGCTTTGGTTTTTTCATCAATCGCCTCTTCAAAATTCTTCGGGTCATCTGGATTGACAAATTTAGTTGTAATTCCATATTTTGGTAAAGTCCCAGAAAAAAGGTGATAGGTTCCACCATAAAGGGTACTTGCGGAAACAATATTATCACCGACTGTAGCGATATTCAAGATGGCATAGGTAATAGCGGCTGAGCCAGAACCAACACCAAGGGCTGCACTTCCACCTTCAAGAGCTGCGATGCGTGCTTCAAAAACATCGTTGGTTGGATTTCCTAAACGTGAATAAATAGCTCCAGGATCTTGTAAAGCAAAACGAGCTTCGGCATGGTCTGAATTGTTAAAAACGAAAGAAGTTGTTTGATAGAGCGGAACGGCGCGTGAACCTGTGACAGGATCAGGGACTTGTCCTGCATGGACTTGCAAAGTGTCGAATTTATAATTGTGATTAGTCATAGTTTTTTTCTCCTATTTTCGAAAATTTTAGTTAGTATAAAAAATAGTCGTTAATCACATTCGTTGATTATTCGTCAGCAATTCTTGAACCATAGCTTTCTCCTTTAGCTATAAAACTTATTATAATTATAAGAAATTCAGAAAATTCTGGCGATACGATTTTTTAATGGAGCTGATAGAACTTTTAAAAGTAGAAATAAAAAAATACAACTCAAGGTTGTATTTTTATTGATTGTGCTTTTCAAAGTAACGCATTGTAATAAGAAGAGCTTTACGAAAGATTTTTGGATGTTTACGAGCAACAGTTACCATGAATTTATCACCGAAAGAGTGGAGGTAGCGAAGGCTCGGTTTAATCTCTGTCGCAGCTTTATAAAAAACTTCAGCTAAATCAGAAGCTTTAGCACTATTTTTCATAAAACGGTCAAGTCCTGAAGCAACAGAATTTACCAAAGGTTGGTAAGCAGAGTTTGAACTCATATTCTTTTTAGAATTTTCTAGGGCAATATTTCCCCAGCTTGACTGAGTTCCACCAGGTTGAACACAAACTGAACGGATACCAAATTGGGCAACTTCGAGGTCCAAAACGTCAGACCATTGTTGAAGGGCGGCTTTTGTAGCATGATAATAAGCACCAAGTGGCATATAGACATCTCCACCAATTGATGAAATATTAACAATTCGTCCATAATTTTGAGCTCTCATTGTTGGTAAGACAAGTTGAGTTAATTCAACGGCACCAAAGAAGTTGGTTTCAAACTGATTGCGAATTTTATCCATTGGGATTTCTTCGGCTGGTCCGTATTCGCCATAACCTGCATTATTGATGAGGACGTCAATATGACCTGCCTCATCTAAAATTTGTTTCACAAAGGCTTGGTTTGATTCAGAGCTAGTAACATCCAGTTTTAGTGCTTTGATGTTGTTCTCATATTGTGGAATTTTTTCAACGCGGCGTGCCCCAGCGTATACTTTCCAACCTCGTTTGGCAAAAAGTTCTGCTACCTCAAATCCCATTCCATTTGAAGCACCTGTGATTGCAACAATTTTTTGTGTCATCTCTTTAGAGTCCTTTCAATTTGTCTGTATCTTGTTTTCATGATTTTAAAAGTAATTATACCACTTTAGTAAATCAAAGGCTAAAAAAACTTCCGCGGAGTAAACGGAAGTTTTTAGGAGTATTTATGAAAAAAGTTTATTTAGGAGTATGGAAACTATTATACGTTATAATGCTGAAATGAAACTTAAATGAAAAAGAAAATGTTTTTGTATTTTTAGAATCCCTTTTCTATAAATCAATTCTAAGTATAAGGATCTGATGATTGAGTGATAATGCTAGTTTGAAGCATTCTTAGTAAGAAAGTCATTTTTTATAAATGGTTTATAGAATAAATTGTACAGCGTTTAATTGGACTTGCTCTCTGAAATAACGTAAAATTGTAGTGAGGAGGACGGTTACAATGAGTAAAAATTATAAAAAAATCCTAGTCGCAGTTGATGGTTCTGAGCAGGCGGAAGAAGCGTTAAAAGAAGCTATTGTCCTTGCTAAAAGAGACAACTCACAATTATTCGTTTTACATGCGACGGATAAAAACAGTATTTATGCAGCTGGTAACCCAGTTCCTGTGGTTCCTGCACCAGCTATTCCAGTAGTTCCAGCGGTTCCCGTACTTGAAGAAAGTGCAGATAATGAAGCTAAAGAAGTTTTAGACAAAGCTTTGGCAATTATCAATAATGAAGTGAAATTTGAAGAAATTCGAGTTGATGGTTCGGCAAAAAATGAAATTGTCGATTTCGCTAAAGAACATGAAATTGATATGATTGTGATGGGCTCTTCAGGAAAAGGCGCTCTTGACCGAATGTTGCTTGGCTCTACAGCAGTTTACGTGGTTAAACATGCACCTTGTAGTGTAACAATCATCAAATAAATTAGATAGATTTCAAGAATCGGCAAGCATTTGCTGATTTTTTTGTATTTTAAAAATAAATTCCTTGACAATGAAATTCTTTTCGTTTACAATTGTAAACATAGAAATGAGAAAGTTGGATTGAACAATGAAAGTTACTTTTAAAACCCTTGATGGACGTACAATGACTAAAGAATTTGCTAGTGTAGATGAATTCGTAACACTACAAAATCGTGAAATTCCGGCAATTGATGATTCAGCGAAAGTTCTTGAAGTTGTAATTTCTGGACAAGTTGAAGAATTTAGTGGAAATGTTGCTGATTTGTATTTCAAACTTAGTAAATAAGAATCTGAAATAGTGAATGGAGTAGGAAAGATGACAGATTATGTTTTTAAGGCAGGTCGTAAAGATTTGGCACCTCTTTTGTTATTACATAGCACGGGTGGAGATGAGCATCAATTAGTAGAAATTGCTGAAATGATTGCCCCTTCACATCCTATTTTGTCAATTCGTGGACGTATTAATGAGCAAGGAGTCAATCGTTATTTTAAACTCCTAGGCTTAGGTGGATTTACTAAAGAAAATTTTGATCTTGAATCTTTAGATGAAGAAACAGACTGGTTGACGGATGAGGTCAGTTTGTTGGCTGAAAAACATGACCTTGACGTCCATAAAATGATAGCTATCGGTTATTCAAATGGTGCAAATGTAGCTTTGAATATGTTTCTTAGAGGAAAAATAAATTTTGATAAAATTATTGCCTTTCATGGGATGCAATTGGAAGACTTTGAACAGACCGTTCAACTTGATGATAAGCATGTCTTTCTAAGCTATGCACCAAATGATATGATTGTTCCTCAGAAAAACTTTGGTGATTTAAAAGGTGATTTGGAAGATTCAGGCTGTCAGCTTGAAATATATGAAAGTTCACTTGGTCATCAATTGACGCAAGAGGAAGTTTTAGCCGCTAAAAAATGGCTTACAGAAACAAAATAATTTTGTATTGAAAAAATTTCAGTGCAAAGTAACTAAATAGGAGAAAACAAATGGCTGAATTAACAAAAATTGAAACAAAAATACCTGAAAATCTTACTCTTGGTGGTGTTCACCACGTAACAGCAATCACCTCAAGTGCTCAAAAAATCTATGATTTTTTCACAAATATCTTGGGTCTGCGTTTAGCAAAATTAACAGTCAATCAAGATGACTATGAAACTTATCACCTCTTTTTCACAGAAGAAGATGGGCATGGAGCTGATATGACTTTCTTTGATTTCAAAGATATTCCTAAAGGAAATCATGGAGTTAATAATATTGAACGTGCTTCATTTCGTGTACCGACAGATGCGTCCTTAGATTATTGGACTCGTCGTTTTGACAATGCCCATGTTAAACATGGCGAAATTTCTAGTAAATTTGGTCAAAAAACCTTAGAGTTTGAAGATTTTGATGGTCAATTGTATCAATTGATTTCTGACCAAAATAATAGTGGGGATGATTCAAAAGGACGTTCTTGGCAACTTTCCAATGTTCCGCAAGAACATGGAATTACTGGACTTGGCCCTGTTTTTGTAAAAGTTGAAAATGCCGAAAATCTTCGGACCATTTTGGAAACAGTTTTTGGCTTCCGTTACGCTGGGCAAGAAGCTGATTTACATCTTTTTGAAGTGGCGAATGGTGGAAATGGAGCAGCTTTGATTCTTCAAGAAGCTGGTGAAAAAGAAGCTTACGCTTATCAAGGTTATGGTACGATTCATCATTTAGCTCTGGGAACAACAAATCCTGAAACTTTAAACTATTGGATTGAACGCATTAAGGCTTTCCGTTTGCCACATTCTGGTTTGGTTGACCGTTTCTATTTCTCAAGTGAATATGTCAGAGTAGCACCAGGAGTTCTCTTTGAAATTGCGACTTACACACCAGGGATTGGGGCATTGGACATGGCAAAATCAGGTCTAGGAGCTGTTGATTCTTATGAAGAAGCTTTAATTACTTCTGGTTTCTGGATTGACCAAACTAAGGAAGAATCAGGTTTATCTTTGAGCTTACCTCCTCATTTATTCCCCGGAGATGAAGCTACTAAAGCGAGAACAGCCGCAAGTTTACGTCCATTGGACACTTCAGATGCTCATCGTGACCGCACAAAAGATGAACTATGGACTGTTGAAAAAGTATTGGAACACAAAGCTGGAACTCCGGCTGAAACAGTGCAATAAAGGAGAACTGATGAAATCATATCAAGCAAATGAGCTCGACGAAAAAACAGTCTATAAACTTCTGTCAGGCAGTATTGTTCCACGCCCAATTGCTTGGGTGACCAGTCAAAATCTCGAAGGTCTAGTTAATGTGGCACCCTTTAGTTTTTTCAATGTTACTTCGTCAAATCCACCACTTTTATCCATTTCGTTTACGGGAAATAAAGATAGTTTGAATAATTTATTGACGACGAAAGAAGCAGTGGTTCACCTTGTGAATGAGGATAATGTGGAACTAATGAATCAAACGGCAGCACCGTTAGCTCAGCATATTAGTGAAGCGGAAGAATTTTCACTGGAACTTGTCCCTTCTCAGAAAGTTCGAGTTCCAAGTTTAAAGGAGTCAAATGTTCGTTTAGAAACTAAATTGTATCATCATTTACCTTTAGGAGAGAGCGGGCATTTAGTTCTTCTTGAAGTTGTCAATTTCTCTTTTGCAGAGGAACTATTGGATGAGGAAAACTTTCATGTCAATCTAAATAAACTCAAACCAGTTGGGCGTTTAGCGGGTGATGATTACAGTACTTTAGGAAATCGATTCAGCCTTTTACGACCTAGATAAATAAAAAAACTTACTGAGGATTGGTCAGTAAGTTTTTATTTGCTTTAAAAATAAAAAATAACCCGAAGGCCATTTTTATTATTTAACTTCTTTAAATTTGAGGAAGTTTAGATAAGTTATCAGAACAGTTTTCAAATCATACCATTACAAAAGAAGAATTTTAAAAGCGAGAAAAAATGATATTAGAAGTTTTTGAAGAAGCTCCAAATGTAGAAGTTCGTAGTACTATTATCGGGCCATACCTTATTGTAGAAACAAGTAGTGGAAGGAGTATTACTCTTAAAAAAGAAGCAGACGATGAAGGTAACTGAGATATAATCCTTTTTTATTAAAATTTTTTAAAATATAAAATATTTTATATGTATGTTTTTTCAGGTTAAATAATCTATAGACTAAAGGAAACGTAAAGCTTGGACTGAAACGCTTGCTCCGACGATGATGAAAATATACCCGATAATCAAGGATTTGAGGATATTTCCGTCGCCATGAACGATTAGAGGAATCAAAAATCCTACAAAACACAGAATGGGAAGCCATGTTCTGGTCGTTAGATTTTGCCATGCTAGATAGAAAATTATTAGTGAAAGAATCGCCCCTACAGCTAGAAGTAAAATCAGGAGTCCAGAGTTGATTGCTGTTAGATTTCCGTTTATCCAGAAGACGCCATGTTTTAGTATTTCATCCACCTTTCCTCGGTAAGTCCCATCAATATCATACCGTTGCCAATCTACTTTAAAAAAAGTATGGTTTAAGGCAATATAAGTGATGGTAATAAGTAGCGAAAGAATGGAATATAAAAATAAAATCCATCTTTTAATATTATTTGGTTTGTTTATAAATTTTTTCATAGTTCTCCTTTTTACATTATTTTTAATAAGGTAATAACTTAAATAGGGTGTCCAGTAGTTTGATTGCAGGTCCACCTAAGAGATTCACTGAGCTATGGACAATCGTGCTTTCGATAAAATTATTTCTTTTTGAATAAACCCAAGTAATAATAAAAGAAAGAATGAGGTATGGAAGTAAGTACCAGGAAAATCCTGTATGGACCAGAGCGAAAAGTACAGAAGAGATTAGAAAGGCAACCTTTTTATTAGTTATTGAACCAAAAATATAACTTCTAAACAATAGCTCTTCCGAAAGTGGAACAATAATTCCTAAAATATATTTTTGACAAATGGTTGGTAGTTGGCCTAAAATATCCGACATACCAGTATCACTCGTCACGGAAGAAATAATTTGTGTTTTTAGGACAAGTACTGTTACTAGATAATTAATTGCTAAAGTGAAAAACACAATCCCCATTAGCCAAAAAATACGCTTTAAATGCCAGTTCTTAAGTGTATTTTTTAGATATCCAAGCTTCCAAGCAATTATAAAAATGAGTATTAATACCAAAGTCATTAATAGTGGTAAGGTCCAAGAGGAATTAGTATATAAAAAATCGGTAAAGAAAAAGATTCTTTTATTAAAGAAATAGGCAAAAACTAAAACAAGAGGATATTGATAAAGAATGTTTAATAAAAGAAAAAATAGAATTCCTAAAATATTAATTTTGTATTTTTTTAAAATCATGATGAATTCCTGCTAATTAAAAATGCTGAAGAGTCAGAGATTCTTCAGCAAGATGTTTTACAAATATGGTTGGAGTTGTCTTTCCCATAGGGTAGGACCATCATACTGATTGATATTTCCAGAATAAGTTTGCATCAATGCAACTCCACCGGTAACATTTGTAAGTTCTTCATCAGAGAATTGCTGAAATTGATTTAAGTTTTTATCCATAGTATTCTTTCAGTTATAGTTTTATTATATATTTGCACTATTCCAAATATATAATGAAATTTTAGCACTCGTTAAAGATAAAGTCAATAATTATTGCACAATTTATAATAAAATTTATTTTCAAAATAATACAAAAAACAATAATTAAATTGTTGAATAAATCATAATCAAGTGATATACTTTAACCTAAAATTAATAAATCTGAATGTTTTGAAGGGTAAAATGAAATTTAAAAAGAAAAATTATACTCTACAAGTGGATGAAATGGACTGTGGCTGTGCTGCTTTATCGATGATTTTAAAGTCTTATGGCACAGAAAAGTCACTCGCTTCATTGCGTTTACTTGCTGGCACAACAATTGAAGGGACTTCCGCTTTAGGAATAAAAAAAGCAGGAGAAGGACTAGGTTTTGCAGTTCAAGTACTAAGAGCTGATGCAAGCCTTTTTGAAATAAAAGATATCCCTTATCCTTTTATCGCTCATGTCATTAAAGACCAAAAATATCCACACTACTATGTGGTAACTGGCGCAAATAAAAATTCGGTATTCATCGCAGATCCTGACCCAACCGTTAAAATGACAAAACTTTCAAAAGAAGTTTTCTTATCGGAATGGACTGGGATTAGTTTATTTCTTTCACCTATACCAGCTTATCAGCCCACTAAAGAAAAAGCTTCCTCATTATTATCTTTTATCCCAATTATCACTCGTCAAAAGAAAGTCATTCTCAATATTGTTGTTGCCTCATTCATTGTAACGCTGATTAATATTCTAGGGTCTTACTACCTCCAGAGCATGATTGACAGTTACATTCCAAATGCCTTAATGGGAACTCTAGGAATTATATCAGTAGGGCTATTGTTAACTTATATTATTCAACAAGTCTTAGAGTTTGCTAAGACTTTCTTACTGAATGTTCTTTCTCAAAGATTAGCTATTGATGTCATTCTTTCTTATATTAGACACATTTTCCAACTTCCAATGTCTTTCTTTTCAACCCGAAGAACAGGAGAAATTACGAGTCGGTTTTCTGATGCCAGTTCTATTTTAGATGCTATTGCTTCAACGATTCTTTCACTTTTTTTAGATTTAACCATTGTTCTTATGACAGGACTAATTTTAGGGCTTCAAAATATGCAACTCTTTCTTCTCGTTCTTTTGGCAATCCCACTTTATATTGTTGTTATTATTATTTTTACGCCCCTTTTTGAAAAACAAAACCATGAAGTTATGCAGAACAACGCCGTCTTAAATTCTTCAATTATTGAAGACATTAACGGGATTGAAACCATTAAGGCACTTGCAAGTGAACAAGAGAGATATCAAAAAATTGACTACGAATTCGCAAGTTATCTAAAAAAGGCTTTCACTTTACAACAGTCAGAAGCTATTCAAGGCTTAATTAAAGCAGTTATTCAACTAACATTGAGTGTCACCATTTTATGGTTTGGTGCCACATTAGTAATACGTCAAAAAATCACGCTTGGACAACTCATTACTTTCAATGCCTTACTTTCTTACTTCACAAATCCGATTACTAATATCATTAACCTTCAAACAAAACTCCAAAGGGCAAGGGTAGCCAATGAACGTCTTAATGAAGTTTATCTTGTCCCCAGTGAATTTGAGGAAAAGAAAACAGAACTGTCCCTCTCACATTTTAATTTAAACATGTCTGAGATTTCATATCAATATGGTTTTGGTAGAAAAGTCTTATCTGAGATAAAACTCTCTATTAAAGAAAATGAAAAGTTGACCATTGTTGGTATGAGCGGTTCAGGGAAGAGTACTCTTGTTAAATTATTGGTCAACTTCTTTCAACCCACTTCTGGTACCATCACTTTAGGTGGAATTGACCTTCAACAGTTTGATAAACATCAGCTTCGACGATTAATCAACTATCTTCCCCAACAACCTTATATTTTCACTGGTTCAATTTTAGATAATCTACTTTTAGGCGCTAATGAGAATACTTCACAAGAAGAGATGATTAGGGCGGTGGAATTGGCAGAAATCCGTGCAGATATTGAACAAATGCAGTTAGGTTATCAGACCGAACTTTCAAGTGATGCAAGTAGTCTATCGGGAGGACAAAAACAACGAATTGCTTTAGCTCGTGCGCTCCTTTCTCCTGCCAAAATACTCATTTTAGATGAAGCTACCAGCAACCTAGATATGATTACTGAAAAGAAAATATTAAAGAATTTGTTGGCATTGGATAAAACAATTATTTTCATTGCTCACCGCCTCTCTGTAGCGGAAATGAGCCATCGTATCATTGTCATTGAGCAAGGAAAAGTGATAGAAAGTGGTTCACATTCAGAACTGCTTGCTCAAAATGGCTTTTACGCACAACTTTACCATAACTAAGTCAGGAGAAATCAATGTTTGATAAAAAATTACTGGAAAGTTCAGAGCTTTATGATAAACGCTATCGAAATTTCTCAACCTTAATTATTCTTCCACTTTTTATCCTTCTTGTTGGAGGGGGAATTTTTACTTTCTTTGCACATAAGGAGTTGACTGTAATTAGTACAGGAAGTATTGAACCTACAAAGATAATTGCTAAAATTCAATCAACGAATGCCAATCCAATCATTGAGAACAACCTCAAAGAAGGCAAAGCAGTTAAAGAAAATAGCCTACTTCTTAAATATAATGGCACACCAGAACAGACCCAACTCAGTGAGCTCCTGACTCAAAAGAAACAAGTGTTAGACAAAAAAGTACAACTTGACCTTCTCCAAAGAAGTTTGACTAATGAAAAAAATGAATTTTCGGCTATCGATAATTTTGGTTATGAGGAAACTTTTGAAAATTATGAATCACAAGTAAAAAGTCTTGAGTCATCAATTCAAAAATCAAATCAGGCCGTGGACGACCAAAATAAAAGTACCGAGAGTCAAAAGCAAGCCATTCGAAATCAGGTTACAACGCTCCAGCAAGCCATTCAAAATTACTCTGAAATCGAAAATGCAGTATCAAGTGGTGGGGCTGTTTCTCAAGATAATCCCTACCTTTCCCAATATAATAGTTATCAAGCCCAACAAGCGACTTTAGAAGCAACATTAAAAACTGAGAAAACACCAGATGAAACATCTAAACAGGCCACTAAAAGTCAAGAGGAGTCTTTAAAAAGTCAATTTTTATCTGGCATAGCTTCTAGTAAAGACAGCTTAAAAAGCCAAATTCAATCCTTTAATATTCAAGAAAGTAGTTTAACAGGAAGTCACGCTTATGATAATAGTCAATCAAGTCAAGTTCTAACGTTAAAAAGTCAAGCACTTTCAGCTTCAAATAAGGAAATGACGGACTTAAATAGTACCCTTACTGATTTAGAAACAAAGATTAGCTTACAAAAACAAGATGACCAGTACAATCAAGTTTTTGCGGAGCAGGCTGGAGTTCTGCATGTGCTTCCAGATATTTTAGGAATGAAAAAGATTCCGATTGGAACACCCATTGTAGAAATCTATCCTTTATTAAAGGCAGAAACACAAGTCAATCTTACAAGTTATATTCCAAGCACACAAATTTCTGGAATGAAAGTCGGTCAAAAAGTTAGATTTACAGTACAGCAAAATTTACCTCAACCAGAGATCTTAACTGGGATAATCAAACAAATCGATAGTGCCCCAACAGCTTTCAAAGAGGGAAATGCTTATAAAGTTTCTGCGACAACCACTATCAATGCAATAGACCTCCCAAATATCCGATATGGTCTTCAAGGGAAAACAGTAACCATTATAGGAAAGAAAACTTATTTCAATTACTTTTTAGACAAAATTATGGGAAAGGGAAACTAAGTATTATGTATTTTTTGATGATTTTGAATTGTAAGAAAATTGTTGCATTTCTGATTGAATCAGAGTATAATGACGTTATTAAATATAAAGGAGAATCACAAGTGGAAAATCAATTGAATTTTGAAGTTGTTTCAGATGAAGAATTAGCAGAAGTTTCTGGTGGTTATTTACCAATTCCAGATATGCCTGGTTGGAGAGGACAATCAACTCCTTGGTGGTGGAGCTTGAAACAATCTAATTTTTCAGACGCATATAGTAGCTTTTATAATGCTACTCACTAGTCTAAAAGGAGGAAATTTCCATGGGTTTTGGGTTCAACTTTAAAGATGTTAATGACCGAAGAATTATGAAAGAACCTATAATTAAAGATGTTGAAGAAAATTTAAGAGAAAAGGATTTTCTTGATACAAAAGTGAAAAAAAATAGGTCGCGATTTAGATTTTTGAAAAGGGGGAGAACGTTTTCCGATAAAAATAAGTAATTAATTGATTGATTGATGAAAAAATTGAGCTATGCTTATAAATGTGAGTTGAAAGACCTAGATTTATTTTCTAGTGATGCTTGTTGAGAAAATTAATAACGAGAAATAAGCTTATTGATATTTTAAATGAGAAATTTGTATCTTTAGTAATGGACAACTTTTTAAAGTAGTTATAGTACAGTTGTGGTTCACATGTTGATGAAAACTCACTCAAGTTTTTGTAACACAATTTAAACGAATCAATAAGGCAAATTTTACTAAGGGAGGACTTTTCTCCCTTAGTTTGCGTTTGAATAAAAATTAAGAGGGAAAATGATAAATATTTGGAATAAATCTAAAACAGTTATATTAGCACTATTTTTACTATTTCTTTCACAAGTACCTTTATATTACGTAGAATATGAAAATGAAAGGCAAAATCTATTTGGAGTTGCAAATAAAATTACAATGAATTTCATTTTAATTGGTCTATTGGTTATTTTAATTACTATAATGCTAGGCATAAAAAATGGGTTTTACAAAAACACTAAGAGAACGTTAGAGTGGAAGAATATTATATTAATCTTAATGCTGATAATACCTTCAGTTGCATTAGACATATTATTTAGCCAGTTTATACAGTTCCATCATTTGGGAAGAATGGATAACCAAATAGCAGTAGATAGTGTAATGGGTTCATTGTTGTGGTTTGGTAAAATTTTTGGGGTTGCATTACTTGCCCCAATACTTGAAGAAAGTATTTTCAGAGCATCAATTTATAAAATATTTAGCAATGATAAAATTGCATTTGTTTTTTCAAGTTTATTATTTACGTTTGTTCACAGTGGGTACAGTTGGGTTTCTTTAGTCTATTTACCTATGAGTTTAGCAGTTACTTTTATTTACCACCGGAGAAGAATCCTAGCAGATTCTATTGTGTTTCATTCCATATTTAATTTGGCAATTACTTTTTTTAATTTTATTATGTAGTAAAAGTAGATTAAAAGAAATCTTGGAACTATTAGCGTAAAATATTTGTCAGTTTCTCTCATCGGAAAGAGTAACATTAGAATCTAGAAACTATGGATTTATATAGGCTGGATGAGATTTTTGTATTTTTAAAATATATAAAAAGACCACTTCTATTCAAAGAGGTGGTCTTTAATTACCCAAGTTTAACTTTCTCAAAGGTAGAGAAAAAGGTAGAGATTCAATTGACTTTTATTGCGATATACTGAATTTAAAAACAGAAACAATCGCTCTAAATCAATATTTTACAAGTCTAGTGACGTGTAGTGAATTCTTATTTAACTTCTTTAAAGATTACGTGTTTACGCAATTTTTTAGAGTATTTTTTAAGTTCCAATTTGTCTGGAGTGTTGCGTTTGTTCTTTTGAGTAAGGTACAGACGTTCACCAGATTCTTTGTGTTCAAGTGTAATATTTACGCGCATGATAGTCCCTTTCTATAACTTTTGTCGAATTATTTAGTGTCGCGAACTTTGCGGCCTTTGTAGTAGCCTTTAAGTGAAACGCGATGTGAGTGACGGTAGTCACCAGTAGTTTCGTCAAAAGTAACAGTTGGAGCTGTCAATTTGTAATGTGTACGACGACGGTTTTTCTTTGCTGATGAAGTGTGACGTGCAGGTACTGCCATTGTTTTTTTCCTCCGTAGAATTTTATCTCGTTCTTGCAGAGTGCAAAAACGTACTTTATTAGTATAGCATAAATTTTCAGAAATGCAAGTTTTGTAAAGTAAAATTACTTGACAAATTTTTGCAAACCTTTCTGTCAGTAAAATTTGAGTAAGCAAAAGTACTGACAAATATCTTTGACAACTAAAATGATAGGGCCTTTAGCGCAAATTTGATAAAATAGAAGTAACTTAACGGATAACTTAAAAATTTAAGCTCAGCTTCGAAAGAATCAAAGCGGCGTAAGGAGAAGACAATCAGGTCGTAAAAACTCCTCACAAAGCAGGGCAATGTTCTAGGACAATTAAATTTTTAAGGAGAAATGAATGAAGAACTGGAAAAAACTGATTCTTGTTTTTGTCATTGCAGGCGTGGCATTGATTGCTTACTTTGGCTTTAATCAGCCTTTTTTGGCACGCTTAATTGTTACAATTGCTGGGGGAGTCTTGGCTTTCTCAATGCTGATTGAAATGATTAAAACTTTACGGTCTGGCTCTTATGGTGTTGACTTATTGGCCATCACAGCCATTATTGCTACTTTACTAGTGGGTGAATATTGGGCCTCTTTGATTATTATTCTCATGCTTGTTGGAGGTGAGAGTTTAGAAGACTATGCAAATGGTCGAGCTCACCGAGCTTTAGCTGCTTTATTAGATAAGTCGCCTGATATTGCTCATGTGCAAAAAGGGGATAAGGTGGTCGATTTACCGATAGACCATGTGGAAGTCGGGAGTCATTTATTGATTAGACCGATGGAAATTATTCCAATTGATGGGAAACTTATTTCTGAGGCAGTGGTACTTGATACAGCGTCATTGACGGGTGAAACCAAGCCGAATGAATTAGTAAAAGGTGATCCTGTTCTTTCGGGAGCTATCAACGGGAATTCTAGTATTCAGATTGAAACTACGGTGATAGCGGCAGAATCACAGTTTCAAAAGATTGTAGAGCTGGTTAAAGAAACGGAGAAAACTCCAGCTCAATTTGTACGTCTGGCTGATCGTTATGCTGTTCCTTTTACAATTATTGCTTATCTTATTGCAGCGGTAGCCTACTTTATTTCTGGTGACCCAGTACGAATTGCGGAAGTCCTAGTGGTTGCCAGCCCTTGTCCATTGATTTTGGCAGCCCCTATCGCGTTTGTTTCGGGAATGAGTCGCTCTAGTCAAAATGGAGCTTTAATCAAAAATGGAACAGTCATCGAAAAATTAGCAAAAGCTCGGGAAATATTTTTAGATAAAACAGGTACAATTACTGAGGGGACAATTAAGGTTGACAGTCTAAAACCAATAGAAACGGTAGATGAAGTAGAACTTTTACAGTTGGTTTACACGGTTGAAAAATCAAGTGGTCATATTTTGGCAAAAGCTGTTGTTGAATATGCTGAAAATAAAAAGGTTCAACCATTAAAATTAACCTCTTTAACTGAGGTTGCTGGACTTGGTGTGATTGGAGAAATCGAAGGTCAAGAAATTAAAATTGGCCGAAGTTCGTTTGCTTTTGCACCTGAAAATCTCAACTATGAAACAGCATTTTATGTGAGTAAAGCAGGTAAATATATTGGGGCGGTCACATTCTCTGATACTTTAAGACCAGAAGCTAAAGAAACAATTGCTCAGATGAGAAAAATTGGTCTTGAAAAGATTACGATGTTGACGGGTGACAATCAAATTGTTGCTGATAAAATTGCGAGCACTGTTGGAATTGACAATGTTTATGCAGGTTTAATGCCAGATGAAAAATTAAAATATATTAAAAATGCGACGAATAGACCAGTAATTATGGTTGGCGATGGAGTTAATGATGCTCCGGCTCTAGCCACAGCAGATGTTGGAATTTCGATTGGTGTGGGCTCAGGTACAGTTGCAAGTGAAGCGGCCGATATTGTTCTATTGCAAAATGACCTTAGGAAAGTGACGACATCTATTGAAATCAGTCGTGATACGTTAAAAATTGCTAAACAGGCGGTCATGATTGGGATTATCATTTGTATTATTTTGATGTTTATTGCAGCTCTGGGAGTGATTCCAGCTGTGATTGGAGCTTTGTTCCAAGAGATCATTGATGTTGTTTCAATTCTCTATGCGCTTCGGGCTTTAAGAGGATAAAGAAAAAATTTACTGACGGAATGCTTAAAAGTCCTCTGTCAGTAAATTTTTTTATTTTTTTAGTAATTTTATTAGATGTTCCAGTTCATCAAGATTATCAAAGTGAATGGATAAATTCCCTTGATATTTTTTATTTGCTTGAATCTTAACCCTATTTCCCAATTTTTTCATCAGTTCTTTTTCAGTTTCGTCAGTAAAAAGATTGATATTTAATTTACTGACAGATTTGTCAGTAAATTTTTCTTCACCATAAATAATAGCTTCAAGTGCTCTGACATTGAGCTGCTCTTTAATTATTTTATCAACGAGCTCTAATTGCTTTTTAGGATTTTTTTCAGCTAAGAGTGTTCTAGCGTGAGCAGGTGAAATCTCTCGATTTTCAACATGCTTCAAAATTGTGTCAGGCAAACCAAGTAAACGAATAAGATTAGAGACATAAGACCTTGATTTTCCAAGGGCCTTAGCGATTTGATCGTGGGTCATTCCCAATTTGTCAGCAAGTTGTGCCAAACTTTTGGACTCTTCTAGTGGATTGAGATTTTCTCTCTGCAAATTTTCTAAAATTGAGAGAGTCATCATTTCTTCATCAGAATATCTTCTAATAATTGCTGGTATAGTTTCTAAACCAGCTAATTTTGAAGCTTGAAACCGACGTTCACCTGCTAAAAGCTCATAGCCAACAAGTTTTGATTTACGAACGATTATGGGTTGTAAAACGCCATTTTCTTGGATAGAATTAGCCAATTCTTTTAATTTATCCTCATCAAAAACAAGACGAGGCTGGTAAGGGTTTTTTACAATTGTTGACAACTTAAGTTGAGTGATTTGTTCTACCATGTTTTTCACTTTCTGTCAGTAAATTTTATTGTGCTCTATTTTACTGACAGATTTGTCAGTTCCTCTTTTTTTGTTCATCAATCCATTCTTTACGACTGTGGAGTGCTTTTTCATATCTTCCCATATCATCAGGACGGAAATAATCAGCATTTTTAATTTTATCAGGTAAGTACTGTTGGTTTACCCAGTGATTAGGAAAATTATGAGCATATTGGTATTCTACAGACCTTCCTAAATCTTTTGCCCCAGCGTAATGGCCATCCTGTAAGTGTGGTGGTACAGCAAGATTTCCATATTTCCCTAAATCAGCAATGGCTTCATCCATCGCTAAATAAGCCGCGTTTGATTTAGGGGATAAAGCCAAGTCAATAATGATATTGGCAAGGGGAATTCGTGCCTCAGGAAAACCGAGTTTTTCGGCTGCTGATAATGCTGAAACCGTATGAAGTGCGGCATCAGGATTTGCTAAACCAATATCTTCATAAGCCATAACGGTTAAGCGCCGGGCTAGACTCTGCAAATCTCCGCCCTCAATTAAACGAGCCGCATAGTGTAAACTTGCGTTGACATCAGAACCACGAATTGACTTTTGTAAAGCAGAAAGCAAGTCATAATGAGCATCGCCATCTTTATCAAAAGTTGCAGCTTTTCTTTGCAAAGAATTTTCCATATCATCTAAAGTGACATGATATTCTTCTGAGGAAAGAACGGCTAATTCTAAGGCATTAAAAGTAGAACGTAAATCCCCATTAGTCGAATGAATTAAAAAGTAAAGTGCATCATCGTCAATGGTCACATCAAAATCAAATCCACGTTCTTTATCTTGTAAACTTAGGTTTACAGCAAATTCTAAATCTTCTGGTTCTAAAGGTTTTAATTCAAAAATCTGTACGCGAGAACGAATCGCTGGAACAACTGAAAAATAAGGGTTTTCGGTTGTTGCTCCAATTAAAATAATTTGTCCATTTTCTAAAAGTGGTAAAAGAAAATCTTGTTTAGGTTTGTCTAGGCGATGAATTTCATCAAGTAATAAAACAAGCTGACCAGAAAATTCGGCTTCTGAGGCAATTTCTTGAAGTCTTTTTTTAGTGTCTGTCGTTGCATTAAATGTCCGAAATGCGACATTCATTGTTCCAGCAATTGCTGAAGCAATTGAAGTTTTACCAATGCCAGGAGGTCCGTAGAGAATCATACTTGAAAGAAGTTGAGTTTCGACCATTCGGCGAATGATTTTTCCTTTACCAACTAAATGTTTTTGTCCAACAATTTCATCAATATTTCGTGGTCTCATTCGTCTTGCAAGATTTTGTGCCATATTCTTCTCCAATCCATAGGTTTACAACAAATGTAAATCTGGTTTACATAAGGCTTTTGCCTAGATAGAAGGCGAGAATGCAATCATCAATATATTCACCATCAATGAAAAATTCTTTTTTCAAACGTCCTTCTTCAACAAAGCCTAATTTATTATAAAGTTTCAAGGCTGCTGGATTTGAACCCATCACTTGAATTGTAATTTTTTTGAATCCTTCTTTTTTTGCAAAATCAATAAAGAAGTTTATTAGTGTAGTAGCTACGCCCTTACCTCTGGCTTCTTGTGCTGTCATAATGCCAAAGGTGACAGTATGTCTTCCAAATTCAGATTTGTGGCGGGGAGCGTAATCAAGTATTCCAAGAATTTCATCATTTTCTACTGCCAGAAAATAAGTGGTTCCAGTCATAATTTTACCGATAATTTTTTCTGCTGAGGAATCCATGACATGTGGAGTTGAAGCTAGGGTCCAGTTTTCATTTTCCAATTGAGCAACTTTGACAAAGTCACGTGGTTCTATTTTTCTAATTTCCATTAAATCTTTCTCCAAATTCTAAAAAAATATCTATTTATACATTCTAAACGTAAAAAAAGCTATTAAATGAACTGATTTATTAAGTCTTGCGACTTTTCTAGAGCAAATTTTTGTTATAATTATTTTAACATAATATAAAGAGGGTGTGAACAATGGCTAAATTTGGATTTTTAGATGTTTTGGAAGAAGTTTTAGAAAAAGGATTTACTTATGATTTTGAAATGAATTGGGATAAGCGTAATTTTGCGGTAGAAGTCAGCTTTTTACTAGAGGCAGAAAATAGTTCTGGAGCGCTTTTGACTGATGCGAAAGGAGTAGAATCAGCAGAAAATATCGTCTATGAGGATGCAGTTTTATTTTATAATCCAGCTAAATCACGTTTTGATGAAAATGATTATTTGGCAACAATTCCTTATGGTGAAAAAGGCTTATCTCGTGAATTTTTGGCTTATTTTGCTCAATTTTTACAAGAAAGTGCCGATCAAGGCTTGGATGATTTAATGGACTTTCTAGCTGATGAAGCTGCCGAAGAATTTTCAGTCAATTGGGATAAAGAAGCTTTTGAAAATGGCATTGCTGATTTATCTGAAACAGACTTTTATAAGTATCCAAGATATTAAGAAATTTAGAAAGATTTAAGAAATAAAAAATGAGTATTTTAAATGTAAAAAATCTATCCCACGGTTTTGGTGACCGCGCAATTTTTGAAGATGTAAGTTTCCGTTTGCTAAAAGGCGAGCACATCGGATTTGTTGGGGCAAATGGTGAGGGTAAATCAACTTTCATGAATATTATCACAGGAACTCTGGTTCCTGATGAGGGAAAAGTAATCTGGTCGAAAAAACACCGGGTTGGCTATATGGATCAACACGCTGTGCTTGGAAAAGGTAAAACGACACGTGAAGCATTGGCTGAGGCTTTTCAATATCTTTTTGATATAGAAGCGCAAATCAATGATACTTACATGAAAATGGCAGAAATGTCAGAAGATGAGATGAATGCTGCGCTTGAGAATGTGGGAGAACTTCAAGAAGAATTGGATAATAGTGACTTTTATCTAATTGATGCCAAAGTTGAAGAAACAGCACGAGGTCTTGGTTTAACTCCTCTTTTGGATAAAGATGTAGCCGAGCTTTCTGGAGGGCAAAGAACAAAAATTTTACTTGGTAAACTTTTGCTTGAAAAACCAGATATCTTGCTTTTGGATGAACCAACAAACTATTTGGATGAAGAACATATTTTATGGTTGAAAAATTACCTTAAAAACTATGAAAATGCCTTTATTTTGATTTCGCATGATGTGCCATTTATGGATGAAGTGGTCAATATCATTTATCATGTGCATGGTCTAGGGATTACCCGCTATTCAATGGGGTATGCGGAATTTGAACGTGTCTTTGAAGAGAAAAAGGCACAGCTTGAATCTTTGCATAATGCGCAGGTCGCTGAGCAAGCTAAACTTAAAGATTTCATTGCCCGTAAAAAAGCGAATGTGGCGACATCTGGTCAAGCAAAAGCGCGTGAGAAAAAATTGGCGAAAATGGAAATTGTTGAGACTATTTCTGAAAAGCCAAAACCTCATTTTGATTTTAAATTTAGTAGAAAACCAAGTCGTCTCGTTTTTGAGGCGAAAGATTTAGTCATTGGTTACAATGAACCTTTGTCGTCAGAAATTAATTTAAAAGTAGAATCTGGAAAAAAAATTGCCTTTATTGGTTCCAATGGGATTGGGAAATCGACTTTGCTCAAGAGTTTAATGGGCTTGATTCCAAGTCTTGATGGGGAAGTTGAAAAAGGAAATTTCCAAGATATTGCTTACTATGAGCAAGAAATCAAAAATCCTTCGCAAAAAACGGTACTTGATGATTTATGGGATGAGTATCCAAGTTGGAATCAAGCAGAACTCCGCGGGGCACTTGCTCGGGTGGGCTTGACGGCTAAACAAATTGAATCACGTGTTTATGTTCTTTCAGGGGGAGAACAAGCAAAATTACGTTTTGCTAAACTAATGAATACCGAATCAAATATTCTCATCTTGGATGAACCAACCAATCATTTGGACGTGGACGCTAAAGAAGAACTCAAACGTGCACTTATTGAATATCCAGGAACTGTTTTGATGGTTTCACATGAACCAGAATTTTATGAAGGTCTAGTTTCTGATGTCATTAACTGTGAAGAATGGACAACTCGTATTTTGTAATTACTGATTAATTCTTATGCTAGTTCATCTCTAATTTTTCTTAAAAATTGGTAGTTGAACTGCAGTTATACTGGCTTGCACGAAAAATTAAACAGTATTAGGAGAAAAATGACTCAGAAACTTCATCCTTGGGAAAATCCCAAACAAGATTATGCACGAACTTTGGCAAAACGCCGCTCAGAGCGGCGTTATCGGAGCTTACAGTTAGTAAAGACGCTTAAAATTTTACTGACAGAATTTAAAAAGTACGATGTGAACAATTTTAACTCAGAGATATTGAGTTGGATTGATTTGCTTGAAGATGCTGTTGAATATGTTGATGATGAAGATTTTAAGTCAGCAAAAAAATTTGTTTCGCGAATGCAAAGAGAACTAAAAAAACTTGAAAAGTAAATTTTTTACTGACAGGAAAGAGGACTTTAAGGGCACTATGAAAAGTTATAGTTTTCAAGCTGAACTGGAAATTATTGGTATCAATCCCTTTGTGGCTGTACCGCCAGATATTTTGCAGAAAATATTTCAGGATTCAGGACGAGAAAAATCGCCAATTCCTATTTGTGGTCAGATTAATGAAAAAAACTATCAGCAAAATCTAATGTTTTTCAAAGGGGAGTGGCGCTTATATGTCAATACGACGATGCTGAAAAATTCGCCTAAAAGAATCGGGGAAATCTTTGATTTTACAATTTCCTATGATTCAGAGCCACGAATTGTCAAGCAACCACAAGTTTTAAGTGAAGCATTAGCCAAAAACCCGGAAGCAAAAAAAGTATTTGACCAATTAATTCCCTCTAAACAAGTTGAAATTAATCGTTATATTGCAAGGTTGAAAACAGAAGAAGCTATCGAGCGAAATGTTAGGCGAGCGATTGGTTTCTTACTGGGAAAGAACTCTTTTGTAGGCCGAGATAAACCATAGAAAGAAAGATGAAATAAATGAATAATTGGAATTCAATCACAATAAAAATCAGTCGGGAAGCCGAAGAAGCCATTTCAGCTTTGCTGATAGAGGCGGGTTCAGCCGGCGTTGAAATTAATGACAGTGCTGATTATCTTAATCACGAAGACCAATTTGGCGAAGTTCTTCCTGAAATTGAACAATCTGATTTTGTTGAAATTACTGCTTATTATCCAGAAAATATGCCAATTGTGGAACTTAAAGCCGAAATTGAACATAAAATCGCAAATTTGAGTGATTATTTTTCACTGACAGGTATGTCAGTAACAACGAATAACCTGTCAGAAACAAATTGGGCAGAAGCTTGGAAAAAATATTTTGAACCAGCACGAATTACGCATGATTTAACCATTGTGCCGAGTTGGACAGAGGATTACGTGGCGACAGGCTCTGAAAAATTGATTCGTCTTGACCCTGGTATGGCTTTTGGGACTGGAACACATCCAACGACCAAAATGTCACTTTATGCCTTAGAACAAGTTCTTCGTGGTGGAGAAACATTACTTGACGTTGGAACAGGTTCGGGCGTGCTGTCAGTTGCAGCTTCATATCTTGGCGCCCAAGAAATATTTGCTTATGATATTGATGAAGTGGCTGTGCGCGTGGCTTTAGAAAATATTGAACTCAATCCTGGTCATGAAAAAATTCATGTTTCAGCAAACAATCTGCTTGAAGGAATTGACAAAAAGGCGGATGTCATTGTGGCTAATATTTTGGCTGATATCCTTGTTTTAATGACAGAAGACGCATTCCGTTTGGTCAAAGAAGAAGGCTATCTCATTATGTCAGGAATTATTGCTGACAAAGCGGACATGGTCATTGCATCAGCAGAAAAAGCCGGATTTTTCCTTGAAACACGAATGATTCAAGGCGAATGGAACTGCCTGATTTTCAAGAAAACAGAAAATCGTGAAGGCGTCATTGGTGGATAAAAGGCTTAAATAAAGTCACTTATCTTTCAGTCAATGGAGAAGCACAATAAAAAAGGTTAGATTCAAAACTTTATTTTAAGAAATGATTGGAAAAAAATATGGCCAACCAATATTTTGTATTTAAAAAATTACCGGAACTGGGCGAAGAATTTATCATTGAAAATCAAGCAGCAGCTCATCATATTTTCACTGTGATGCGGGCTAAAAGTGGTGACCAAATCCGTCTTGTTTTTACTGATGGTGAAATTGGGCTGTCAGAAGTCGTTTCGCCAAGTGACCAATCAGTGAAGCTGATAAAATTACTGACAGAGTCCTCAGAATTGCCTGTTCAAATTACAGTAGCTGTAGGATTTCCTAAAGGGGATAAGCTCGATTTTATTGTTGAAAAATCAACAGAATTAGGAGCTACAGCCATTTGGTCAGCACCTTTTAAAGCTTCTGTCAGTAAATGGGACAAGAAAAAACTGACAAAAAAACAAGAAAAATTGGAAAAAGTTGCTCTAGGAGCAGCCGAACAATCACGCAGACAAATGATTCCAGAACTTCAACTTTTTGAGCAATTTACTGATTTACTTGATAAATTTTCTGATTTTGACCAAGTTCTTATCGCTTATGAAGAATCAGCAAAAATGGGTGAGAAAACAATGTTCAAACAAGCACTGACAGAAATGTCACCCAACCAAAAAGTGCTTATCATTTTTGGACCAGAAGGCGGAATTAGTCCAGACGAAATCACAAAATTTTCCGATTTAGGTGCAAAAATGATTGGCTTAGGGCCGCGAATTTTAAGAGCAGAAACGGCTCCATTATATGCCCTCTCAAGTATTTCAGCTTATTTTGAATTATTATAAATAAAGAAAAATTTTTAGGAAATCGATTATGAAAAAACGTGCACAACGTAACAAAAAACGAATTCGCTGGGCTTCGGTCCTCACAGTTTTCGTTCTTTTAATTGGAATAATTGCAATTGCTTTTGCTGGGGTTCATTTGTTAAGTCCTAAAACAAATACAAGCCCAAAAAGCAGTCAAACTTCAAGTCAAGAAAAAGCTAAAAGCACTGCCTCATCTAGTGCTTCTCAACCAAAAGAAACAAAATGGCTGGCTGGAACAAATGAAAATCAACTGCCCATTTTGATGTTTCATTATGTCACCTCAAGGGCTGATCAGCTCCCACAAGATAGTAATAACATCAATATTGTAACCTTTGAAAATGAATTAAAAGCGCTGAAAGAAAAAGGCTACACAACGGTTAGTGGCTCAGATGCCGAAAAAATTCTAACGACCAAAGAAAAACCAAGTGATAAAATGGTTTGGCTTACTTTTGATGATGGTTCAGTCACAATGTACACTGAAATTTTTCCTTTATTGAAAAAATACAATATGCACGCCACGAATTTTATTATCACAGGTTATGTGAATAAAGGCCAAGGCGGAATTTTGACCTGGGAACAAATCAAGGAAATGAAAGCAAGTGGACTTGTTGATTTTGGCAGTCATACGGTCAGCCATCCTGATTTAGGAAAGCTCACTTTGGAAGCACAACGAACAGAACTTGAACAATCAAAAGCAGATTTAGATAAAAACCTCGAGCAAAAAACAGATATCATCTGTTATCCAGCAGGGGGTTATAACCAGAATACCTTGAATTTAGCTAACGAGTTAGGTTATAAGTTTGGTTTGCTTGACCCAGGCCGTAATGGTGCTGTCGCAATAGCAGCCAAAGAAAGTGATGGTCTATTAACGCTACCACGCTTTAGAATGATGAGTTCTACCACTACTGAGCAAATGCTACAAATGATTCAACCCTCAACCGATTATAATGAAAAAAATAAATAAACTCCGAATAATCGGAGTTTTATCTTTAGTTTTGCAATAGTCATCCTTTTGCTTAACCTACAAATGTGATAGAATAGATTAAATTAAGTGAAATAAACCTTAACTTACAAAATTTGATGAGATGATATATTAATCTAAATAAGGAGGAAAACTGGTCACCATTTTAGAGTCAACTTTAAAATGGTCTAGTATCTAAAGTTATGCCTAAAGAACCAGACTTAACCGGAGCAGAAGTTGTCAATATCTGTTCTGACTACATGAATGAAACAGACCTTTTACTCGTAGAAAAAGCACTTGCTTGTGCTTCACTTGCCCATGCAGACCAATATCGTGCATCAGGAGAAGCTTACTTTGTCCACCCTACCCAAGTTGCAGGAATTTTAGCCAAATTAAAACTGGATGCCGTTACCGTTTCCTGTGGTTTTTTGCATGATGTTGTTGAAGATACCAATTTTACCCAAGGTGATTTGCAAGAATTATTTGGCGACGAAATTGCTGAAATTGTTGATGGAGTTACTAAGTTAGGTAAAGTTGAGTATAAGTCACACGAAGAACAATTGGCTGAAAACCACCGTAAGATGCTTATGGCTATGTCCAAAGACATTCGTGTTATTTTGGTCAAATTGGCTGACCGTTTGCACAATATGCGCACGCTTAAACATCTCAGACCAGATAAACAAAAGCGGATTTCACGTGAAACCATGGAAATTTATGCCCCACTTGCTCATCGCTTGGGGATTGCCAGTATCAAATGGGAATTAGAAGATTTATCATTCCGTTATCTTGAAGAAGCAGAATTTTATCGCATTCGTGGTCTCATGAATGAAAAAAGAACAGCTCGTGAAGCGCTTGTTGCTGAAGTAATTGGTAAATTACAAGAACGAGTCGAAAAAGCTGGAGTTGACGCAGAAATTTATGGTCGTCCAAAACATATTTATTCTATTTATCGTAAAATGCACGATAAGAAGAAACGTTTTGATGAGATTTATGACCTGATTGCCATTCGTTGTATCACAGAAACAACAAGTGACGTTTACACAACTTTAGGTTATATTCATGACCTTTGGAAACCAATGCCAGGTCGTTTTAAAGATTATATTGCCAATCCAAAAGCCAATGGTTATCAATCTGTCCATACAACCGTTTATGGTCCCAAAGGCCCAATGGAATTCCAAATTAGAACACGAGAAATGCACCAAATCGCTGAGTTTGGGGTTGCCGCTCACTGGGCTTACAAACAAGGAATTAAAGCAAAAGTTGATGTTCATGAAATTTCTGAAACCTTGAATTGGATTCATGAACTCGTGGAATTGCGTGAAGAAGCAGGCGATTCAGCAGAAGATTTTGTCAAAGCCGTTCAAGAAGATATTTTATCAGATAAGATTTATGTCTTCACTCCAAATGGTGAAGTCCAAGAATTACCAAGAGGTTCAGGTCCTATTGACTTTGCTTATGCTATCCATACAAAAGTTGGTGACCATGCGACCGGAGCTAAAGTAAATGGACGAATGAAACCATTATCTGTTCAACTAAAAACAGGTGATCGGGTTGAAATTATTACCAGCTCAAGCTCTTTTGGACCAAGCCGTGACTGGATTAATCTAGTTAAAACTAATAAAGCCAGAAACAAAATCAAACAATTCTTTAAGAACCAAGATAAAGAATTGTCGGTCAATAAAGGCCGTGAAATGTTACAAGAAGCTTTGGAAGAAGGTGGATTTGTACCAAATCAGTATTTAGATAAGAAACATCTAGATGAAGTCTTCAATAAGATTAGCTACCGTAATGCGGAAGCTTTGTATGCAGCAATTGGATTTGGTGAGCTTTCAGCAACAACAATTGCCAATCGTTTAACTGAAAATGAACGTCGTGAAGTTGAGAGAGCCAAACAAAAAGCCGAAGCCGAAGAGCTGATGAAGGGTGAAGTTAAACGCGAATCAAGTAAAAACATCATGAAGATTCGTCACGATGGTGGAGTCAGTGTTTCTGGTATTGATAGCCTACTTGTTCGTATCGCCAAATGTTGTAATCCTGTTCCAGGGGACCCAATTGTGGGGTATATTACAAAAGGGCGTGGTGTTTCAGTTCATAGAGCTGATTGTCAAAATGTGCGAAGTATGGAAGACTTTGAACAAAGACTTGTTGAAGTTGAATGGGATGATTCAGAAAACTTAGTGAAAGAATATGTCGCTAATATTGATGTCTATGGCTTTAATCGTCCGGGCTTGCTCAACGATGTGATGCAAGTTTTATCAAATTCTACTAAAAATTTGATTTCAATTAATGCTCAACCCACTAAAGATAAAAAAATGGCGAATATTCACATCGCTTTAGGCATTAAAAATCTATCAGATTTGACTTTAATTGTTGATAAAATCAAAATGACCCCAGATGTTTATTCTGTAAAACGGACAAATGCTTAAAAAAAGAGCTTGACTTAGTCAAGCTCTTTTAAATTACTTTCTTTAATAATGTAATTGGGACGTTTTTTTGTTTCCAGGAATATTTTAGCAATATATTTACCAATAATTCCAAGAGAGAGAAGTTGTAAGCCGCCTAAAAGTAAAATCAAAACAATCAAAGTTGGGAAACCTTGAACGGGGTCACCAAAAATCAGCGTTTTAAGAAGATAAAAAATACTGAGTAAAAGTGAGGCTAAAAAACTAAAAAAACCAACAAATGTCGCAATATTGAGTGGCATTTCCGAAAAATTTATAATCCCATCAATAGAATAACGGAGAAGTTGACTAAAAGACCAAGAAGTCTGACCAGCACTTCGTTCGTGATTTTCGTATTCTAAATAAGTTACATCATAACCGACCCAAGAAAAAAGTCCTTTTGAAAAACGATTATTTTCTCTGAGTGTCAAAATACTATCCACAACTTGACGAGTCATAAGCCGAAAATCTCTGGCTCCGTCTACAATAGGTGTAGTCGAAACTTTATTAATAATCTTATAAAAAAGTCGAGAGAAAAATGAAATCAGTGGAGATTCACCAGAACGTGAAATTCTGCGAGCACCAACACTATCATAACCTTCTTGAAGTTTCTGATACATAGAAATAAGTAGTTCAGGTGGATCTTGTAAATCAACATCCATTACTGTAACAAGAGGTTCTGTAGTAGCTTCTAAACCAGCAAGTAAAGCTGCTTCTTTACCAAAATTTCTTGAGAAACTAATATAGTTAATATTATCAACTTGACTCGCTAATTTTTTTATAAGAGGAAGTGTTTGGTCACTAGAACCGTCGTTTACAAAGTAAAAAACCTTTTTTAGCTCGAGTTTTTCTGTTTTGTCATTTACCTCTTTAATAAAGAGCTCAATCGTTTCTTCTTCGTTATAAACGGGGACAACAATCGCTAATTCTTCCATTTTTTTCCTTTATTGTTTTTTTATCTTATCTTAGTACCTATTTATGATAATACCTAAAGAGTCCTGTGATGTCAAGCTTTCTTTTGATGTTATTAAAATGAAGAAATGTCCAAAGAGAGCTGATTAAAATTGGACTTTTTGTGCTATACTGTCAGTAAAGAGATTATCATAGGAGTGAAATATAAAGATTATGAAAATAGTAATTCAACGTGTAAAGTCAGCTTCTGTCAGTATTGATGGAGTCATTAAGGAAAAAATTAATCAAGGCTTTTTATTGCTGGTTGGGGTTGAAGATGCTGACAGCAATTTTGATTTGGATTATGCAGTACGTAAAATCGCGCAAATGCGAATTTTTTCAGATGAAGCTGATAAAATGAATCTCTCTGTTCAAGATATTCAAGGAGAGATTTTGTCAATTTCTCAGTTTACTTTGTATGCGGAGACTAAAAAAGGGAATCGTCCGAGCTTTTCTGCAGCAGGAAAACCTGATTTTGCAAAAGCAATGTATGAAAAATTTAATGATAGCTTAGCTCAGATTGTGCCGGTTAAAGCAGGAGTTTTTGGGGCGGATATGCAAGTTGAGTTGATAAATGATGGTCCTGTCACTATTATTTTAGATACGAAAGAAGCTAGAAAAAATGCCTAAAAGACTGCAAAAAAGTAGCGTAAAAAAACGGGTTCCTGTTCGCTCTGTCAGTAAAATAAAAACTTATCAGTCCTCAGAAAAACCTGACCAAGTTGGTGAAATTTGGCAAAATAATATTATTGGCTCACTTGATAACGGTTATTCAAAAGAGCAGGCTAGAAAACAACAAAGTCAAAACCTGACTGAACGTCAGAAACGAAAAATTGAGGAAATGCAAAGCAATCCGGAGATGATTCAAGCGCGTGAAGAACTTAAAGAAGAGTTTCTCAATACTCATCCACAATATGCCAAGATGACGAGTGAAGAATTGCAAGAATCAATGACTCATCATGCTTTAGAAGATGAAAAGCTTAGAAAACAAAAGCTCCGTCATCACATTGAAGCATTTGCTGACGGAATTATTGCGGTCATCATTACTATTATGCTCCTTGAAATTCCTGTCCCTTCTGGTAATCAAGGTTATTGGGAGTTCATCAGTTCAGTTGGAATCTTCTTAGTTAGTTTTGTTGTAACAGCTAATTTTTGGTTCAATCGTCACAAGATTTTTGCTCTGACAGAGGAAATTACGGAAAAAATCATTGTTCAAGATTTTATCTTTATTGGTTTGCTTTCACTAATTCTGCTGTTGACCAAATGGATTATGGTTGCTCCAACATCATTTAGTGCCCTGAATTTTGGTCTGGTTTTGATTGTGATTTTACTTCAGCAGGAGCTTTTAAGTTATTCAATTACTAAAGATCATTTTCATAAAATGCCTAAATCTTTTAAATTCTGGCGTCGTGTTTGGTTAATCAGGCTATTCTCAACTATTCTAATGAATGTTGTCATCATGATTATTGCCATTATTTTTCCATTTTATGGACATTGGCTCTTTGTTATTGTTCCTATTTTTAACTTTTTGTTCCGCATGGTTAATGACCGCAATCAGGAGGAAGAAGTTTATGCTGCTACACGTTCTATCGGTGTTCCTTATTTGAAAGAAGGTTAATAATGACTGTAAAAAATATTATTTTTGATTTAGGTGGTGTAATTTTAGACTTAGGTTTTGAACGAATGGTCAACTCCTTTGAGAACTTAGGAATAAAAGATTTTTCTGCTTATTTTAATCCGCAAAAGCAAGTCGATTTTTTTGAGGAATTAGAATTAGGCTTTATTTCTCCCGAAATTTTTTATGACAAGTTTAGAGAAGCAACAAATAGTCAACTGACAGATGAAATAATTGAAGAAAATTGGAATTTAATTCTAAAAGATTTCCAAAAAGAACGAATGGATTTACTGACAGAGCTGTCAGCAGATTTTTCACTCTATCTTTTTTCAAATACGAATGCTATTCACGCTAAGTGTTTTGAGCAACGTTGTATTGAAGAAATGGGTCAGCCTCTATCAACTTATTTTAGAAAAACCTATTATTCACATGATTTGCATTTGAGAAAGCCAACAGTTGAAAGTTTTCAAGAGGTTCTTCGTCAGTCAAATTTAAAGGCTGATGAAACTTTATTTATTGATGACAATGCGGATAATATTTTGGGCGCACAAGCAGCAGGTTTGAAAACTTATCATCTAAAGGCACCAAAAGTACTGACAGAACTCAATTTCCAAGAAATAATTTACTGACAAGTCTGTCAGTAATTTTTTTTGGAAAAAATATTTTTATACTGCATAAAGTTAGTTCTTGACAATTGTCAGACAATTCGGTAAAATACAGTTTATTGAAATTATTTAGTTACAAATTCAGAAAAATGAGGATTTATTATGGGATTTATGAGAAAAGCTGATTTTGAGCTTTATCGAGATGCAGATAAACACTATAATCAGGTGTTAACCACACGTGATTTTCTTGCACTAGGTGTTGGAACAATTATTTCGACTTCTATTTTTACTTTACCAGGTCAGGTCGCTGCTCAATTTGCAGGCCCAGGTGTTGTCTTTTCTTACCTGCTTGCTGCATTGGTTGCTGGTTTTGTTGCCTTGGCTTATGCTGAAATGTCAACAGTGATGCCATTTGCGGGTTCAGCCTATTCTTGGATTTCAGTCTTATTTGGCGAAGGTTTTGGTTGGATTGCTGGTTGGGCTTTGCTTGCGGAATATTTTATTGCCGTTGCCTTTGTTGGTTCAGGTTTCTCAGCAAATCTGCAACAATTGCTAGCGCCACTCGGTTTCCATCTACCAAAAGTATTGGCCAATCCATTTGGTACAGACGGTGGAGTTGTCGATATTATTTCACTTTTAGTCATTTTACTCTCGGCAATTATTGTCTTTCGTGGGGCATCTGATGCTGGACGAATCAGTCAAATTCTTGTTGTGCTTAAAGTAGCGGCTGTCATTGCTTTCATCATTGTTGGGATTACGGTCATTAAGCCAGCAAATTACCATCCATTTATTCCACCACACAATCCCAAAACAGGTTTTGGTGGCTTCTCGGGAATCTGGTCTGGGGTATCAATGATTTTCTTGGCCTATATCGGTTTTGATTCAATTGCAGCCAATTCAGCGGAAGCTAAAAACCCCCAAAAAACAATGCCACGTGGAATTATTGGGTCGCTTCTAATTGCTGTTGTTCTATTTGCAGCAGTAACCTTGGTACTTGTAGGGATGCATCCTTACTCAGCCTATGCAGGAAATGCAGCGCCAGTTGGTTGGGCTCTTCAACAATCAGGTTATTCTGTTTTATCAGAAGTTGTAACAGCTATTGCACTTGCCGGAATGTTTATCGCCCTTTTGGGAATGGTTCTTGCAGGTTCACGTTTGCTTTATGCTTTTGGACGCGATGGACTTTTACCTAAAGGTTTGGGTAAAATGAATGCTCGAAATCTTCCAGCAAATGGTGTGTGGACCTTAGCCATTGTTGCTATTGTCATCGGGGCATTCTTCCCCTTTGCTTTCCTTGCTCAACTTATTTCAGCAGGAACTTTGATTGCTTTCATGTTTGTTACACTTGGAATCTATTCACTTCGTCGTCGTCAAGGAAAAGATTTGCCAGAAGCAACTTACAAAATGCCTTTCTATCCAGTTTTACCAGCTCTTGGTTTTATTGGTTCATTATTTGTATTTTGGGGATTGGATGTGCAAGCAAAACTTTATTCAGGAATTTGGTTCCTTATTGGAATTTTGATTTATTTTGCTTATGGAAATCGTCGAAGCAGAAAATCAGAAGAAAAATAAAAAGATATTATAAAAAATGGTTTCAAAATCTTTTGGAACCATTTTTTTGTCATCATTTTGGAGCGGACAAAAATTGCTAAAATTACTAAAATAAGTTAAAATAGGGAAGTTATCAGCAACTATGATATGAGGAGTAAATTACCCAAAAATGAAAGAATATGAAAAACAACATCGAATCTTTTATGTCTTTTTACGCAATCTTGTCGCTTTTTTACTTTTCATTTTGAATGGAAAAAGTAAATACTACAATGTTGACCGAATTCCTAAAGATGAAAATTATATATTAGTCGCCCCTCACCGAATGGCTTGGGAGCCAGTTTGGTTTGCTTTTGCAACTCGTCCTAAACAATTTATTTTCATGGCGAAAAAAGAATTGTTTAAAGGATTTGGCGGTTGGTGGATTAAAATGTGTGGTGCCTTTCCAGTTGACCGCGAAAATCCAGGAACTAAGCCTTTAAAACATGCGGTTAAAATGCTTAAAGAATCAGATAAATCAATGATTATGTTTCCATCAGGAAGTCGTCATAGTGCAGAGATGAAAGGTGGGGTTGCGGTCATTGCTAAAATGGCAAAAGTCCGAATTGTACCTGCCGTCTATCAAGGGCCTTTGACGATGAAAGGTGTTTTCAAACGTCAAAAAGTTTCAATAAATATTGGACATCCAATTGATATTTCAGATATTAAAAAAATGGATGAAGCAGGCATTGCCGAAGTTAACCGTCGAATGGAAGTTGCTTTTGCAGAGCTTGATAAAGAATTGAACCCAGACTTTCATTATGAAGCAAAATAAAAAAACTCTAGCAAATTGATTTGCTAGGTTTTTTTTGACTTATTCTGAATCAAAAAGTCCTGCTTCTGTCAGATTGAAATCAGACAGAAAGCTCAAAATAATTGATTTTTCTTGTTCATTATATTTATCGAAAATTTGTCCAAGTTTAATATCCATGATTTTATGCATTTTATCGTGAATGGTCGCTACTTTTCGACCTTTGACTGTCAGGTGATAGAAAATTTTCTTTTTATCACTTTCAGATTGATAAGTAGTTAAAAACTGATATTTGATTAAATTTTGGACAGCACGAGTCACTCCGCCGCGAGTGACGGATAATTTTGTGGCTAATTCAATACCGGTTAAATCTTCTTTGGTCAAAGCTGACAAAATGTGAAGGGCAACAACTGACAAAGTCAAAACTTCTTTTTCCAATTTATCATTATCTAATTGCTCTAAAATCCAGCTTCTTTCCTGAGAACGATTGTCAGTTGCATGTCGTAACTCATGCAATTCTTTTGAAATTTGTTGGTTTAGGTCTGCTGAGGTCATCTTATCCATGCTTACATTATACAATAAAAGGGAATTAGAAGTCTTTTCCAAATTTTTCTGCACTGGTAAATGCTTTTTCTTTTAATTCATCTGCACGCTCTGGATAACGAGCATATCCTTCTACGAAAAGTTGTTGACGATTCTCGTCAGTGATTCCTACCATTTTCATTGTTTGATCAATATAAGCAGCACCCAAATCGTTAGCCATATGTGCTGGGTCTTGTTCATTATGATAGAATCCTCCAGCTGATTGGATATGAAGCGATTTTTTTCCTTCAAGTAAGCCAATTGGACCATTTTCAGTATAACGGAAAAGTTTTCTAGGCACAGCAATAACATCAATATATTGCTTCAATTCAGCAGTGACAAAGCCATTATACATAGGGTTGACGAAAACATATTTATCAGCTGATAGAAATTCTTCTAAATATTCTTCGTGTCGATGTAGTAAATTTTTATCATCAGCACTCAGTGTATCAGGAGCATATTTATTACGTTTCCAAGCAGCAAAAGTTTCATTATCAAGAGCTGGGACCTTTTCTGAAAATAAATCACGGATGATTATTTTATCTAAAGGATGAGACTCTTGATAAGATTTTTTGAATTCTTCTACTGTAGCAAGAGACCAGCTAAAGTCGTCAGTATGTGGGTGAGCTAAAATTATAAGTAAAGTTGTCATTTTTTTATTTTTCTTTCTTTTTTGTTGATAAGCAACATTATAAACTTAATTTTGTTGCTTGTCAACATGAAAACGAATTAAATTCGAATTATTTGTGGTATTTCAGTTTGTAAAAGCTATGTAAAAGTGTTACAATTAATGGTAATATCCACTTATTTTTGTGAAAGAGAAATTATGCCGAATATTATTAGAAAACTTGTCGAAAACGACAAAAAAGAGCTCAAAAAACTCAATAGAATGGCGCTTCAAGTTGAAAGTTTCGCTGATGAAATGGAACATTTGACTGATGAGCAATTGAAAGCCAAAACTCCCGAATTAAAAGAACGTATTGCAAAAGGAGAAAGTCTTGATGATCTTCTCTATGAAGCATTTGCTGTCTGTCGTGAAGCAGCCCGCCGTGTGCTTGGCTTATACCCTTTCCACGTTCAAATTATGGGTGGGATTGTCTTACATAATGGTGACGTTCCCGAAATGCGTACTGGTGAAGGTAAAACTTTAACTGCGACAATGCCAGTTTATCTTAACGCTTTGTCAGGTAAAGGCGTTCACGTTGTTACTGTCAATGAATATTTGGCAACACGTGATATGACTGAAATGGGTGAACTTTACAGCTGGCTTGGATTGACTGTTGGTTTGAACTTGAATTCAAAATCACCAGAAGAAAAACGTGAAGCTTACAACTGTGACATCACTTATTCAACATCAGCTGAGCTTGGCTTTGATTATCTTCGTGATAACATGGTGACACGTGCCGAAGATATGGTTCAAAAACCATTGAACTATGCTCTTGTCGATGAAGTTGACTCAATCTTGGTCGATGAAGCCAGAACACCTTTGATTATTTCTGGACAAGCTGAAAGTTCATCAGCACTTTACTATCGTGCTGACCAATTCACTAAGACATTAAAAGGTCAAAACTTGAATGTTGCTACTTCTGAATATGAAGAAGGCGACGATTACAAGATTGATTTACAATCAAAAACAATTTCCTTAACTGAAGAAGGAATTGATAAAGCCGAAAAATTTTTCCAAATCGAAAATCTTTATGATATGGAAAATGTTGCCTTAACTCACTTTGTAGATAATGCTTTACGTGCCAACTTTATCATGCTTCACGACATCGACTATATGGTTGATGAAAACCAAGAAGTTTTGATTATTGACCAATTTACTGGACGTACGATGCCTGGACGTCGCTATTCTGATGGTCTTCACCAAGCAATTGAAGCTAAAGAAGCTGTGCCTATTCAAGATGAATCAAAAACAATGGCTTCAATTACGATTCAAAACTACTTCCGGATGTATAAAAAACTGTCAGGGATGACAGGGACTGCTAAAACTGAAGAAGAAGAATTCCGTGAGATTTATAACATTCAAATCACACCAATTCCAACCAACCGTCCTGTTCAACGTTTAGACCATCCAGATTTACTTTACCCAACTTTGGAAGCTAAATTTAAAGCAGTTATTGATGACATTAAACGTCGTCATGCTGAGGGTCAACCAATATTGATTGGTACTGTTGCTGTCGAAACTTCCGAATTGATTTCTAAGAAATTGGTTGAAGCAAAAATTCCTCATGAAGTTTTGAACGCAAAAAATCACTTCCGTGAAGCACAAATCATCATGAATGCGGGTCAACAAGGAGCAGTAACGATTGCGACCAACATGGCTGGTCGTGGGACTGATATCAAGCTTGGACCTGGTGTAGTTGATCATGCAGACCCTGAATTCCGAGGTCTTGCTGTTATTGGTACTGAGCGTCATGAATCTCGTCGTATTGATAATCAATTACGTGGTCGTTCTGGACGTCAAGGTGACCCAGGGGTTTCACAATTCTATCTTTCTCTTGAAGATGAATTAATGAAACGTTTTGGTTCGGAACGTGTTTCAGCTTTCCTAGATAGAATGCGTATTTCTGGTGAAGATGCTGTCATCAAATCTGGCTTGATTACTCGTCAGATTGAAAGTTCACAAAAACGTGTCGAAGGAAATAACTACGATTCTCGTAAACAAGTCTTGCAATATGATGATGTCATCCGTGAGCAACGTGAAGTTATTTATGCGCAACGTCAGGAAGTTATCTTGGCTACAGAAGATATGACTCCTGTTTTGATGGGCATGTTCAAGCGAACAATTGATCGTCAAGTGGATGGTCATGAACTTGCAGGAAGTCTTAAAGATGAAGAAAATGTCAAAAATCTCTTGCAAACATTGCACAATACAATGTTGCCAGAAGATGGCATTGAATTGTCTGAACTGACAGGTTTGTCAGTACAAGCAATGAAAGATTTGATTTTTGATAAAGTCAAAGCTCGTTATGCTTCACAAATGGAAAAATTATCTGACCCAGAACGTCAGTTGGAATTCCAACGTGCAGTTATCTTACGAGTTGTTGATAATAACTGGTCAGAACACATTGATGCACTTGATCAAATGCGTCAATCAGTAGGACTTCGTGGTTATGCCCAAAATAACCCTATTGTTGAATATCAAGAAGAATCATATAAAATGTACAATAATATGATTGGTGCGATTGAATTTGAAGTGACTCGTTTGATGATGAAAGCTCAAATTCAACCACAAACGGCAATCCGTCAGGAAGCGCCAAGAATGACAACCACAGCTTCACAAGAAAATATTACAAATGTTGATACCGAACATTCTGTCAGTGAAGAAATTTCATTTGAAAATGTTGGTCGTAACGACCTTTGTCCTTGTGGTTCTGGTAAGAAGTTTAAAAATTGTCACGGACGTACACATATTGCCTAAAAGGCCAATTAATTTACTGACAGCTCTGTCAGTAAATTTTTTTATATTAATGGACGCAAATAAGTATAGAATTAAATAAATTTTTGATACAATAGATAAAATAACAAAGCGAAATACGAGGAATTGGAATGAGTTTTAAAGAAATAAGTCCTAAGATAAATATTGATGCAATTAAGATGTTGGGACATCTCAACAGTGAGCAACAAGAAAAAAAATTGCAACGAGATAAAGAACTTGAAGCAATTATAAAAGGTGAAGATGACCGTTTACTCTTGATTATTGGGCCATGTTCGTCAGACAATGAAGAAGCGGTTTTAGAATATGCTCGCCGTTTAGCTAAACTTCAAGAAGCAGTTAAAGATAAAATTTTTATGGTCATGCGTGTCTATACTGCAAAACCTCGTACAAATGGCGATGGCTATAAAGGATTGATTCACGAACCAGATGCTGACGGTCATACTGATTTAATCAATGGAATCAAAATGGTTCGTGACTTACATTACAAGGTCATCACTGAAACTGGTTTGACAACTGCTGATGAAATGCTTTACCCAGAAAATCTTCCAATGGTAGATGATTTGGTCAGCTACCATGCGATTGGTGCACGTTCTGTTGAAAATCAACAACACCGTTTTGTTGCTTCTGGGATTGATGTGCCAACTGGATTAAAAAATCCAACATCGGGAAATTTGAAAGTGATGTTTAATGGAATTTACGCTGCTCAACAAGCACAAGATTTCCTCTTTGGTCGTGCAGAAGTTCAAACATCAGGAAATCCTTTAGCACATGCGATTTTGCGTGGTGGACAAGATGAAAATGGAAAATACCATCCAAACTACTACACTGATAACTTGCTTGATACAATTGAAATTTATGAAAAAATGGGCTTGGAAAATCCTTTTATTGTCATTGATACAAACCATGATAACTCTGGTAAGAAATTTATGGAACAAATCCGTATTGTTCGTCAAACCTTAGTTAATCGTGACTGGGATGATAAAATTCGCCAAAATGTTCGTGGCTTCATGATTGAATCTTACCTAGAAGATGGTCGCCAAGATAAACCAGAAGTATTTGGTAAATCAATTACTGACCCATGTTTAGGTTGGGATAAAACAGAAGCACTTGTTCAAGAAATTTACGAAGCTGAAAACAAAAATAACTAAAAATAAAAGCTGTCAGAACTGACAGCTTTTTTTCAACTCATTTTCTTCAGGAAAATAATATAAAAAATACTTATTTGATGATAAAAGAAATCAAAGTCTAGCAACCATTCAAAAGCAGTCATGAAAAAAATAATGAAAAATTAACAGCAGATATTGCAAACCCTTTCGTTTTGTGGTACAATTTCAAGAGTGATAGATATTTTAGATATCGTCAATAAAAATGAAAAAACATCTAAGGAGAACCATAAAAATGGCATCTAAAGAATTCCACATCGTTGCAGAAACTGGTATCCATGCACGTCCAGCTACATTGCTTGTGCAAACAGCTTCAAAATTCACATCAGAAATCACTTTGGAATACAAAGGTAAATCAGTAAACCTTAAATCAATCATGGGTGTTATGTCACTCGGTGTTGGTCAAGGCGCTGACGTTACTATTTCAGCTGAAGGTGCAGATGCTGACGATGCAATCTCAACAATCGCTGAAACAATGACTAAAGAAGGACTCGCAGAATAATCATGACAACTATGCTTAAAGGTATCGCCGCATCATCAGGTGTAGCAGTAGCTAAGGCATACTTGCTTGTCCAACCAGATTTGTCTTTCGAAACAAAGACAATTGCTGATACAGCTAATGAAGAAGCTCGCCTTGATGCAGCACTTGCTACATCTCAAAGCGAGCTTCAACTTATTAAGGACAAAGCAGTAACAACCCTTGGTGAAGAAGCAGCATCTGTATTTGACGCTCATATGATGGTCCTCGCTGACCCAGATATGACTGCTCAAATTAAAGCAGTAATCAACGACAAAAAAGTTAACGCTGAATCAGCCCTCAAAGAAGTAACTGATATGTTTATCAGTATCTTTGAAGGAATGACTGATAATGCTTATATGCAAGAACGTGCAGCTGACATTAAAGACGTTACAAAACGTGTTTTGGCTCACCTTCTTGGTGTTAAATTGCCAAGTCCAGCGCTTATCGATGAAGAAGTAATCATCGTAGCAGAAGACTTGACACCATCTGATACAGCTCAATTGGACAAGAAATTCGTTAAAGCCTTTGTTACTAACATTGGTGGACGTACTTCTCACTCTGCAATTATGGCTCGTACTTTGGAAATTCCTGCTGTTCTTGGAACAAATAATATTACTGAACTTGTTTCTGAAGGTCAACTTTTGGCTGTTTCAGGATTGACTGGTGAAGTAATTCTTGATCCATCTACTGAACAACAAAGCGAATTCCACAAAGCTGGTGAAGCTTATGCTGCTCAAAAAGCAGAATGGGCTGCTCTTAAAGACGCTGAAACTTTTACAGCTGACGGACGTCATTATGAGCTTGCTGCTAATATCGGAACACCTAAAGACGTTGAAGGTGTTAACGATAACGGTGCTGAAGCAATTGGTCTTTATCGTACAGAATTCTTGTACATGGATGCACAAGATTTCCCAACAGAAGATGACCAATACGAAGCATATAAAGCTGTACTTGAAGGAATGAACGGTAAACCAGTTGTTGTCCGTACAATGGACATCGGTGGTGACAAAACATTGCCTTACTTTGACCTTCCTAAAGAAATGAACCCATTCCTCGGATGGCGTGCACTTCGTATCAGCCTTTCAACAGCTGGTGACGGAATGTTCCGTACACAATTGCGTGCACTTTTGCGTGCTTCTGTACACGGACAACTTCGTATCATGTTCCCAATGGTTGCTCTCGTAACCGAGTTCCGTGCAGCTAAGAAGATTTATGACGAAGAAAAAGCAAAATTGATTGCTGAAGGTGTTCCAGTTGCAGATGGTATCGAAGTAGGTATCATGATTGAAATTCCAGCAGCAGCAATGCTTGCAGACCAATTTGCTAAGGAAGTTGATTTCTTCTCAATTGGTACAAACGACCTCATCCAATATACAATGGCTGCGGACCGTATGAATGAACAAGTTTCTTACCTTTACCAACCTTACAATCCATCAATCCTTCGTTTGATTAACAATGTAATCAAAGCAGCTCACGCTGAAGGTAAATGGGCTGGTATGTGTGGTGAAATGGCCGGCGACCAAACTGCTGTACCATTGCTTATGGGTATGGGGCTTGACGAATTCTCTATGTCAGCAACATCAGTACTCCAAACTCGTTCACTTATGAAACGTTTGGATTCTAAGAAAATGGAAGAATTGTCTAGCAAAGCTTTGAGCGAATGTGCAACAATGGAAGAAGTTATTGCCCTCGTTGAAGAATACACTAAATAATCTTTTCAATTGATTTGAATAAATGAATCCTGTCAGTTCTGACAGGATTTTTTGTAATCTATTTATCAACAACAAATTTACTGACAGAAAAACTTATCCACGTGGATAAGTTTTTTGTATTATTTTAATGTTAAAGCGCTACAATGATGATAAGTGGAGAGAAATGACAAAATTAAATTTTTTTGATTACTGGTTAGTTGGAGAGGGAGGTTACAGTCTCATTTTGATATTCATTTTACCTAGCCAAATTAATATTAATTTCTGGCTTATTTTGACGAGTAAGCAAACTAGCGGTTCAGTTTTTAATATTATTGTCCTACCAATTTTGATGGCCTTTCCTAATCTAATTCAACGGGTGATATCCTCAAATTCTATTTATTGGACGAAACAAAAATATATTATGCTGATATTGAATTGTATTGTATTTTACTTTTAGTGACAACTTTTTGGTTGCTAACATTGTCTTTTGGGCAGTAAAAAAGTTACTGACAAAAAATCTGTCAGTAACTCATACATGCTTAAAATGGTAATCCTTTAGTGAATTTTCCAAGTTTTTGTTCAGTAACTTTTTCGATTTGGCTTAGCGCATCGTTAACAGCGTCAGTAACCATATCTTGTAAAGTTTCAGGATCTTCAGGGTCAATCACATCAGGTTTGATGTCGAGAGATTTCAAAGTGCGGTCACCTGAAAATTCAACAGTTACAAGGTCTTGAGCAGATTTACCAACAAAAGTTGTATTGGCAATTTCTTCTTGTGAAACTTGCATTTGTTTTTGAAGTTTTTGTGCTTGTTTCATCATTGATTGCATATTCATCATGGAAATATTACCTCTTTTAGAAATTTTGTTGAGAGCCTTTCAACACTTCTCTATTTTACCATAAAAAAAGATAATAAAAAAATAGGAAAATAAAGGAGAGGCAAATGAAACTTATGTAAAGTCACTTTTTATTTACTGACAGAGTAGAAAGGGTTGAGGAGCTTTCTGTCAGTAAAAAATGAGACAAAAAAACTCAGCCTTAGCTGAGTTTTATTAGTGCGGTGGGCGGGACTTGAACCCGCACCAAGAAAATTCCCGACAGGATCCTTAATCCTGCGCGTCTGCCAATTCCGCCACCACCGCGAAAACAGTACCTAAATATAATACCATTTTCATTGTTCTCTGTCAAGAATTAACTCGTAATTTACTGACAAGATTCATAGTAAATTATGGATTATAAGCTTTCATAAATTTTGAAATTGTTTGGCGGTAAAGTTCAGGATTTGTTTCAAATGATTTGGCGTGAGCAGCCCCTTTGATAACCAATAATTCTTTTGGCGTTCCTTTTTTGACGGCTTTATAATTTTCGTAAACCATCGAAGTAGGGACATAAGTATCATTACTTCCATGAATCAATAGAATAGGAAGTTTATCTTTTGTCAGTGCTTTTGTAGCACTAGCCTCTTGGAAAAACCAACCTTGTCGCAATTTACTTTCAAGAGAAACACTATAAACGAGTGGGAAAGGTGGAATATTATAACTTTCTTTTGCTTGATAAGTAATTTCATCCCAAGCGTTGGTATATCCACAATCTTCAATAATATTTTTTACTGACGAAGGCAAAGATTTTTCGCTGGAAGCCATCATTACCGTAGAAGCTCCCATGGACAGTCCGTAAAGACTGATTTGACTCTCAGGATTCTTGTCAGTTAAATAGTTAGCCCAAGCAATGACATCAAATTTGTCATGATAACCAAAAGTGATGAATTTGCCTTCTGACTGACCGGCTCCACGATTATCTGGCATGAGCACATTATAACCTAATTCATGAAAAAGTTGACCATATTGGCGCATAGCCGATTTATCTTGACGAAAACCATGCACCACGATTACTGTATTATTAGTTTTGTGTTCAGCTGGAACATACCATGCATCAAGTTTCAGACCATCATTTTTAATTAACTCAGTACTTTTTGATAATTTATCGAATTTTTGTACCAAAGAATAATTAGGACTGCTACTTTTGACCTGACCAATCTGTTGATTATTTCGAACACAGGCAATTTGATAAAAATATAAAGTTGCTCCTAAATTAATAACTAAAAGAAGAG
>JAFEHB010000138.1_pt1 | contig 76371 bp, 74 predicted proteins | sample 9267121 | NCBI WGS metagenome assembly JAFEHB01 (sample SAMN17103336, study PRJNA684904) | human gut metagenome | isolation source: diarrhea sample from child under the age of five | host: Homo sapiens | place: South Africa: Mafikeng, Mafikeng Provincial Hospital | collected 2019-09 | reverse complement strand
ATATATCATTTTTCTAAGTATTTATCAAGTGAAATGTGGCTTTCATCCCACACGCTTGCGTGTGGGATGAAAGCCACAAAATTTATAACTCCTCTGACTTTCCTCCACCATAAATATCAGCATGATCAAAAAAGTTAATACCACAATCTAATGCAGTCTTCACAAGTTCCTCTACTTCCTCAATACTCTTATCGGCAATACGCATGCAGCCCAAGGCGATTTCAGATACTTTTAAATCAGTTTTTGGTAGATCATAGTACTTCATATTAAATACCTCTTGTGTAAGTCTTTAACCATTCACTTTCTTCATCAGTTAAGTATGGCTTTAATGATTCTCTTACGAATTCATGATACTTATTCAATGCTTCTCTTTCATCAGTTGTTAGTAAAGAAACATCAAGACCATCTAAGTCAATAGGACATAAAGTAAGAGGTTCAAACTTCATCCACTGACCATACTCATTCTTGATATCTTCAACACATAATAATTCATTTTCTAAACGGATACCAAACTGACCTTCGATATAGACACCAGGTTCATCCGTTGTAATCATACCTGCTTCCTGAATTGCAGAAGGCTTACGTGGATCACGTAAACGTGGTCTAATATCATTTGGTCCTTCATGGACATTTAAGAAATGACCGACACCATGACCTGTACCACACTGGAAATCAATATGCTGCTTCCATAACTCATGTCTTACAAGACCATCAATCCAGATACCATTTGCACCATATAAGAAAACAGCTTCCTGCATCTTCAACATAGCCTTTAATACATATGTGAAGTATTTTCTTTCAGTCTCGCTGATTTCACCTAAGATGAATGTACGTGTAATATCAGTTGTACCATCTAAATACTGTCCACCTGAGTCAATAAGAAGCATACCTTCTTTTTTAACATGAACATCATGTTCATGAGATGGATGATAATGCATTAATGCCGCATTTTCTTTATAAGCAGTAATTGTATTAAATGAAATATCAGTAAATAATTCCTGTGTTTCTCTAAAGCTTAATAACTTATCAGTAATAGAACACTCAGTCGCATCATCAGGCATAGAAGTCTTTAACCAATACATGAATTTAGTCATTGCTACACCATCTTTTAAATGGGCATGCTTTGTATTTTCAATTTCTATATCTGACTTAATACTCTTGAAGTATTGAGATGGGTTAGATCCTTCCATGATTTCGCAGTCAATAAATGAATAGATGGAATAGTTGATAGCACTTAAGTCTACAAGTACCTGGCCACTTAATCTCTTTGTATCTAGATAGATATCATCATAAGAACGGATTTCAACACCATCATTCTTATAAGCTTCAATCATTATTTCATCATAAGTACCATCCTGAAGATATAAATAAGCGTTATCTAAAGTAATAATACTAAATGCCATAGCCATTGGAGAATGAGGAATATCCTTACCTCTAATATTGAATGTCCATGCAATATCATCTAATGATGTAATGATGTGCGCATTACATTCATTTTCTTCCATATAACCACGAATCCATTCAAGTTTCTGTGCTGTGCTTTGTCCATGATACTTCACATCATAGATATAAGCTGGTTCATGAGAACGTTCTGGACGATTAGTCCATACATCAGTCATATCGATATCTTTTAATTCAAAATCAGTTTCTCTGCCTTCATCTAAATCAATGATGAATGAAGCAGTTGTTACTTTACCATTGAAGCCAAGTACATCACCATCATCAAGATGATCAATGAGGAAATCCTTCACACTAGGAACATCTGCATTACCCATCTTCATGAGCTTAATACCAGGATAGAGTTCTTTTTCTGCCTGAATGAAATAACGTCCATCAGTCCATAACCATGCTTCTTCCTGTCCTACAACTAGGACTCCAGCAGAACCCGTAAAGCCGCTTAGATACTTTCTAAACTGGTCATGTTCGCCTACAATTTCACTCTGATGATCATCATCAGTAGGCACATAATAGAACTTGATATTTTGTTCTTTTAATCTTTTTTGTAATTCTTTTATCATTTTTTTATCACCCATGATAAGTTTAACACAAATGAGGGAGATAAGGTATAATACAATTAGGAGATGATTAATAATGAACGAATGGAATCTTGATGCCCTATATACGTCATTTCAAGACAAAAAATTTCAAGAAGATTTAAATACGCTTAAGGATTTAAATAAGAACTATTCCACTTATAGAAGCGAGAAAACAGAAGCGGCATTACATAAAATAATAGAGACAAAAATAGAAATTGAAAAGAGAGTAGAAAGGCTGCATTTTTTTATACAGCTTTCTTTATCAGCTCATACAGATGATGTAGAAGCAGCACGTTATCTTGATCAATTAAATAATATAACTGCCTCAATGGTAGGAGAAGATATTAAGAATAATGCCTATATTGCTGAGTTTGATTTAGATAGTTGTCAGGATTCTTTTATTAAGGAACATGCTTATATTCTTAATGAAATTAAAAATAAACAGAAGTATTTATTAGATGAAAAACAGGAATCAATCATAGCCCATATGAAAAATACAGGTTCTTATGCCTGGATGAAGCATAAGGATGCGGTTGTATCTTCTATTAAAGTGAATATAGATGGATATGATTATCCACTTACTGAAGTACTGAACATGGCTCATAGTTCCGATAAGCAGACAAGAATGAAAGCTTATTTCGCAGAACTAGATGCCTATAAACCATATGAAGAAACGATTGCGACATGTTTAAGTGGAATCAAGGGTGAAGTGCTCTATACAAGTAAACTGAGAGGTTATGAATCACCATTAGAAGAATCATGTATCAAATCACGATTAAAGATGGAGACTCTTAATACATTACTTTCAGTTATGAAAAAGAATATGCCAGAAATAAGAGAATACCTTAAAATCAAGGCAGACTATCTAGGCTATCAGAACGGCTTACCTTGGTTTGAACTTTATGCGCCTGTTGTTGAAGATGATGAAGATTATCCATTTGAGAAAGGTTCTCAATTTGTCGTGGATCAGTTCTATACATTCTCAAAACATTTAGGTGATTTTGCGACTCATGCAATTAAGAACCATTGGGCTGATGTCTATCCAAGAGAAAATAAAGTCGGTGGTGCATTCTGTGAAAATATTAGAAGTTTGAAACAAAGTCGTTTCTTATTCAACTATGGAAATCATTTTTCTGATGTGATTACTGTAGCCCATGAGTTTGGTCATGGTTTCCATGGAAGATGTTTAGGTGATCAAACAATATTGAATACCCATTATCCAATGCCGATTGGAGAAACAGCCTCTAACTTCTGTGAAACAATAGTGGGAAAAGGTGCATTAAAATCAGCAACATCTACTCAAAAGATTGTGATATTAGAGAATACATTAAGTAATGCGGTACAGGTGATCTGTGATATTTATTCCCGTTTCTTATTTGAAAGCCGCTTCTTTGAAGCAAGAAAACAAGGACCAGTAAGTGCCAAAGAAACAAAGAAAATCATGCTTCAAGCACAGATAGAAGCGTATGGTGATGGATTAGATCATAATTATCTCCATCCCTATATGTGGACATGGAAACCACATTATTATGATTCAGACTATTCATTCTATAACTACCCATACGCCTTTGGTTCATTACTTGCGAAAGGACTTTATGCACGTTATCAAAAAAATCCTGAACATTTCCCAGAGGATTATGAAACATTCCTTTCAGTCACAGGTAAGATGGATTTAGAAGATATTGCGAAAACACTTGATATAGATCTCACAGATGAATCATTCTGGCAGAGTTCTATTGATATCATCAAAGAAGATATTGATACATTTAAAACGCTTCTAGAGGAATACAAACATGATTGATACGTTCTATCAAAAAGAAAATCTAGAAGTCTATAAGCGATATCTCTATTTCCAGTTAAAAGATGATTCTCGTTTTCAAACAGTATTCAATGACAATGAATATCACATTACTTATCAATCACGCACAGCATCTATTCACTTCCATGATATAGGCATGATAGAAGAAGAAATCATCAGCGATGATAAGCAGATCTTTTATCTTCATTTTCCATTGACTACATTTCCTATTGCCTTAGAACTTTATCGATGTATGATCAATAAACTCATAGAAGAAAAAGTTGAACCAATGAAGGTGATATTATGCTGTAGCGGGGGAATGACATCAGGATTCTTTAAGGAAAAGATGCAGAACTATATTTTAAAAAACAACCTCCCATTGATTATAGAAGGGGCAGCAGTTCATACTGTAGAAAAGAAGTGTCTCTATTATGATCTTGTATTATTAGCACCACAAATGGGTTATAAGAAAGAAGAGATAGAGACATTGACACATAAACATGTAGGTGTGATTGATCCTCAGGTCTTTGCGACATATGACTGCGGTGCATTATACAAACAGATTCAATATTACTATAGGAGGAATAACGAATGAGTGATACAAAAAGCGATATGATCTCAGGTGAACTCTATCAGCCATTTTCAAAAGAACTCTATAATGATCGTCTTTATTGTAAGAGTCTCTGTCATGAGTTAAACAATCTTTCACCGCTTAAAAGAGATGATATCAATCTTATACTCGATAAACTATTAAATGAATGGAATGAAGCTTTTATTGAACAACCTTTTCATTGTACATATGGCTATAATATCTCTTTAGGGAAGAACTTCTATTCTAAAGATAATCTCTTTATTGATGATAGTGGAATAGTGTCTATTAGCGATAATGTGACTATTGGATATAATGTCACAATACTCACATCAGTTACACCAATCAGTAGCCAGGATCGTGCAAAAGGATTAGAAAGTACACTGCCAGTACGTATTTATGAAGGAGTATGCATTGGTTCAAATAGTATTATTTATCCAGGTGTAAAGATCAATAGAGAGTCTATTATTGAACCAGGATCAGTTGTAAAGGATGATATTCCACCATTTGTGATTGCGGGAGGCAATCCATGTCGTGTAATGAGCGCAATTGATGATAAGGACTTGAAGAGAAAATGAGAGAATTAGGACAATTATATGACTATACACTCCTTCATTTCCTTCATCATCTTGCTGAAAGTACAAATGGTGCACTTACACCATTCTTTCGCTTTATCTCTTATTTTGGTGATAAAGGAATTTTCTTTATCGCTTTATCCTTGGTACTCATTTATTTTAAAAAGACAAGAAAACTCGGTATATGTATTCTCATTAGTCTTGCGATAGGCGCTATCTTTACAAGCCTCTTTTTAAAGAATGCGATAGGACGTCATCGTCCTTATTTATCCGGTGTAGACGAATACTATAACTGGTGGAAGTATGCAGGAGGCTTACATTATAAAGAATTCTCATTTCCTTCAGGACATACTACAGCCACTATGGCTGTTATGATGTGTATATTCTTAACATGTAATAAGAAATACAGCTGGTTAGTTTTTATCTTTGTCGCATTAATGGGTCTAAGTCGTAATTATTTCATGGTGCACTACCCAACAGATGTTCTAGGTGGTATTATGGTAGGCGGAATATCTGGTTTTATTTCATATTTGATATGTTATAAGAGTAAATTATTGGGAGGAAGAATATGAAACTAACAATGTTAGGTACGGGGAATGCCTTAGTCACTAAGATTTATAACACATGTTTCGTCTTAGAAGACAACCATCAATACTTTATGGTTGATGCAGGAGGAGGAAACCAAATCCTAACTCAGCTAAAAAAAGCAGGATATGACTGGAAGGATATGAAGCATATCTTCTTGACTCATAAGCATATTGACCATTTATTAGGTATGGTCTGGATGATGCGTATGATTACACAGTTTATGAATGCAGGTAAATATGAAGGTGATGCTTATATCTATGGTCATGATGAAGTCATTCATATTTTAAAGGATATGGCTGATACACTTCTTGTACCAAAACAGAGTGCACTTATTGGAAAAAGACTTCACTTAGTAGAAGTGAAGGATCAAGAAACTAAAGAAATTATGGGACATCCAGTCACTTTCTTTGATATCCATTCTACTAAAGCTAAGCAGTTTGGCTTCATGATGGAATATGATGGTAAGAAGCTGACATGTTGTGGTGATGAACCTTATTGTGAAGAAGAGAAAGTCTATGCAGAAAATGCAGATGTACTCTTGCATGAAGCATTCTGTTTATACGAAGAAAGAGACTTCAGACATCCTTATGAAAAGCATCATTCAACAGTGAAAGATGCCTGCGAACTTGCGCAAAAACTTCATATTAAGAATCTTGTACTCTATCATACAGAAGATGATCATGTAGACAATCGTAAAGAACTCTACAAAGCAGAAGGTGCACACTATTATACAGGAAATATATTTGTTCCTGATGATTTAGAAGTAATGGAATTTTAGAGCTATCATTTGATAGCTTTTTATATTAATAATTTTTTGAAAAAGCGCGATATATATATATTAATTAACAAGTAGTATATAATATAAATAGATATAAAACTTGAAAGAAAGGATGATGATTATGAGTAAAAAGAAACGCGTCATTTCAGAAGAAAAGACAAAAGAACTTCAAAAAGATTGGCAAGGCTATGGCGCGATGACAGTGGCATATAGTCTTGTAGTTATCATTATCGTTCTTATTGCGATTATCGCAAAATTGTATTTCTAATAGAAAAGCCTCTGGATTATTTTCCAGAGGTTTTCCATTTCTGTCCATATTGATCTGCTTTGATAATAGCTTTTAATAAATTCTTTGAAGTCACTTCAAAAGGCATATTTAATGTCGTAGATCCTTCTTTAACTGCTTCTAAACATACATGCAGTAATGCTTCTTCATCTACTTCTTTCATCCCTAAATCAGAAAGTGTAGTAGGTAACTCTAAAGCTTCTAAAAACTCATAATAGCTCTTTAATGTATCCTTAGGAGTATTTTCTAATACCAATTGTACAAGTGTACAAAAAGCGACTTTTTCACCATGCATCTTACTCTTTGTTTCAGGAATAAGAGTGAATGCATTATGCAGGCCATGACCTACAGCTTCTCCACCAGACTCAAAACCAATACCACTTAAATAAATATTAGCTTCTATCACATTTTCTAGTGCTTCTGTGACTTTATGCTGCTTACAATCTTCTACAGCCTGCAATCCGTAAGAATAAACAATATCAAAACAAGCTTTAGATATCGCCAAAGCGCTTCTTGTCACCTGACTATGAAGACAATTCTCACTATGACTCACATAACAAGCCTTGGCTTCAAAATAAGTACTAAATGCATCACCAATACCCGCTCTCAGTAATCTTACTGGGGCATTCGCAATGACCTGTGTATCCACAATCACTTGATCTGGACTCTTAGGTAAATATAAATAATGATCAAACTTATGATCATCATGATAAATCACTGATAAAGAAGAACATGGGGCATCCGTACTTGCCGCAGTAGGTATAACGACAATAGGTTTTTTCGCATAATAACCACATGCTTTAGTCGTATCTAATACCTTACCTCCACCGACGCCGACAATTACTTCACCATTCGTTTCTTCTACAATATGTTGTATTCTTTCAATCTCACTCATACTACATTCATTTTGAAACAATACAACAGTCATTTCCTGTTCATGTAAGCTTTCCTCTATCTGAGGTATAAACATCTCTTTCAAGTTTTCACTTGTAATTACGACTATTCTTTTATAATCTTTTAAATCATCACCAAGACACTTTAATTCATCTTTACCTTGTCTATATCTTGTTGGTGCACCAATCACCTTACTCATAACATCACGCTCCTATTTCTATTATAGAACATGAAAAAAACATTGAGGAGAATTTTCTCCTCAATGTTTACATATCGCAAAGACCTTTGTCTTCTCCGTATACTGAATACCAATCATTATTGAAATCAGTCACAGCTTTAGAAATACTTGGATTTTCAAAGATTGCTTTTAATACACTCACTGGTGCAGTGACAGCCTGACTACCTGCATTAAATGCATCTCTTACCTGCTGTACACCCTTGAAACTAGCTGCAAGAATCTTGCAGTCATAACCATCTTCTACAATTCTATTAGATAAATGAGCCATTAATTCAAAAGGATCATTTCCTAAGTTTCCAATTCTATTTGTATAAGGTGCAATATAATCAGCACCTGCTGCGAGTGCCATATAAGCCTGCATCAAATCATAAACAGCTGTGGCAGTTACATTTTTACCTTCAGCCTTTAAGATCTTCATTGCCTTAACACCTTCATAGGTAGTAGGCACCTTTACATATACCTTGTCATCTACTTCTTCAAAGATCTTGTGTGCTTCTTTCACGATTTCATCTGCTTCTGTCGCAATAACCTGAATATGTAAAGAACGTTCATCACCAATGATTTTTCTGATTTCTCTCATATGTCCAAAGAAATCCTTTGGGCTTGTCTTCTTTACAATACTTGGGTTACTAGTGACACCTACGATTGGTAAGTGATCCACTGCATCTCTAATTTCTTCTAAATCTACTGTATCAATAATAAATTCCATTGTTTTTCTCCTCCTATAAACTCTGTTCAGTTCTACCGATAATATCATCCTGAGTTGCTTTAGATAATACATTGAAGAATGCACTATATCCTGCAACACGTACAATTAAGTCTTTATGATTTTCTGGATGCTTCTGTGCATCAATAAGTGTTTCTTTAGAAACAATGTTGTACTGTACATGGTAACCATGGAGACGATTAAAGAATGTACGAATCAATAATTCTAGTTTCTGTTTATTTTCTTCTGTAGAAAGCATCTGTGGTGTCATCTTCTGGTTAAGAAGTACGCCTCCTGTGATCTTTTCAGTACGAAGCTTAGATATACTCTTGAATACTGCAGTAGGACCATTCTTATCTGTGTTATGTGCTGGAGAACATCCTTCTGCGAGTGGTTCATGTGCATTTCTTCCATCAGGAGTAGCCATTGTACCCATACCCTGACCAACATTGGCACTAATTGAAGAAGTACCTGCATAACGGATACCACCAATAGGACCTCTATTATAACGAGTATTTGGATACTTTTTGATTTCATCAATATAAGAATCATATGCTTCTACAATTAAGTTATCTGCATAATCATCATCATTACCATACTTAGGTGCTTCATCATTCAACATTTCCTGAATCTTCTTGTTTTCAGGTGACTGGAAATCATCTAAGATAGCATTCCATAACTGTTCTCTTGTGATCTTCTTTTCATCATAAACAAGCTTCTTGATGGCTGCCAAGCTGTTTGCCATATTCGCAATACCAACCTGAAGACCTGAAATGAAGTCATACACTGCACCACCTTCTTTGATAGTCTTACCTCTGCCAATACAGTCATCAGTTAATGCAGAACATAGAATATCAGGTACATCTCTTTCAGATGCCTTATCAATAAAGTTTTCTACAATAACACTATAACGTGTCATTTCTCTTACTGTTTTGTCCCATGCTGCAAGTAAATCTTCATATGTTTCCATTTCAGTAAAGTAACCATGGCCCTTAGTGAAACGTTTGTTTGTAGTTAAGTCAACACCATTATTCATTGTGCATAATAATACTCTTGGGAAGTTGACATAAGACATACCTGTACAACGATATCCCCATTTACCAGGAACAGCTGTTTCTACACATCCGATAGCACTATAATTATAAGCATCTTCTTCCTTAACGCCCCAGTTAATAAATGAAGGAATAATGATTTCATCATTATTTAAGGCTGGCATACCAAATCCAAGCTTCATTACTTCAATACATTCATCAAAGAAATGTTTATTCAAGTTTGCATGATAACGAACAGTTAAGTTAGGCTGAGTGAGTCTTGTCTGAGCCACTGATTTTAATACCGCAAAACTTAATTCATTCACTGCATCCTTCTTGTCAGTAGTCTGACCACCAATAGTGACATTCTGATACATTGGAGAACCAGCTGAACTTAATGTATGAGCCTGTGAACGTACCTTATTGACTGTGAGTGTCTTGATCCATAAACAAGTAAGAAGTTCTAATGCTTCTTCTTCAGTGATCTTCTTTTCGTTGATATCTTTAATATAGTAAGGATACATATACTGATCAAAACGACCATAACTTAATGAATGACCATTTGATTCAATCTGAAGAATCAACTGAATAAACCATACAGACTGTACTGCTTCACGGAATGAATGTGCTGGTTCATAAGGCACCTTTGCACAAATTCTGCTTATTTCTAATAATTCTTCTTTTCTTGCAGGATTTGTTTCTTTTTCTGCCATTTCCTTTGCTAGAGAACTATAACGAAGAGCAAATGTATGCACTGCTTCAATAACAGTTAAAACTGAATTATAGAACATATACTTATCAACACTATCAGGCTGAGCCAAATCAAGCTTTTCTTTCATTTCTCTTGTATAAGCTTCATAACCCTTTAAGCCCTGTGCAAGAATACGTTCATAATTAACTGCAAGATGTGCATCCCCGGCATTCAACTTACCTTCCATGCCAAAGACACCTGTTTCCATAAATACACTCACTTCATCAGGTAGTAAAGCTTCACCTCTTGCACGTAGGTTATTATTTTCCCAGAAAGGGGCAATATCTCTTAATTGCTGTTTTGTTTCTTCAGTAATATAGAATACATCACCATCTCTCTTTTCAAAAAGATCTAATTCATCCATGATGAACTTCATTGTATATTCAGGGAATACTGGTGCATTACAATTCTTTGTAGACTGATTACCTACAATAAGTGTTTTATCTTCAATATAGATAGACATGTTTTCAAGAATCTTCTTCAACATTCTTGCACGAACCATTACACGTGGCTGATTTAAGTTTTCCTTATAAGCCTCAGTCGCAAGAACAGCACGTTCTCCATCCACATAAGGCTTTTCATCTAATACTTCTTCTCTGAAAGCTTTCATTCTTTCGGTTAACTGACCAAAATGCTGAGTATTTTCCATTTTTGTTCCTCCTAAAGTTTCATACGTAAGTTTTATATCTTTCATTACAAGCACATCATACGCATAAAAGCGTTATCAGTCAACTATAAATTATGAAAATAATATTATAAACTTTCATATGAAACATTTATATTGCGAATCATAAGTAGAAATGATAGGATAGAAGCGAAAAGAGGGATATGATATGGAAGGAATTATATTTAATATACAGAAATTTAGTATTCATGATGGACCTGGTATTCGTACAACAGTATTTTTTAAAGGATGTCCATTAAGATGTGAATGGTGTGCTAATCCTGAGAGTCAGGCAGTGAATCCTCAGGTTTTATACAATAATGAGAAATGTCTTCATTGTGCGACATGTGTACATACCTGTCCTAAAGGGGCTATAAAGATGGAAGATGGCTTGATTCGAATTGATCATAAAACATGTGATCATTGTATGGAATGTGTTAAAGCCTGTCCTGGTAAAGCCTTAACACAGGAAGGTGAAATCAAGACTGTAGAAGAAGTTGTTGATATTTGTATGCAGGACATTGATTTCTATGAAGAATCTAATGGTGGTGTTACTTTATCTGGTGGAGAAGCCATGGTGCAATATGATTTCATGATGGCTCTTGTCCATGCATTAAAAGAAAAAGGACTTCATCTTGCGATTGAAACAACAGGTATTGTGGATCATGAGAAGTTTAAGAAAGCAGCCCCTTTATTTGATCTTTTACTATTTGATGTAAAACAGGCTGATCCAATGAAGCATAAGAAGGGAACACATGTCACAAATGAAGTCATTCAAAAGAACTTCAAATGGGCTATTGAACAGGGACTGAATGTGTTACCTAGAATACCTGTTATTCCTGGCTTTAATGAAACATTAGAAGATGCGAAAGAACTCGCAACATGTATTAAAGAAGCAGGCGCGAAAGATGTACAGCTTCTTCCATTCCATCAGTTTGGTGAAAACAAATATAAACTACTTGGTAAAGACTATAAGCTTCATGAAGTGGAAGCATTGCATCCTGAAGATTTAGTAGATTATCAAAATGAGTTTATCAAGTGTGGGTTGAATTGTTTCTTCTAGATTAATATAATGAGTGCGGAGGTAATTTATGAAAGACCGCTATAATAAAATATTAGAACTACTTACAAAAGAAAAGAAAATAGAAGTCAATGAATTATCTCAAATACTTGGGGTATCCAATGTCACTATACGTAAAGATTTAGATGCACTTGAAGAAAAAGGGATTATTAAAAGAGGACATGGCTATGCTATTCTTGCGAATAAAGATGATATCAATGGACGCTTAGCGTATCATTATGAAATAAAGAAAAGAATTGCACAAAAGGCTGCAGAACTTATTCATGATGGAGATACCATCATGATTGAAAGTGGGAGCTGCTGTGCGATTCTTGCAGATACAATTGCCTCAGAGAAACGAGATGTCACTATTGTGACTAACAGTGCTTTTATTGCAGGATATATTCGCGATAAAAAGAATACCAATGTGATTCTTCTAGGTGGTGCTTATCAGAAAGATTCACAGGTTATGGTAGGACCTATCGTGGCACAATGTGCGCAAAACTTCTGTGTAGACCAGTTATTTATTGGTGCTGATGGTTATAATCCTCGTGTAGGTTTCACAAATAGTGATCATTTGCGCGCACAGGCTGTCAGAGATATGGCTGAACAGGCAGAACATATTATTGTATTAACTGAAAGTGAAAAGTTCAATTCACATGGTGTAGTACCTCTTCAGTTAAAAGAACGTATTGATACAATCATTACAGATGATCATATTCCCGAAGACATCCAAACACATTTACTATCAGAAAATAAAACATTACTAACTATAGAAAATGAGTGATTCTAACTAATAAATACGAGGAGGATGAATAATGAAGGATAAATTTGAACCTATACCAGATCCAACAGAAGAAGATGGATTCGAAGGTATATACGTTGGGGACCTAGAAGATGGTGAAAAGTGTAGTACAAAACCGGTGCCGTATGATTTGCGTGGTCTGACAAAATATTTACAAGAACATCATTTAGATCAGCCAACAGATGAAATACTATTGATGTTTAAAAAATAATCAATTTCTATTTAGATAAACGAATAAACGGAAGGGATTCATCATTCCCTTCCGTTTTACTTTAAGTCTTTTATAATGCGTTGTAATTCTCCTGGCTGACCATCTTTATAAGGTATTTTATAAGAAGAACCATCTGTTAAGCATAAACAATTTAATTGTCCTCTATCTGCCACAGCGAGTCCACCATCAATACCAATCTTATTATGATAATCAGGATCGTACCAGATATTAAAAGAATGATCATCATTCACATAACATAAAGGCGTATGACCAAATATATAAGTATATTCAGGATTACATGGATTCATATAGAAATATTCTCTAATCCAAGCAAGTAATTCAGGATCACTATCTTCTATATTGGTTACCTCAGGATCCACTCCTGCATGCACCATCACATAATGCTTACCTTGATAATCAAGTTCTATATAGTTAGGTAGACTATCAATAAAATCAATAATTTCCTGTACAAACTCTTTCTTTATATCAAAATATTCCTCATAAGGAATAGAATCTTTCTGTAAGAACTCTCTTATACTATTTACAGTACCTGTGGCACCATTCTGTTTCCATAAACGATATGCATTATTCAAATCAGAATCTAAATCATTATATTTTAAGCTGGCTGCTAAAGATTGTCTCATCATGATTTCATGATTACCCTTGATCATATGAACATTAGGCATTGCTTTCACAAAGTAATATATATCAATTGAATTAGGACCACGATCCATAATATCACCTAGGATATATAACTCATCTTCATCAGTGAATTGAATCTTATTGAGCATCAGCTGCAATAACACAAATTGTCCATGTAAATCAGACATGACAAAAATTCTCTTCACTAATACTCACCTGCCTCTCAAATATATTTTATCATACCCAAAAAGGAATGCAAAACAGAACATAATCATCAAAAAAAATAGTTGAATTATGATATGATTATTATAGGTGAGGGATATGGATGAATTTTATCAAAAGACCTATTTGATGATTGTTTTTAAATGGTCTTATTACTATACAAGAAAGAATATGAAAAATGTCAGATGTGACATTATTGAAGACACTAAAGATTATCATACTGTACGTTTTTACTTGAAGAATCGTGTTGCTTTTTTAACTGTCTGGCATAATGGCATTATTGAAGAACAGATTACAGATGAAGAAGGGAAAGAAATCTATTTCTATCTCCATTATACTTTAAAGAGCTTATCCCAGTTTTTATCTTATTATAGAGATTTTATGGTTGTGTTCTTAAGAGATGCAGATCCTAAACGTGTGAAAGTAGGGATTGTAGACCAGGATGGCTTTTCTTCTAGTTATTTAATTAGTTTAATGAAAGAAAGTCTGATAATAGAAAAGTCTAATCTAGAAGTGGAATCAGTGAGTCTTTCTTCATTAGAAGAAGTAGAAGGAGACTATGATGCACTTTATTTATCCCCTTCAGTCATGCATTTAAAAGGGGATATAGAGTCCATTGTCTCTGTTCCTGTGTATGTAATTGATCCTCTTGTTTATGCAACCAATGATTTCTATACACTTATACATACAATTTTGTCAAAATAATGCATCTGGCTTGCATTCTTACTAGTAAATAGTATACTAATAGTAGTAATCATTACTGATTAGGAGAAAGGAACATATGGCGGAGACAAGACTTAGAAGATCTAAGCAGCGAGATACGATATATGATACGCTCGTGAATGATCACACGCATCCTACAGCAGAAGTTATTTATTCTCATGTAAGAAGAATCATTCCGGATATATCACTAGGTACTGTTTATCGTAATCTGAATGTTTTAGTTGAAAATGGGTATATCAGAAAATTAAATATAGATGGTGTGACTGTACATTACGATGGTAATGTGACACCACATCATCATATGGTATGTTCAAAATGTGGGAAGATTGTGGATATACATATTCCACATGGTGCATTTGATGGACTTGTTCATGATATAGAAGAACTAGATCAAGTACACCTCACACATGTTGATATGTTATTTCAAGGAATCTGTAATGATTGTAAGAATATGAAGGAGGATAAAGAAGATGTCTAATTTAAAAGGTACTGAAACATTAAAGAATTTAATGGCTGCATTTGCAGGTGAATCACAGGCAAGAAATCGTTATACTTTCTGGTCTAGTATTGCGAAAAAAGAAGGTTATGTAGAAGTGTCTAAAATCTTTGAAGAAACAGCTAACCAGGAAAAAGAACATGCAAAACGTTTAATGAAACTTATGAACACTGCAGCTCAGGGCGAAACATTACCTGTTGCTGGTGAATTCCCAGTATTAATGGGTACAACTGTAGAAAACTTAAAAGCTGCAGCTGCTGGTGAAAACGAAGAATGGACACATATGTATCCAGAATTTGCTAAGAAAGCTGAAGAAGAAGGATTACCTGAAATTGCAGCTATCTTAAGAGCTATCGCTATGGCTGAAAAGATGCATGAAGAAAGATACTTAAAACTTGCTAAACAGATTGAAGACGGCACAGTATTCAAGAAAGATCATAAAGTACTATGGAAATGTAACAACTGTGGATTTGTCGTAGAATCTTTAGAAGCTCCTACAGTATGTCCAGCTTGTAACCATCCACAGGCTTACTTTGAAGAATACAAATTCTTTGATTAATATAATTGTGTGCAAAGACAGCGAAAGCTGTCTTTTTTCTTGCTTAGAGTGCTATGATAATAACAAGGAGGGGATACGATATGAAAGGAAAGATACTCTATCTGTTAGATTTCATCTATGCAATCGTATTATCAGTATTTTTGCTGGTCACAATGATCATCTATATTCATACAAAAGCATCAGAGATATTGATTATTGTGGCGGCTGTATTATTTGCGCTTTCAATTGTGAAAGGATATTGGAGTTATAGAAAATGGAGAAGACCATAATAAAAAGACCTCGAAAGAGGTCTTTAACGCATTTTAGCTGCCTGGATTAAATGTTTTGCAAGTACTGCGGTTGTGACAGTACCAACACCACCAGGAACAGGGGTAGCGGCAGAGGCTTTGCCATCAAGAGTCGCATAGTCTACATCACCACATAGCTTACCATTCTCATCCACATTGATTCCTACATCAATCATCACAGCATCCTGTCCACAATAATCACTATTTAACATCTTTGCACGTCCTGCAGCTGCAATCACAATTTCTGCATCAGAACATGTCTTCTTTAAATCAACAGTTCTTGTATGAGTCATAGTTACTGTCGCATTCTCTTTAAGAAGCAGCATGGACACAGGTTTACCTACAACCATACTTCTTCCTACGACTGTCACTCTTTTACCGGTTAACTCAATATCATATGCCTTTAATACTTCAATAACTGCTTCTGCAGTACATGGAGAAAAACCACTTGTATCTCCTGCAAAAACCTTCGCAATATTAATAGGAGAAATACCATCTAAATCCTTTTTGGGATCAATCATATTTTCAATATCTTTTTCATTAATAGTACGAGGAAGTGGTCTTAATAATAAGATTCCTGTCACTTCATCATCTTCATTAATATCTTTAAAAGCTTTCTTGAACGCTTCATCACTGATATCCTGTGGGAAAACATAAGAAGCCACATCTAAACCAAATGACTTTAATTTCTTAGTTGCACCACGCTCATAACTCATATCATCAGGGTTTTCACCCACTCTCACAATCGCAAGCTTAGGTACAAAAGATAATGTTTCTAACTCTTTTGATACATATTCTTTAATTCCATCAGAAACCTTTTTTCCTCTTAATTCTAGCATGAAGTTCCTCCTAACTTTTTAATAACACTATTAGTTATTTCATCTGCAAGCAGTTGCCCTTCAACTAATAGCTTCTCAGCACGTTTATTCATCTTCTCAGCCATTTCTCTATTCTTCATAGACTTCGTATTAATATAGACATTCATAATAGAACCAGTCAACGCACTACGTAGACATTGTACACCAACACCTACATCACTGATTGCCATCACTGAACCTTTCTCATTTAAAGTAGAAAATAACTTTAAAGACTGATAACTTAAATCCATGATCTGTAATGGCACAAGAGATGCATCCAATAAACATGACTCCATCACAAACTCTTTATGTTTCTTTTCTTCCTCAGTATTCTTAGGAAGTCTATAAGCCTCTGCAAGAGGCTTAAAGTTTTCTGCATCATCATCTACAGAAGTGACAAGCTTCTTCTTTAAGTCTTCTAACTTCTCTATGATTTCTCTTATTTCATCTTCTACATCTTTATATTTCTTCTTACCTACAGTTAAGTTACCTACCATGAGTCCTAAAGCACATCCAATAGCGCCCACTAGTCCTGAAGCACCTCCACCACCAGGAGTCGGTGAAGATGAAGATAACTCATCTAAGAAGTCTTTAATCATTTCTTTCATTTTTAACTCCTTCATATGAAAAGACACGAGAACCTCGTGTCTATTTTTCATAAATTATACTCATTTATTTGTATTAATGCAATTAATATGTTTGAAATATATACCTAAATTAATAAGAACACCTATTCCAATTAAACTAAATAGCGCAATTCCTAATGTCACAAAATAACTTTCTGGAAAGATATTGATAATAGGATCAATATCAGGATTGATTAGCCAGTAGTTATTGTTGAAAAGGATATGATGCATCATAGTAAATGCCTCGTCAAAATCAACATAGGCTGTTCCACCTACAATAAATACGAGTCCCAAAGTAGTGAATCCTGCCCATTTAAAAGGTCTATAATCATTCTCTTTGACTGTAGAGTAGATGAGATAGATAGTTCCAATCAGTACCACTAACCCAATAATTTCTAAACGATTCATTAATACCTTCACTTCATAAAAATGAAAAGCTGTATTTTTAGTCATAGGAAAAGCAGGAGTAGAAAGTGCTTTATGTGAGAATAGACTTAAATAGTGAATAATTGTCATATAACTTTCTCTTACTATCTTTTCACTTACCCCAATATTAGAGGCAATCAGTGAAGAAGGATAGAGTACAGGCACAAAAGTCACTAATAAAATAGCACAATCAATAATCAAAAAAGTCAAACATACAGTTAAAAGAATACCTTTAAATTTCTTCATTGTATAAGAAATCTTCTCCCTTTTGAACCTCTACTGTAGATAGATCAGGATAACCCTGCTGTCTTAATGCTTCATAAACACCAATGGCTACAGTATTAGATAAGTTCAAACTACGTGAATCTCCATACATAGGAATACGTACACAATCATCAATATACTTCTTTAAGATATCATGAGGAATACCATCATGCTCATGACCAAAGAAAAGATAATGTTCGCCTTCCTGTTTGAAATCATCTTCACTATATACTTTTTTAGAATAACGTGTAAAGAAATGATAAATACCAGGATTCTCTTTTTCAAACTCTTCAAAGTTTTCATAAACCTTAAAAGTGAGGTGATCAAAATAATCCATAACCGCTCTTTTCATTCTTGGATCATTTAACTTAAATCCTGTAGGTTTAATAATATGTAAAGGTGTATGTGTCGCTGCACATGTTCTCATAATATTACCTGTATTTTGTGGAATCGCAGGATGTACTAATACAACATGATTCATTATTTATGTTCCTCCTCTAAATAATCATATAAAGCCTTTAATGCCTTTGCACGATGAGAGACTTTATTCTTTTCTTCCATAGTCATCACTGCAGAAGTCTTCTTTAATGGTGGATAATAGAAAATAGGATCATAACCAAAGCCATTTTCACCATCAATACAATCGTTGATTTTTCCTTCAAAAGTACCTAGGAAAGTCTTTGTTTCTTCATCAGGAATAGCCAAAGCCATCGCACATACGAAACGTGCTGTCTTATCTTCTTTATCTTTAACGGCATCAATAATCCACTGATTCTTAATATCATAACTTGTATCTTCACCCATAAAACGAGAAGAATAAATACCAGGCTGTTTATCTAATGCATCTACTTCTAAACCAGAATCATCTGCAAGAGTAGGCATATGAATCATATTCATCACTGTTTCAGCTTTAATCACTGCGTTTTCAGTAAAAGTAGTCCCTGTTTCTTCAATATCAGGATTATAACCTAATACATCTTTAATAGACTTTACTTCAATCCCTAACTTTTCCAACATTGCGGAAATCTCTTTAAGTTTTCCTTTATTTGTTGTTGCAACTACGATTTCTTTCATTTGCTTTCCTCCATTCCTAACGCTACTTTGACTTCATGGATAGGCATATCCTTTCCAGTCCAGAACTTAAAAGAACATGCACCCTGATAGACAATCATACGTTCTCCATTCATATAATCAAGACCTCTTTGTCTTGCATAACTTAATAGCTTTGTTTCCTTAGGGTTATAAATAATATCAGCCACCTTTAAACCATCAGGTAACATATCAGCACTCTCAATAATACATCCTTCAGGATGAGGTGCCATACCAACACTTGTTGTATTGACTAATAGATAAGTATCCTTTAAGTCTTCCTTAATACTTTCCTGATCAATTTTCTTTAAAGTAATAGGGCAATCTAATTTCTCATTAAGTTCTTTAATAAATGGTTTATCAGAACGATTATAAACCACAATTTCCTTAGCACCCGCTAATGCAAGAGAAATAATAATTGCACTTGCTGCACCACCAGCACCAAGCACTACAATCTTATGTTTCGCAATACCCCATCCTTTATCTCGGCAGGCCATCACAAAACCTTCTCCATCAGTAATATGACCAATGAGTTTACCATTCTCATTCTTTACCGTATTGATACTCTTCGCAAGTCTTGCCTGTGTTGTGAGTTCATCCATATATTTCATCATATCCTGTTTATAAGGCATAGAAATATTGTATCCCTTAATAGGTAATGTCTTAACAGACGTAATATAATCATCTAACTGATCTTTAGTCACTTCAAATGCAAGATAAACATCATTAATACCTAATGTTTGAAATGCAGTATTATGCATCATTGGTGAAAAAGAATGTTTAATAGGATTTGCGACAACCCCATATAAACCTGTATATCCAGTAATTGTATTTTTCATAACGGTCTCCTTTTGTCTTGTATTATACATCATTTTCTCGATATGTGTGACTGTTCTTATAATATTTAGTACAATGGATTCTAGAGGTGAAAAGTATGATCAAGAAATTAATTATTAATGCTGATGATTTCGGTATGTGTGAAGGAAACTCCCTAGGTATCCTACTTGCACACGAGCAGGGACTTGTAAGTTCCACTACAGTCATGATGAATATGCCATATGCTTTATGGGCCCTGGACAAGGCGAAGGCATATCCTAATTTAGGAATTGGTGTTCATTTAACTTTAACTGCTGGTAAACCATTATTACCTGGCAAGAAAAGCTATACAGATGAAGAAGGGAACTTCTTAAGACCTAGTGCTTATGAAGATGGATTCCCAGATGGAGAACCAGAGGAAGTTTATGAAGAATGGAAAGCACAGATTGAAGCTTTCATCGCACACACAGGACATCTTCCTACACATCTAGATTCTCATCATTATGTCCATATGGAACATAGACAATTGGAAGTCATCAAGCGTCTTGCCAAGGAATATAACCTTCCTATCAGACAAACAAGATATGTGGATGAAAACTACTTCCCAGCACGTTGTGAATTCTACAAAGATGGTGTAAGCTTTGAAACATTCAAAGAAATCTGTTCAACAGAGGGCTATGATACAGTAGAACTTGTTTGTCATCCTGCTTTAGTTGATGAAAGACTCATGAATGTATCTAGCTACAATATGAATCGTATCAAGGAATTAGAATTACTTAAGAGTGATGCATTCAAACAGTACATCAAGGATCACGATATTCAGATTATTTCTTACGCAGATATAAAAAAATAATTAGGTGATTTCAAATAATAGTAGTAGAATGAGAAAAAAGTGAATGGAGTGACATATATGAGATACGCAGATAAGATGAAAAACGTAAAAAAATCCGCCATTAGAAGTGTCATGGCTGATGCAAGTGAGAATGGTACTGTTGACTATATTAGTTTTGCGAGTGGATTCCCTGATCCAGAAGCTATTCCACAGGAGAAACTAGAAGAAGTAGGACATAAGATTCTTCAAGAAAAGACTTATGAAGTTTTGCAGTATGGCTCTGCTCAGGGTTATACAGGTTTAATAGAATCTTCTAAGTCATTCATTAATAAGCATGAATGTATATGTACAAGTGATGATGATATTATTATTACAACAGGATCACAGCAGGGCTTAGATCTTGTGTCTAAGATATTCTGCGATGAAGGAGATTATGTTGTAGTAGAGAACCCAAGTTATTTAGGTGCTTTAAACTCATTTAAATGTAATGGGGCAAAGCTGCTTGGTGTTTCTTTAGAAGAAGATGGTGTAAACCTAGAAGAACTAGAAGAAGCCTTTAAGAAAGGACCAAAGGTATTCTATACAATTCCTAACTTCCAGAATCCTACCGGAGTCACAACATCTCTAGAAAAAAGAAAAGAAATCTATAACCTTGCAGTAAAATATGATGTAGTTATTCTAGAAGATAACCCTTATGGTTATTTACGTATTACAGGCGAAGAAGTACCTTCTATTAAATCTTTAGATCAAGATCATCGTGTTGTTTATGCAGCCAGTCTTTCTAAGATTATCTCACCTGGTATGCGTACAGGAATCATCTGTGCAAGTAAAGATATTATCTCTAAGCTCTTTATGGCTAAACAATCAGGAGATAATCATACAAACAATCTCTCACAATATATGATGGATGCATTCTTAAGAGAAACAGATATGGATGCACATATTAAACATTTGCAGTCTCTTTATGCGAAGAAATGTAATTTTATGTTAGAGATGATTAAGAAGTATTTCCATCCTTCTATTCATGTCATTGAACCAGAAGGTGGTATGTTTATATGGTTTGATCTGCCTGATGGAGTCAGTATGCCAGAATTCGTTCAGGCTTCTATTAAGAAGCATGTAGCCATCGTACCAGGTAATGAATTCATGGTAGATAGTACTAAGCCATGTCAATCTATTCGTATGAACTTCTCAGCGGCTTCTATGGAGAATATCGAAAAAGGTATTCAGATTTTAGGAGAATTAACATATCAGTTCTGTAAGTAAAAAAAGCCATTTCTGGCTTTTTTTTAATACATGCCACCTTGTGGCATAACAGGCTGTTGTGGTTCTTCCTTCTTAGGAAGTTCTGCCACACCTGCTTCAGTTGTTAAGAATAAGGCTGAAATACTAGCCGCATTTAATAATGCGCTACGAGTGACTTTAGTAGGATCAATAATACCTGTTTCGAACATATTGACCCAGTCACCTGTCTTTGCATCAAATCCAAAGTCCTTTTCAGCAGTCTTCTGGATAGATACAATTTCTTCTTCATCATAACCAGCATTGATTGCAATCTGAGTAAGAGGCGCAAATAAAGAATTCATAACTACGTTAATACCCTTCTGGATATCTACATTCGTATCTCTGACCTGATTCTTTAATTCTTCATAGGCTTCTACTAACGCAGCACCACCACCAACAACGATACCTTCATCTACAGCGGCCTTAGTCGCATTGAGAGCATCTTCAATTCTTAATTTCTTTTCTTTTAATTCTGCTTCAGTTGTAGCACCGACTTTAATTGTTGCAACACCGTTAGATAATTTACCAATACGTTCTTTTAGAGTCTTCTTTTCATAATCACTCTTAGTATGAGTTAATTGTGTCTTTAATTCTTCAACACGGTTATTCACTGCTTCACTTGAACTATGACCAATAAGAGTCGTATTGTCTTTCTTTACAATCACTTTCTTGATCGTACCAAGATCTTCAATAGTTAAATCAGAAAGCTTCATATTAAGATCTTTGTTGTAGAATTTAGCACCAGTTAATACTGCAATATCTTCCAACATTTCTTTCTGTTTATCACCAAATCCTGGAGCCTTAGTTGCTACGACATTAAAGGCACCTCTTAACTTATTCAATACAAGAGAAGAAATCGCTTCATTCTCATAATCTTCTGCAATAAGTAATAATGGTTTATTAGCCTTTAATACCTGTTCAAGTACTGGAAGGATTTCCTGTAAATTAGTAATCTTCTGATTAGTGACTAAGATGAGTGGGTTATCCATTTCTACTTCCATCTTATCTGTATCACTTACAAAATAAGGAGATACATAACCCTTATCATACTGCATACCTTCATTCACTTCTAATTCATCATCAAAACTATTAGATTCATCTACGTTGATAATACCATCTCTACCAACTTTTTCCATAGCCTGAGCAATCAATTCACCAATATGACTATTCGAAGAAGAAATAGTCGCAACGGATGCAATATCTCTGCTTGTTTCTACTTTATGAGAATTCTTTAATAATACTTCAGCCACTGCTTTAGAGGCTCTTTCAATACCTTCTCTCATAAGTACAGGGTTTGCACCTTTTTCAACCTGCTTCATACCATTCACAATCATATCTCTTGCAAGAATTGTGGCAGTTGTTGTACCATCACCTGCAATATCATTTGTATTATTGGCTACTTCATATACAAGTTTTGCACCCATGTTTTCAAAATGATCTTCTAACTCTATTTCCTTGGCAATAGAAACACCATCGTTCGTAATTAAAGGAGAACCATAACTCTTCTCTAATACTACATTTCTACCTTTAGGACCAAGTGTAACACTCACTGCATCAGCAAGAGTATTCACACCTTTCAACATTGATTGACGTGCATCACTAGAAAAACGTATTTCTTTACTCATAGTTCATTCCTCCTATTCAATACATGCGAGAACATCTTTCTCGTCTATCACAATATATTCAACACCATCAAGTTTAACTTTTGTACCAGAGTATTCCTTGAATACAACACGATCTTTTTCTTTTAAATCATTTTCACATTGTGGACCTACAGCCACAACTTCTCCAACAGTAGGAAGACTCTTTGTCTCAGTAGTGAGAATAATACCACTAGCTGTCTTATTTTCTACTTCTTCTTTCTTTAATACGATATTCTTATTTAAAGGTTTCAACATTTTCTATTCCTCCTTATTAGCACTCTCTTTATCTAACTGCTAAAAAGTATTATAGTTCGTTTTAGCACATTGTCAAGGCGAGTGCTAATTTGTTTTTGGGCAGATTGGATAAAAGTGCACAAAAAAGCCACTCCTGAGTAAAGAGTGACTTAATCGTCTTTTCGTTTTGTATCCTTTGCAACTATGAATGTGATCATACCAAGTATTAATCCAAAATAGAAAGAGAAGAAACGCCATAAGAACATAGAACTAGAGGCATTAGCTCGACCAAGAAAACCAAATAAGATCATATAACATCCTTCACTACCACCTGATGCACCAGGAATAGGGAGGAATGTATTAATTAAATTAATAATAGAAGCCAGTCCTAAGAACTGTACAAATAGGGTAACTGGTACTTTTATTCCTAAAGCAAGACAAGAAAAGAATGGTGTAGAGTAAATGATTGTAAGTTTCACTACATTACATAATACTGTCTGTAATAATGCTTTTTTATTTTTCTGTAGTACATTCATCTGTTCTCTAAATTCACTGAAATAATTCTGGATTCTAAAGCATGTCGATTCATAATCATTTATAAGTGGAGTTTTAGACAGTAGATAAACGACTTTATCTACTATAAAGTTCTGGAACTTCTTACTCTTAGCTCCGGCAAATAATAGAAGAGTGACAACTGCATTAATAAGAAATCCTACGGCTGCCATAGAAGATACACCAACACCTTTATCAAGGAAGTAGGATGAATCCACTATCATGATCACAGCTGTAAAGCCCATGATCACTATTTGATAACTAATAAAGCACATGAGTAATATACTTGTAGATATTGCAGGAGAGATGCCTTGGTTATTAAATACGAACACCTGGGCAAACTGTCCTCCGGAAGAAGAAGGTGTTAAACCATTAAACAAAGTACCTACAAGTCCATTCACAAAACCTTCTTTGAGAGTAAAGTCTTTTTTATAGAAACGCGCAAAGATCATAGTAGCCAGTCCGTCAAATACATAATACATAAACATGATGAAACATAAGATGAATAGCCAGAAGGGATGCGCTGTTGTAATTGTCTTAAATACAGTAGAAACTTCAGAACCTACTGATAAATATAAAGAAATACCACTAATCACAAGAATTAACGCAATATTCAAGATATAGCTCTTCTTTGTTTTCATGGGAATCACCTCATTTCCCTATCTCTATTTTACCAATCTTACTCATTATATGAAAGCAAAAAAAGAGTAGGGATAAAAATCCCTACTCGAATGTAATCATAATAATTTCATTTTCACATAATACTTTAAAATGATAGTTCTTACGTGGTGCAATACCGTTACTTACAATAAGTTCAGAATTATTTTCTGTATAAGTGCCATGATTATAAGTGATTGCATTTTTACATTTTACAAGTGGTCCAATACCTGGAAACCAGATGGTACCGCCATTACTATGTCCAGATAACTGTAATTGTGTATGTCCTTTGTTTTGAATAAAACTGTCAGGATAATGACTTAAAGTAAGGACAAAACCATCATAATCAGGAATATCTTCCTGGCTGTTAAGAGACTGTCCATAAAGGATAAAAGAACTATTACGATAATGAATTGTACGTGTACTATTGTTTAATACTTCAAATCCACCCTCATTAAGGATATTAGTCACTTCATCAGCATGGGCATGATCTTCATCACCTAATACTGCAAACTTACCATATCCAGGCTGAAGCTTCTTTAAGATTTTCTGTACTTTTGTATCTTCAATAGGTTTGCCTTCATACAGATCACCAGTAAAAACAACCATATCATAACTTTGATCTTCAATCTCATCTACAATCTGTTCAAGACGATCAATATCCTTAGATGTAGTAATATGGACATCGGATAAATTGGCAATCTTGAAACCTTTAAAACCATCAGGTAACAAACTAGAACTATAATTCATTCTTGAAAAAGAATAATGTGTTCTAGAAAAGAGACATGTATAACCACCAAACAACACCAATGCTAAGACAATAATAGCAAGAATACCAGTACGAATAATTTTCTGTTTCTTCATTATTTCTTATTCATGATGACAGGAATAATCATCGGTCTTCTCTTTGTCTTAGTATAGAAATAAGTTGTTAATGTTTCTCTAATTGTATTCTTAATTTCCCCAAATGTTGTCTTTTCCTGTAATAAAGCACGTAGCTTACGATCTACAGCCATTTCAGCACCATAAATCATCGGCTTACTATCTTTCATATATACAAATCCACGGCTCATGATGACTGGCTTATGAAGTAAAATACCAGCATGTGAATCCATGCTAATAAGAACTGCAACCATACCATCTTCACTTAAAATCTGACGGTCATGTAATACTGCAGTAGATAAACCAGTTAAATCATTACCATCTACATAAATATCATCTGCATGTACACCTCTTGTCTGGAATACTTCATGATCCTTTAAGCATAAGCAATCCCCATTACTTAATACAAATGCATGATCAGCCTGTCCACCTACTTCTTCATATAACTTCTTATGAATACAAAGCATTTTGTGTTCACCATGAATAGGGAAGAAGTACTTAGGCTTAGTCAATAACATCATCAGTTTCTGTTCTTCCTGAGATGCATGTCCTGAAGTATGAAGGTTACTGATCATAGAGTTTTCAAGAACTCTTGCCCCAGAACGATATAATTTATTAATCAAACGTGATACAGAAGACTGGTTACCTGGAATAGGGTTAGATGAGAATAATACTGTATCCCCAGGCTTAATCTTAATCTGACGATGTGTACCATTCGCAATTCTATTTAAGGCCGCAAGTGCTTCACCTTGAGATCCAGTACATAGAATCAGGATTTCATTATCAGGAAGATGTCTTGCTTCATCATTCTTAATAAAGAAACGATCAGGACATTTGATATAACCCATTTTTCTTGCAACATCAATATTGTTGACCATTGAACGTCCATATACAAGAATCTTACGATTAAACTTAACAGCTGCTTCTACAATCTGCTGTACTCTATGTATATTAGATGCGAATGTTGCAACAATAATACGTCCTTCAGTTTTTCTGAATTCTTCTTGTACTTGTGAAGCCACTGTCTTTTCACTAATAGAGAATGTAGGTACTTCAGCATTTGTACTATCACTCATTAATAAATCAACACCTGTTTCACCTAAGAAACTCATAATCTGATAATCAGCAGGATTTGCTACAGGAGATAAGTCAAACTTAAAGTCACCTGTTTCTATAATACGTCCATCAGGTGTATTCACAATAATTCCCATAGATTCAGGAATAGAATGGTTAGTATTAAAGAAACCAATATTAAAATATTTAGTTTTAATAGAATTTTCGTGAGTAATAGGAATCATCTTAGTCACATGAGTGAGATGATGCTCCTCTAGTTTTCTTCTAATCATGGCACAAGCCAATGGTGAAGCATAAATAAATGGAATATTCACTAGTCTTAATAAGAAAGGAATACCACCAATATGGTCTTCATGACCATGTGTAATAAACAATCCCTTGATCTTTTTATTATTCTTTCTTAAATAAGTATAATCTGGAATAACATAATCAATCCCAGGAAGACCTTCAGATGCAAACTTAACACCTGCATCAATAATAATCATTTCATCATTGCATTCAATGCAGTAAGTATTCTTACCAACCTCATTCAAACCGCCTAATGCGAATATTTTTGTCCCTTGTGTTTTAACATTATGATGTGTTGAAGGGAATCTTCTTTTAGAACGATGAGGTTTGAATGTCTTTTTCTTTTCAGTATTATTGACTGACATAAACTACTATCCACCTCTTTCTCAAATAATGTAAAATCATTCATTAAAATAATAATATAAAAAAACTGAATAATCAATGTTGTAAGGGAATACAAGCAAAAATTAAAAAAAGATGTTCTATCGAACATCTTAATAAGAACCTTTCTTATAAGCAGCTACTGCAAGTGAACCTGGACCAATATGACAAGCAACACTTAATGATAAACGGTCAAAGATGACCTCTTTATCAGGAAATGCTTCTTTCACTTGTTCTAAATAATCTAAAGCAGCTTCTTTATCATAAGAATAAACACATGCTACTTCATAATCATCACCCCAGCCACGATCACTAATATCCTGCTTTACCTGGTCAATCATCATCTTACGGGCTTTTTTCATAGTACGTGAAGTACCATATTTATCTAACTTTTCACCCTGAATAGTAAGAATAGGCTTAATCTTTAGTAAACCCGCAAGCGTTGCAGCAGCAGGTGATAAACGCCCACCCTTCTTTAAATATTCAAGGGTATCTACAGTAATATAGATAGTGGCATTCAACTTATTGTTCATAAGATAATCATAAATCTCTTTGGCACTATATCCCTTATCTGCCATAGCAATAGCATCTAGAACATCAGCCTTTTGTGTAACTGAGATTCTTTGAGAATCCACAACAAATACTTTTCCTTTATACTGATCTTCATCCGCCATCATCATTGCTGTTTGACAACTTCCAGATAAGCCACTGCTCATAGGAATATGAATAATAGCGTCATGTGTTTTTAATATTTCATCCCACTTCTTTGCGATAATCCCAATTGTAGGCTGTGAAGTAAACACTTCTGCGCCGCCCATTAATTTTTCATAGAAATGTTCTTGTGTTAAATTGATATCTTCCTCAAATTCTTTACCATCTATAGTGAAAGGCATCGGAATACAATAGATACCTAATTCTTTTGCTTCTTTTTGTGTAATGCCAGAGTTACTATCTGTCATGATTGCAATTTTCATACAAGGACCTCCTTCAGTCAAACTCAATTTTAACAATTTTGAGGAATAAATCAACATTTTCTTGACTAATCAAGGTAGACGAATTATTGTAGATGCACATGAAAGGAGTTACAGAAATGTTAGAAAAATACTTAGAAACACTTTATGGCATGGGAGAGAAAGCTCTTCAAGCCCTTATCATTATAGTTATTGGATATATTGTATATAAGATTTTTGATAAATTATTCACGAAATTCATTGAGAAATCATCCCAGGATGAAATTGTCTTAAACTTCTTTAAGACAATCATCAAGACAGTCTTTATTGTGATTATTGCGATTATGGCTTTATCGCAGCTTGGTATTAATACAAGTTCTATTCTTGCTATCTTCACTGCAGCTTCTGCTGCTTTTGCACTTGCTATTAAAGACTCACTCGCAAGTTTCTTTGATGGTATCATCATCTTACTTGCGAAACCTTTTTCTAAAGGAGACCTTATTGAGGTGGCAGGTGTAACAGGAAGAATTCAGGAAATCTCTTTACTCTATACAAACTTACTAACTTTAGATAATAAGAAGATTGTGATTCCTAATTCACAACTTGCTCATTCAACACTTGTGAACTATTCAAGTGAAGAAATGCGTCGTGTAGATTTAAACTTCGATGTTGTGATGGATAGTGATACAGAATTAGTTAAGAAGGTTATTATGGAAGAAGCTTTATCTAATCCTTATTGTCTCCATGATATTCCACCATTTGTGAATATGACAGAATATAAGGATAGTGCATTAAGCTTTACGCTCAGAGTATGGGCAGCCACAGAAAACTATGAAACACTTAGATGTAGTTTACTTGAAAATATGAATAAGCGTTTCAACGAAGAAGGCATAGAACTTGCCTATACGACCTATGATATTCATCTAAGCAAATAAGTTGCGGAATATTCTTCAATCTGCTTAAATATAGGTGAGGTGAAGAATATGAAAATTGTAGATCAGAACGGTTTTAATGAAGCATTAAACAATAAGTATGTATTAGTAGATTTCTATGCAGACTGGTGTGGCCCTTGTAAGATGGTTGGTCCAGTATTAGAAGAATTAGATGCTGAAAATGATCAGTTAACTGTTGTTAAGGTCAATGTAGACAATGAACTTGATTTAGCATCAAAATACGGTGTCCAGTCAATTCCAAACATGATTTTCTTTAAAGAAGGAAAGGCTGTTACACAGATCATTGGTTTCGCAAATAAGGATGCAATCCTTGATAAAATCAACCCATTTATGGACTAAGAGGCACCTGATTGGTGCCTTTTTTAAACGCCTGATATTTCTCTTTATGATAATAAATTAAGTGCAAAAAATATATAAATTGGTCAATTTGTGGAAAAGACAAATTAGTAAATAAGATTCATGAAATGCACAAAAATTTGTGCTAATGAATATTGACATGTATACACAAAGAGTGTAAGATGTTTTTCATGATAGTTGGATGCTATCATACAATTATATCCATTATGGAGGGGAAAATTATGAAGACAGTAAAGGTTTTAGTTGCTGCAAGTATGGCAGCGGCATTACTTGCTGGATGTGGAAGCAAAACTGATACAGATACTTTCAGATTTGCAAGTGAATTAGATATCCAGGGTATGGATTCTGCAGTAGTTGATGATGGTATGTCATACAACGCAATCCACGCAATCACAGACGGCTTAACAGCATTAAATGACAAAGGCAAGACTGTTCCAGCATTAGCTAAGAACTGGGATGTAAGTGCTGATGGTAAGACTTACACTTTCCACTTAAAAGATGCTAAGTGGTCAAATGGTGATGAAGTCACTGCCAACGATTTCGTTTATTCTTGGAAGAAAATTATTAAGAATGCAGGTACATATGCTTACATGTTAGGTGATGATGGTGCATCAGTTAAGAATGCGAGTCAGTTGATTGACCTAGGCCCAAAGGCAACTGATGAACAGATGAACACTTTAGGTGTTAAAGCAGCTGATGATAAGACTTTAGTTGTTGAATTAAACAACAAGGTTCCATATTTCACAGACTTAATGGCTTTCCCATGCTACTATCCACAGAACGAAAAGTTCGTTGAAAAATGTGGTAAGAACTATGGTACTAAACCAGAATACACATTATCTAATGGTGCTTATAAGATGACTAAGTGGATCAAAGGTAACAAAGCAACATTCACTAAGAACGATAAGTACTATGATGCAAAAGCAGTTAAGACTAAGAACCTTGAAATGTTCCTAGTACAGGATCCTAAGACTGCTGCACAGAACTTTGACAATGGCAAAGTTGACTATGCAACAATCAACTCTACATTAGTAGATAAGTATAAAGGTAAAGATACTTTCACAACATTCAATGAAGGTTTCTTATTCTACTTAAACTTAAACTTCCAAGTTAAGACTCTTGCTGATAAGAACGTAAGAGAAGCATTATCTTATGCAATCAACAGAAAAGATTTATGTGAAAACGTCTTAAAGGATGGTTCTAGAGCTGCTACTGGTATGGTTCCATCACAGTTATCTAAGAGCCCAGCTGGTAAAGACTTCCGTGATGATGCAGGTGTTCTTGTAAGTTACGATGTTAAGAAGGCTCAGGAATACTTAGATGCAGCTAAGAAAGAATTAGGTACTGATACAATCACAGTTGATTTATTATACGGTACTGATGAATCACCAATGGATACTATGGCTGAATACTTACAGGGTTCATTCACTAAGTTAAAAGGCTTAAAGGTAAACATGGTTGCAACTGTTAAGAAAGACAGAATCTACAACAGAGAAGAACATGGTACTTACGAGATTGCATGTACTCGTTGGGGTCCAGACTACGCTGATCCAACAACTTACTTAAACTTATTCTTGACTGGTAACTCAAATAACTTTGGTAAGTACAGCAATGCAAAGGTTGATTCATTAATGAAACAGGTTCAGACTGAATCAGACGTAAATAAACGTTGGGACTTAATGACTCAGTTAGAAAAGACTGCACTTGATGATTTAGCTTATATTCCAGTATTCGAAAAGGGTGCTGCAGCATTAAAGGCTAAGAATGTAAAAGGACTTGTTCATTCAGCAGTTGGTGTTCCTTATACATTCAAATACGTAACTATTAAATAAGAATAAACAGAACATAGTGAGAATAAACACATTATAGCTCTTGCTATAATGTGTTCTTCTTTTTCAAATGAAAGGTGTGATATTTATATGGACAAATCCATGATTAGGTATATCTTAAAGAGATTGTTGATTTCAGCAATTACTCTATTTGTTATACTTACAGTTCTGTTCATTATGACTCGTTGTATGCCAGGTTCTCCATTCAACTCAGAAAAGTTGAGTCCAGAACAGCAGAAAGTCATTATGGCAAAATATGGTCTTGATAAGCCAGTTCTTGTACAGTATGGTACATACTTAAAGAATATGTTATCAGGCGACTTCGGTGTTTCTTACGTTTTATACAAAGATCAGAATGTTTCTGAATTAGTATTTGATGCAGCTAAGATCTCATTTGCTTATGGTATTGCTGCATGTATCTTAGGTACATTAGTAGGTATGTTACTTGGTATCGTTGCTGCATTAAACAAGAACACTATTTGGGATACAATCGCAACTATTATTTCTATCTTAGGTGTATCTATCCCATCATTCGTATTCGCATTATTACTTGTTATCTTGTTCAGTAATGATCTTCGCATCTTACCAACAATGTATGATGATATGAATCCGATCTTCTCATCTATATTGCCAGTTATTGCTTTATCTATGAGCGTTATTGCCAACGTAGCACGTTTCACTCGTACAGAAATGATTTCTGTATTAAATAGTGAATATATGACTCTTGCAATGGCTAAAGGTTTAGATCGTAAGACATTAATCTTCAAGCATGCATTACGTAATGCCTTAATTCCAGTAATCACTATCTTAGGTCCAATCCTAGTTAACTTGATGACTGGTACAATGGTAGTAGAACAGATCTGTTCTGTACCAGGTTTAGGTAAGCTATTAATTAACAGTATTCGTGCCAATGACTACAACATCATCGTTGCATGTTCATTCTTATATGCATTCATGTATATCGTTATGATGTTAGTAATCGATGTATCTTATGGTATTATCGATCCACGTATCCGTTTAGGAAAGGGGGACAACTAAGATGGATGACAAGAAGTATGAATTTTTGCCAGATGATTTTGAGTTTATCGGTGATAAACAGAATATCAACATTGATGAAGTTGCTCCTGCAAGACCTGCTTGGAAAGACGTTGTTTATCGTTTTACTCAGAACAAAGGTGCAATCTTTGGTTTAGCTTGTATTATTATCATTGCTTTACTTGCTATCTTTGTACCAATGATTTCTCATTGGAAATATGATGCAATTGATACAAGTATTGCGAATGTTCTTCCAAATGGTACTCATTTCTTCGGTACTGATAAATATGGCCGTGACTTGTTCGTAAGAACATGGCAGGGTACTCGTATTTCATTAATTATCGCTTTAGTAGCAGTAGTTATTGATATCGTAGTTGGTATGACTTATGGTTTAATTTCTGGTTACTTTGGAGGATTAGTTGACTCAGTTTTACAGAGAATCCAGGAAATCATCAACTCTATCCCAACACTCGTAGTATTAACTATTCTTTTAACAGTATTAAAACCTTCTTTATATACCGTTATTCTTGCATTAATCTTCACTGAATGGATTCCTATGTCTCGTATCACAAGAGCACAGGTATTAAAAATCAAGGAAGATGAATTCATTCTTGCTTCTAGAACATTAGGTGCAAGCAATATCTTTATCTTATTCAAGGAAATCTTACCAAACATCTTTGGTCAGTTAATCATCATGTCTATGATGACTATCCCAAATGCAATCTTCTATGAAGCATATCTAGCATTCGTTGGTTTAGGTTTAACTGTTCCTCAGGCTTCACTTGGTACTTTGATCAACTCAGGTTTCGAAGTATTCACAGTATATCCAACTCAGATGACTATCCCAGCTATTATCCTTGCAGTATTAATGTTAGGATTCAACTTATTAGGTGATGGTTTAAGAGATGCACTTGATCCTACTATGAAGGAGATGTAATTATGGCTGACAGAGAAAGAATTTTAAAAATCAGAGACTTAAATATCTCCTTTAAGATTGAAGGTAAGAAAGTGAATGCCATCCGTGGTGTTAACTTAGACCTTTATAAAGGAGAAACAATTGCGATTGTAGGTGAATCTGGTTCAGGTAAATCAGTTACTACAAAAGCTATCATGGGTATCTTAGCTAAGAATGGTAGTATTGAAAGTGGTTCAATCGACTATACTTGGCATGATCCAGATACTGATGAAAAACATACAGTAGATATCACTAAGATGACAGAAAAGGAAATCCAGAAGGAAATCCGTGGTCGTAAGATTGCGATGGTCTTCCAGGATCCAATGACTTCTCTAGATCCAACAATGACAATTGGTAAACAGATCATGGAACCAATGATGTATCATTATGGAACATCTAAAGAAGAAGCATATAAAAAGGCTGTAGAACTTCTTGAAGAAGTAGGAATCACTAACGCAGAAAAACGTATGAAGAATTATCCTCATCAGTTATCTGGTGGTATGAGACAGCGTGTTGTTATCGCAATCGCTTTATCTTGTGATCCATATGTATTAATCTGTGACGAACCTACAACAGCCCTAGATGTAACTATCCAGGCTAAGATCCTTGAATTAATTCAGGACTTACAGAAGAAAAAAGGTATTTCAGTTATTTATATCACACATGACTTAGGTGTAGTTGCTAAGGTAGCTGACTTCGTAAACGTTATGTATGCAGGTAAGATTGTAGAAACAGGTTCTATTGAAGATATCTTCTACAGACCTTTACATCCATATACTTGGGGTCTTTTATCAGCAATGCCTGATTTAAATACTGATGATCCAGAATTATATACAATTCCTGGTTCACCACCAAACGTTACAAAAGAAATCAAAGGTGATGCATTCGCACCACGTAATAAATATGCATTAAATATCGATAAGAGAATTGAACCACCTATGTTCAAAGTAGAAGGTTCTACAACTCATAAGGTAGCCAGCTGGTTAATGCATCCAAATGCGCCAAAGGTAGAAATGCCTGAAGCATTAAGAAAGAGAATCGATAACATGATGAAAGAAGGTGTACCAAGTAATGGACAAGAATAGTCAGACTCCAATTCTTGAAGTCAAGAATTTAAAACAGTATTTCTATCCAACTAGAAAGTTTACTGTAAAAGCCGTTGATGGTATTTCATTCAAAATCATGCCAGGTGAAACATATGGTTTAGTAGGTGAATCTGGTTCAGGTAAATCTACTACTGGTCGTGCCATTATTAGATTATATGATCCAACTGATGGTCAGATCATCTTCGAAGGTGAAGATATCACTGGTAAGATGTCTAAGAAAGCTCTTAAGACATTACGTACTAAGATGGCTATGATTTTCCAGGATCCAATGGCTTGTTTAAACCCTCGTAAGAAGGTTATTGATATTATTGCTCAGGGTCTTGATATTCATCATGATTATAAAGATGAAAAAGAAAGAGAAGAAAAGGTTTATAAGATTCTTGAAATGGTAGGTTTATCAAAAGAACATGCGAACCGTTTCCCACACCAGTTCTCTGGTGGTCAGAGACAGCGTATTGGTATCGCAAGAGCCTTAATTATGAACCCTGATCTAATCATTGCCGATGAAGCAATCTCAGCCCTAGACGTATCTATTCAGGCACAGGTTGTAAACCTAATGAAGAAGATGCAGAAAGAAACAGGTGCTGCTTACTTATTTATCGCTCATGACTTATCAATGGTTAAATACATCTCTGATAGAATTGGTGTATTACATTTAGGTCACTTAGTAGAAACAGGAACTGCAGATGAAATCTTTAGTAATCCTCTCCATCCATATACAAGATCATTATTATCTGCCATCCCTCATTCTAACCCAAGAGTAGAGAAGGTAAGAAAATCATTCTCTTATGATTATGAAACAAGCGGTCTTGATTATAATGCTGGTACTCAGCATCAGATTACTGAAACACACTTTGTATTAGGTACTGATGAAGATGTTGAACAGTTCAAGAAAGACGCAGCAAACTTCAAATTATAACATCAAAAGACTATGACACTTATGTGTGATAGTCTTTTTTTACACTTTAAATTATTGAGGTTACCCTTTAACGCGCCCATATTACTTCTATTTTCATCTATTCTTTTTTTTATAATATCTTCTCTTTCTTTCTCTTTTACTTGTTTCGTTAATAGTGTGAGATGAAGGATTAGAGGATTTATTAAGAGAATACATTAGTCTATTTCTCATTCTTGCAAAGTTCTGATATCCACATGTATTTGAAAGTATCTTATCTATTCTAGAGTTGATTCCTTCTACTGGTCCATTAGATATACTTCGACCATTACTAAATCAAAAACGCTATTTATGTATCTTATGCAATGACAATGTATTGACGATACACATTTATTTGAGTATATTATATTTGAATGGAGGTGTTCTGTATGGCAACAACTAATTTAAATATTCGTACAGACAAGGCAATCAAGGACCAGGCGGAGGAAATCTTCAATGAACTTGGTCTGAATATGACGACCGCTGTAAATATGTTCCTGAGAGCCGCTATCCGTGAGCATGGTATTCCTTTTGGATTAAAATTGGAAGTACCGAATGATACGACAGCTGCTGCCATTGAGGAAGGCAGAAAAATGATGAAGGATTCTTCTGCTCCGTGTTATTCTAGTATGGATGTGCTTAAGGAAGTTCTTGACGTATGAAATACGACATTCAGTTTACCAATCAGTTTTAAAAAGATTTGAAGCTTGCCAGAAAGCAAAATAAAAATCTTGATAAGCTGTTTGAGGTAATCGATATTCTGGCGAATGGTGGTATACTTAATGCAAAATAGAGGAATCATGGCCTTACAGGAAACTACAAGGGCACGCGTGAGTGTCACATCGACCCAGACTGCTTATTTATGAGATTTGTGGAGATGTTCTTATTTTGATGCTTTATCGCCTTGGTTCACATTTTGAGCTGTTTAAGAAATAAGTGCAAATCGCAATTTGCACAATTCTTGAACTCAACACAAACTGCAATCAGTGTTGTTCCGTTGCTCGTTCTTTGCTGGTATCATTGAACCATCAAATGAAGGAGAAAATAAGTCATGAATACAGATAAAATCTATGCAGAACAACTCGCAAACGAATATGCACCCAAGGACACTACTAAGGTGGTCGCTCTTCGCAAGCTGGATATAAAAGCCAAGCTTCCCGCAACTGTTTTTACCTACACATTCGGTATTATCAGTGCGATGGTAGCTGGTGTTGGGATGTGCTTTTCCATGAAGGTTATCGGCAACGGTAGTGCTGGTATGTTTGTTTTCGGAGTGATTGTCGGCATTATTGGGCTGCTGGGTATGGGCGTTAATTACCCCATCTACAAAAAATTGCTGGCTCAGGGCAAGCAGAAATACGCTTTTGAAATCATGGAATTGGCAAAAGAAATCAGTGAGAAGTAAACAATAACACGAAAGAAGGTGAGAATGATTGAATAAATCAGAAAGCAAATATTTTGCTACTGCAGCTAGAATGGACGATGCCTTTCTGACTATTCTGGCAAAAAAGGATTTTAAGTATATTACAGTCAAAGAAATCTGTGAAGTAGCTGGGGTCAATCGTTCTACCTTCTATCTGCACTATGAAACGATGTCAGACTTGCTCTCGGAGAGTATCAGTCGTATGAACGAGCAATTTCATGCTTGCATGGAGAAAGATTCAGATGCCTTTTCTGCAAAGTTGCGGAATTGCCCGAGGGATGAATTATATCTAATTACGCCGGATTATTTAACACCTTACCTCAGCTACATTAAGAACAACAAGAGACTGTTCCTCACAGCAACAGAAAATGCGGCGGTGCTGGGGATGGATAAAAGCTATGATAGGATGTTCCGTCATGTGTTTTCGCCGATTCTCGACCGCTACGGTGTACTACAACAAGATCGACCTTATATCATGGCCTTTTATATTCGGGGACTGATGGCAATTATCTCAGAATGGCTCAAGAACGACTGCACCGATTCCATTACGTATGTTGCAGGTGTGATTCAGCAGTGTGTAAAAATGCCACAAAGCGAAACAACGAACGTGGTTTGACAACTTGAAATTTGTAAAATCCACATATTTTAAGAAGGAGCCTTCGCTTATGCGAAAGCTTCTTTTCTAAACACCTTACTTTTTCAGCTTTAAGCCATCTCGGAGTGCATCGCCCATACGCTCGGTGACTTTATAATACTCGTGGGTGTAGAGGTCAAATGGGATGGCGTGACCTTAGACATATCAATTTTTCCATCCACCATAATGCTTTCATTGTTGAGCGTCACTTTAAATGTAAATTGATTTTTCAAATTATTTGAATCAGATTCTTTCCACGTGTTTTATATTTTATTCTGAAGTTTTATCTTTTGCATATAGTCCTTAATATTCATTTTATTGCCACACTCCGGACAAGAAATAATGGTTCTCTTAAGCGTGATAAAATAAATCACTTTTTTTCATTAATTTCAATCGTATATGACTGTACAAAGGATTCATAATCCTCTAAAATGATTCTTAGATTATTGTTCAATTTGTGATCTCCTTTCGCTTTGATTTAATATGAGCAAATTAATGATACAGCGAAAGGTTTTTAATTACACAAAAATATTTAAAAAAGTGGGAGCCACAGTGGGCCCTCACAGATTTAAAGGTGCTGTTTCCAAGACCCTCCACAAAAATTTAAGACCCCTTATGTGATAGTCTTTTTTTTAGGCTCTAAAAATGTGAACTACTACACTTATTCGGTGTAAAAAGTGTAGTTGTAGCACATTTATTCACTGCAAAAAATGTATTATAGTCACACTTTTACGCTGTAAAAAATGTATAATGCTGCATTTATTCACTGTAAAAAGTGTTAAAAAGTGTTATAATAAAGTAAAACGAGGGGGTGTCTATATGTATCGTTTAGCTATAAAAAAATTATTTAGATGGAAAGAAAAGCCAAATCGTAAACCTTTGATTATTGAAGGTGCTAGACAGGTTGGAAAAACGTGGCTGATGAAAGAATTTGGAGAGAAAGCATATAATCAGACTATCTATATTAATTTTGATTCAAATACAACAATGTCTGACTTATTCTCTTATGATTTAGATACAAATCGTTTAATAACTGGGATTGAATTGTATAGTGGTCAGAAAATTGATCCAGATAACACGCTTCTTATATTTGATGAAATTCAAGAAGTTCCGCAAGCATTATCTTCGTTAAAATACTTTTATGAAAATGCACCTGAATATCATATTATATGTGCAGGTTCGCTTTTAGGTATCGCGCTTCATCAAGGTACATCATTCCCGGTAGGGAAAGTGGATTTTATGAATCTTTATCCTCTTAATTTTAAAGAGTTTTTAATGGCTACAGGTAAAGAACGATTTGTAGAACTACTTGATCAACAGAATTATCAAATGATCAAAAGTTTTAAGCAGACATATATTGATGCGTTGAAACAGTATTATTATGTGGGTGGGATGCCAGAAGCTGTCCAATTTTTTGCAAATTATAATGATTATAATGAAGTGCGTAATATTCAGAGAAAAATTCTATTCGCTTATGAACAGGATTTTTCTAAACATGCACCTAATGAAATTGTTCCTAAAATAAGGATGCTTTGGAATAGTATTCCATCACAGCTAGCTAAGGAAAATAAAAAATTTATATATGGTCTTGTTCGTACTGGTGCGCGTGCTAAAGAATATGAAACAGCTATTATGTGGCTATCTGATTGTGGATTAATACATAAAATTAGTCGTGTAAATCAAGCGGGTATACCTTTAAAGGCGTATGAAGATTTAAAGGCTTTTAAAATTTATTTATTAGATGTAGGGCTTTTAGGGTGCATGACTGGTTTGAAACAAAAGACGCTTATTGAAGGTAATAATTTATTTGTGGAATTTAAAGGTGCACTGACTGAACAATATGTATGCCAACAACTCAAGACAATAGAAGATTTGAATATATATTATTATACAAACGAAAGAGGAAACTGTGAAATAGACTTTGTGGTAGATAGAGACAATCAGATTATTCCAATAGAAGTCAAAGCAGAAGAAAATTTAAGGGCGAAGAGTCTTAAAACATATAGTGAAAAGTTTTCTCCAGATATTTGTGTTCGTACTTCTATGTCTGATTATAGAAAAGAAGATTGGCTTATTAATCTTCCTCTCTATGCAATAGAAGAAATAAAGGAACTATGAAAAAACGACATAATCAAGTGTCGTTTTAATGTTAGTTCATAGTTTTCTGTAACTTCTTAGTGACAAGTACTAATACAATCGCAGAGTAGCTGTACTGATATAATCCATTATATAAGATTCAGTGGCATCAAAGTAGTTTGTGAAATCTTAAGTCCTACAAAAGCACTGATATCATAACTAATAAAGAATAAACCAAATTTAGATGCCATACTTGCTCCTTATTTTAGATATTGCAGTTTCTCCCTCTACTGTGTTTCCAGATTTCACATCTTTCAAACCATCCAGGATTGTTGTTGCTTCATCCATCTTTCTCATAGTTTTTTCATAGTAATCGATATCCATAACAACCAATCTGCCGTATCCATTCTTGGTTACGAATACAGGACCGTTTTCTTCTGCACAGCGATGTTCTACTTCAACTGTATTTTTTAAATTACGCATTGGAATAAGCTTCATACAAGCAGCTCCTTTCTTGTGGCTATATTGTAATCTATATTTAGCCACGAGGTAAGTGATTATGAATTATTACGATTAAAAAACGACACAATCAAGTGTCGTTTTAATGTTAGTTCATGCTTTTTTGTAATTTCTTAGCTACTAGTACTAATACAATCGCAAGTGCAGCAAGAATAGCTGAACCAATATAACCCATTACATAAGATCCAGTGGCATCAAAGAAACTTGCTGAAATCTTAGGACCTACAAAAGCACCTATACCATAGCCAATAAAGATTAAACCATAGTTTCTGTTATAGAACTTAGAACCAAAGATGATCTTAACCATAGGTGCAAATACAACAAGTAATCCACCAAATGAGAATCCTACTAAGGCAATACATAAGATGAAGTATGCATAAGAATGAGCCATAGTTAACATCAACATTGAGATACCATTAATAAGTAATACAAGAATAAGTGAGTTCCATCCCTTTAATTTATCATAGATAAAACCAAATGAGATACGTCCAAACATATTAAATAAAGTCATAAGTGATACACAAAGTGCTGCACTCATTGCATTTAAACCAATCTGTTTCTGAGCGATAGGTGAAGTAGCAGAGACCATCATAGTTCCTGCTGCATTTGCAAAGATAAACATTACTACTAATACCCAGAAGATAGGCGTTTTAACCATCTGTGGGATGTTATAGTCTTTTGTATTTAATTCTTTAGATTGTATAGTTGATGGTGTCCATCCTTCAGGAATCCATCCATCAGGACAAGGTACAATCATCCAAGCGACAGCACCAACACCAATTAAGAAGATCACACCAAGAATCTTACATGCAGTCTGTGCACCATATGTAGAGATAAGCATCTGAGCCACTGGTGACATAATGAATGGTCCACATGCAGCTCCTGCCTGTACTAAACCAGAAATAGAACCACTCTTGTCAGGGAACCATTTTAAAGCGGTTGGAAGACATGCTGGATAAATCATACCAGCACCAGCACCGGCAATTACACCATAAGCTACATATAAGAATGGGATTGTATTCGCAAAACCTGTTAATACCCATCCACCTGCAAATAATGCAAGACCCATATAGATAGCCACTCTAGGCTGTAACTTTTCAGCTAAGATACCACCGATAAAGCCTACAGCACAATAAATAAACATATAAATAGTATAAGCCATTGAGAAATCAGATGTACTCCATCCAAACTGATTACATAATGGCAAACAGAATAAACTGAAGAAGGCAGTGGCAGAAGTGAATAAAGACTGAATCCATACTCCTGCAAACACACGCCAGCGTGTTGCTTTCGTAATATTCATAATAATCCTCCTACTGTAATGTACCTAAGTCTAAAGCGACTTCACGGCCATTAAATTTACCCGCTTCACGGCTAGTACCTAACCAATAAACCATAGAAGAAATATCTTCTACATCAAGGAATGGTACGCCATTGTACATTTCTTCAACAGATTTGAAATCTTTACCTGTTAAATCATTAATAAACTGTACATATTCCATTGTTTCACACATAGGTGTTTTAACTTTTGTAGGACATAATGCATTCACGATAATACCCTTAGAACCTACTTCTTTCGCAAGTGTCTTAGTTAATCCTAAGATTCCCCATTTACTCATACAATATGTTGCAAGCTTTGGTGTGCCATATAATCCTGAAGTAGAAGAAATATTAATAATACGACCAAATCCCTGTTTCAACATATACTGTGCTGCATACTTATCTGTACGCCAAGTACCGATAAGGTTAATGTTGATGACTTTTTCTACCTGTTCATCTGTTAGTTCCCAAGTGTAGGCAAAGTTAATAACTCCTGCGTTCGCAATGACAACGTCAATACGTTCAAAAGTATCCCATGCACTCTTGAATAAGTTTTCCATATCTTCTGTAGAAGTGATGTTTGCCTTAACAGCAAGTACTTTTGCACCTAATAATTCACAATGTGCGATTGTTTCTTTAAATGCTTCACTTGTTGGTTCCTGCATATCAGCTAATACAACATCAAATCCATTTTCTGCATATTTATATGCATGTGCACGTCCTTGACCCATGGCTCCGCCAGTGATCAAAACTACTTTTCTTTCATCCATTTCGTTTCTCTCCCTTTGTTAAAAAATTTACAAGTTAATTATAGAGTCTCAAATAGTTTGAGAGTCAATAGTCTAAATTTGCTTAAAATAAGCATAAATGATAGGCCTTTCTTTGGTATAATGGGTAAGAACTCTCAAATGGTTTTAAGGAGGACGTGAAATGTATAATACTTATACAATTGGAGAACTTGCGAAAATATTAGGTATTACACCAGAAACAATACGTTATTATGAGAGAAAAGGAATCATTGCTCCTATTCATGATGAAAAGACAAACTATCGCTATTATACAACCTGGGATCTTCATATGATTATTCGTGCACGCTGTTATCTAGGGTTTGGACTTTCAATTGATGAAACATCTAAAATCCTTCAGAAGCGTACATTAGAAGAAATAGATGATGTATTAGATAATCAGGAAAAAATCATTGAACAGAATATCATCTATAATATGAATCTTTTAAAGAAGATGCGTACTAATAGAGCTCTCATTAATAATTTTGAAGAAAAGAATCTCACTCTAAGAACAAGTCCAGGTATATATCGTATAGATACGCAGAAATGTTATACTCTGGATTTGAGTGAACAGGAAAAAGAAGAATTGAAGCAGTTTACACAATATGTTCCTTTTATTTTCTCTACCGCATTATTCCCAAAAGAACATATAGAAACAGAAAATAAAGATTTCTATTTTGGAATTGGGATAGAAGAACAGTTTGCATCATTATTTGATATTAAAGAAACAGAGTATGTGCATTACTATCCTCCTAGAACTTGTCTTTATATGAGTTTCTCCTCACGTTCTTCACAAATACTCACTTATGAAGTATTAGAACCTGCTTTTGAATATATGAAAAAAAACAATCTAGAGTTAGATGGCGATATCTTTACTCAGATTGTTTCTATGTGGAAACCAGAAGAAGAATACTTTAACTGGCACAATATTTGGATTCCTGTTAGATAGAGGAATCCTTTTTTGGTTTGACTTTATTTTCTAAACGATTTCCATCTTCATCTAATTTATAGAGGTTATTGTATGTGACTTCTATATGTTTCTGATAGAGTCCGATATTAATGATTCTAGAGATAACGGCATAAATAAGGGCAGTAAGAGGTACACCAATAAGTATGCCAATAACACCCCATAAATTACCAAATATCGTAATACCTAATAAGACAAATAACCCACCAATACCAACGGACTTACCTACAATCTTAGGATATACCACATTTCCTTCAAACTGCTGTAAGCATAGATAAATAATCGCAAAGGCAAGCATACTCTTACTCTGTGCTGCAGCTACTAAGATTAATCCTGCAAAGAAGGTAATGAAATTACCAAACATTGGTACAAAACTAAACAAGAAAGCCATAATCGCAATTAATTCAGGGAAAGGCATCCCAAATAAACGCATCGCAATATAGACTTCTAACATAAAACATGTGGCTTCTAACATCTGCCCTGTCACAAAACTATTAAAATAATGATTGGCTTCACTCATGATATCAAAGGCTATACCTGCACGTTTATGACCTAATATATATGCAATAAGTTTTCTGCCTTGTTCAAGATGTTTTTCTTTATTTGCAAGAAGATAGAGAGCCATAAAGAATGAAGTGATGGCAGTAATGAATGAACCACCAACATTTGATACAAATTCTGTTGTCTTAAAATGAGGATCACCTAAGAAGGTTCCTGCAGTCGCAAGGATTGTACTTAAATCAATAGAGGCAAACCATTTCTGTACTTCATCTACTGTTACTGAATAATCAATATTAAATCTTTTACATATAGAAGTAATATAAACAGATAATCTACTTGCATAATTATCTAAGTTAGAGAATAAGAGTGAAAAGCTTTCTCCAATTCTAGGAATAATAAAAGAGAAGAACATCACTAATATTAATAGTAAACATATAATAGTGATAGCCATCGCAATACCACGTGTACCTTCTAATAAGAATTTTGGGAGTTTTGAATCAGGATTTTTCTTCATCCACTGACCTTTTGCTTTCACAAGGAGCTTTTCTACGAGCTTCATTGGAATATTAATCACAAATGCAATGACTATCGCAATATAGAAGGGTCTTGCAAGCCCTAATGCATTAAGGAAGAAGTCCCATACTGATTCTAAATTAAAAAGAATAAAAGCTAAGACAATACCATATGTAATATATTGGAAAATCTTATCATCTGGAAAATTAAAATTTTTGTTGTCCATAATAATCACCTAAGCAAATAGTACCATAAAACAAGAAAGATTGTTATGGTAAATTTGATGCCTTTGACTAAGAAAAGGTTGAGGAATAGAAGAAATTTGCTATAATGACACACGTGAAAGGAGAATTCAGATGAACACTATTATTATTAATAAGATTATGATGCATATGCTTGATTTTGAACATCGTAAGATATATTTAAGTGAAGATTTCTGTGAATTAAATGATACAACTCAGGAATATTATCATAAAAAAGTAGAAAAAGCTTTATACAGTCCAGCTATTAAAGAACTTGTTGTGCCTTCACTTCATGAATTATTACTTCGTGCAGATAAGATGCTTGAAGATGATGAAGAATTCAAGAAACAGGCAAAAGAAATTAGTGAAAAGTTCTTTGCATTAGGTTCAGTGATTGAAGAAATGCCTAATAGTAATATTCTTTATGTGGACTGCTATCGTGATGGTGTGCATATTATTGCTGCTTTAAAGCTTAATTATAAGTATAATTCTGTATCTCTTGTAGAAGAGGAAAATGTCCGTATTACAAGAAGACAGGTTCTTCCTCAGATTGGTACAGCAGTTGATGAAGCCATTATTATAGATACAGACCACAAGAAACTTTCTCTTATTGAAAAGAAGTATCTCATTGATGGTAAGATGGATACTTATTTAAATAGTCAGTGGATCAAGGGTGAAGAGAAGTTAACTGATCGTCAGAAGATTTCTACTATGAAGAAAGTAGTAAATAAGATTGACGATATTTATCATGTGAATGATAAAGAAGCACTTCCACTTGTGAAGCAGGAAATATTAGAAAGAACACAGATGGGTGAACTCGTTAAACCAATTGAAGTCGTTCGTAAGGTCATGGAAAGAGATTATCAGGCTCAGGAAGAATCAGAAACGATGATGAAAGATCTTGGGATTGGTGAAGATGATACAATTTCTTTAAATGCTTTAGGACGTTCTGTTGAGGTTGTAAAGATTACTCTTGATGAAAATATTCAGATTACTATGCCAGTAGATGAATATGTGAATGGATCTACTTTTGAAAAGAAAGAAAACCCTGATGGAACAGTTTCTGTCGTATTAAATAACGTTCAGGATATCACAATCAAGTAACCGTTTACATTTTTTACCTATATTGTCTGAAATGAATGAATTTTGGTCATATTTAATGTATAATAAAATTTATGAAGGGAGACATATAGGTATGTTAGATAATTTCTTGATAAAATTGTTTTTTGAAGGAAAGTGTTTAGAGGCATATAAGGTATTCGGTGCTCATCCGGATAAAAAGGGCGTTCGCTTTACAGTATATGCACCACACGCAAGAAGTGTTCAGGTTGTAGGTGATTTTAATAACTGGGACGGAACACAGCATTATATGGAGAGATATAATGATGGAGGTGTGTGGACTCTCTATATTGAAGGGTTAAAGCAGTATGATCTTTATAAATATAGAATTGAAACACCTTCTGGCGCTATTGTTGATCGTGCAGATCCATATGCCTTTTTCAGTGAAATTAGACCAGGTACAGCATCTAAGGTATATAACTTAGAAGGCTATCGCTGGCATGATTCTAGATGGATGAAGTCACGTTCTAATAACTATGATCGTAACATGAATATCTATGAAGCGAATCTTGGTTCTTGGAAGATGAAAAAGGAATTTACAGACACAAGTGACGGAGAGTTCTATTCATATGAAGAAATGATTGATGAAATCATTCCTTATGTAAAGAAGATGGGCTATACACATATTGAAGTAATGCCTTTAAATGAGTTCCCATTTGATGGTTCCTGGGGATATCAGGCAACAGGTTATTTTAGTGCAACAAGTCGTTATGGACATCCAAAACAGTTAAAGGATTTCATTAATGCGTGTCATAAAGAAGGTATAGGTGTCATTATGGACTTCGTGCCTGCTCATTTTGTTAAAGATGGACATGGTCTTTATCAGTTTGATGGGGGCTGGGTTTATGAATATGCAGATGTGAATAACCGTTATTCTGAATGGGATTCAGTATATTTTGATGTGACAAAAGATACTGTACGTTCATTCTTAAAGAGTGCTGTTCATTTCTGGGCAGAAGAATTCCATATTGATGGTATTCGTTTCGACGCTGTCAGCAACCTTATTTACTGGAAAGGTAATAAAGACTTTGGTACAAACAATGGGGCTTTAGAGTTCTTAAAGACTATGAATGAACAGATTCATGAAAGATATCCTGCAGTTATGACTATTGCAGAAGACTCAACGGATTTCCCATATGTTACTAAACCAGTTAAGGATGGCGGTTTAGGATTTGATTATAAGTGGGATATGGGCTGGATGAATGATACATTGAAGTATTTCAAAGAAGATCCAGTTTATCGTCAATATGATCATAATCTATTAACTTTCTCAATGATGTATTTCTATTCAGAAAGATTTATTTTACCATTCTCACATGATGAAGTGGTTCATGGTAAAGCCACTATTTTAAATAAGATGTGGGGGCTTGATGGAGACAAGTTCGCACAGGCAAAAGCTTTATATACATATATGATGACTCATCCTGGTAAGAAACTTAATTTCATGGGTAATGAATTAGGTGAATACAAGGAATGGGATGAAAGAAAGGCATTGGCTTGGAATATCTTAGAATATCCACAGCATGATTCTTTCCATCATTTTATGCAGGATTTAAATAAGATGGTTGAAGAACATCCAGCTCTTTATAGTATGGATTATGATCCAGAAGGATTTAAATGGCTGGTTGTAGATGATCATAATCAGAGTGTATTCTCATATGCTCGATTTGATAAGAAAGGCAACTGTTTAGTTGTAGTTGCTAACTTTATTGGTAATAGTCATGAGAATTATGCTGTGCCAGTACCGTTTGCTGGAAGCTATAAAGAAATCTTGAATACAGATAAAGATAGTTATAACGGTTCTAATTACACAAATACACGTGCTTTAAGATCAAAGAAAGGTACTTGTATCAATGAAGCACAGAGTATTCATGTGAAATTAGCGCCATTTAGCGCGGTGGTATTTGAATACCATAAACCAGCTAAAAAAGCGTCTTCTAAGGAGAAGAAGACAAAGAAAAGTGTTGTAAAGGAAGGAAAGTAGTAAATGTTTAATACAAAAGAAGAATTTAAATATGAATTTTCTAAGCGAATCATTGAGTCATATGGTCGTACAGTAGAAGAGGCACATTTAACAGAAAAGTTCATGGTTCTTGAAACTATGGTACGTGACTATGCATCTGTTAACTGGGCTATGACAAAGATGGCCGTTCAGGCTAAGCAGCAGAAACAGGTTCACTATTTCTCAATGGAATTCTTAGTTGGTCGTCTATTAGTCAACAATATGATGAACTTAGGTATTTATGAAATTGCAAAAGAAGGTCTTGCTGATTATGGTATTAATATCCATGATCTAGAAGAATTAGAATCGGATGCTGGTTTAGGTAATGGTGGTTTAGGCCGTCTTGCTGCCTGCTTCATGGATTCTTTAGCTTCTTTATCTTATCCAGCTTTCGGTAATACTATTCGTTATGATTATGGTTTCTTCAAACAGAAGATTGAAAATGGATATCAGGTAGAAGTACCAGACCAGTGGTTACGTTTAGGTAATATGTGGGAAGTAAGAAAACCTAAGCATGCAACAGAAGTTAAATTCTGGGGTAAAGTAATCTGGGATGATGCAACTGGTGGATGGAAGCATGTAGATTATGAAGCAGTACGTGCTGTTCCTTATGATATGCCAATTGTTGGTAATGATACTAAGGTGACTAATACATTAAGATTATGGAAAGCTGAACCTAGTGAAAACATTCCTACAAATAAAGATTTCCGTCAGTATGCTCAGGAAGTGAATGATATCTGTCAGACATTATATCCTGATGATTCTACTCATGCTGGTAGAGTATTACGTTTAAAACAGCAGTATTTCTTTGTATGTGCGGGTATTAATTCAATTATTCGTGCACATTTAAGAGTATATCCTGATTTAACTAACTTCCATGAAAAGAACGTTATTCAGTTAAATGATACACATCCAGTATTAGTTATTCCTGAATTAATGCGTGTATTTATTGATGATTATGGAATGGAATGGGATGATGCATGGAATATCGTATGTAAGACTTGTGCATATACAAACCATACAATCCTTGCTGAAGCATTAGAAAAATGGCCTGTTGATATGATGAGAGACTTATTACCAAGAGTTTATCAGATCATTGAAGAAATCAATAGACGTTTCATTGGCTTCGTAAAACAGCAGACTGAAAATGATAATGACTTATTACAGAGAGTTATGATCATTAAAGATGGTCAGGTACATATGGCTAGACTTGCGATTGCAGGTTCATTTAGTGTTAATGGTGTAGCACAGCTTCACTCTGACATCTTAAAAGAAAGAGAAATGAAGGATTTCGATACTTTATATCCTAACAAGTTCAACAATAAAACAAATGGTGTGACTCATAGAAGATGGCTTGCATATTGTAACCCACAGTTAACTTCATTAATCAATGAATCAATCGGGGATAGCTGGATGCATAGACCTGATGATTTACAGAAATTAGCACCATTTGTAGAAGACTCAATTACTCAGAGTAAATTCTACAATGTAAAACAGCAGAGAAAACAGATTCTTGCAGATTATATTAAGGAACATAATGGTATTGATGTAGATGTTAATTCTATCTTTGATATTCAGGTTAAGAGATTACATGCATACAAGAGACAGTTATTAAATGTAATGCATATTATCTATTTATATCAGCGAATGAAAGAAGATAGCAGTTTCAGAATCTATCCACATACTTATATCTTTGGTGCAAAAGCCGCTCCTTCTTACTATTTAGCTAAGAAGATTATTAAGTTAATCAACAGCGTTGCGGATAAGGTAAACAATGACCCAGAAACAAATAAATACTTAAAGGTTGTATTTATTGAAAACTATGGTGTTACTATTGCGGAAAAGATTATTCCTGCTGCAGATGTATCTGAACAGATCTCTACTGCTGGTAAGGAAGCAAGTGGTACTTCTAACATGAAGTTCATGATGAATGGTGCTGTAACACTTGGTACATTAGATGGTGCCAATGTAGAAATTGCTGACTTAGTTGGAGATGACAACATTGTAATCTTCGGTTTGAAGGATAATGAAGTCAACGAATTAAAGGCAAAAGGTACTTATAATTCTTGGAATGAATACAACAATAATCCAAACATCAAGAAGGTTGTTGATTCATTAGTTGATGGTACTTTCCATCCATCAAGAGAAGAATTCAAGATTATTTTTGATGAATTAATGAGCAGAAATGATGAATACTTCTTATTAAAGGATTTCGAAAGCTATAGACTTGCTCAGGAAAAGATCAACAACTTATATCAGAATCGTCAGAACTGGTCTAAGATGTGCTTAGCTAATATTGCGAAGAGTGGTCATTTCTCAAGTGATAGAACTATTGAAGATTATGTAAAGGATATCTGGCATTTAAATAGGGTAAAAATCTAATGAAAGATACATTCGTACTAGACGTAGATGGTGAAGAAGTGACTTGTGAAGTTATCTTAGGATTTACAGATGACGCAACAGGAAAAGAATATATCATTTATACAGATAACAGTTCAGATGAAGATGATCAGTTGAATATCTATGCTTCACAGGTAGATCCTGAGGATGCAGATAATATTCTTCCTATTGAAACAGAAGAAGAATATGCATTTGTACAGGAAGTATTAGACTCAATGATGTCTGAAGATGAAGAATAATCAATGAGAGGATAGCGTGGCTATCCTCTTTTCTATATGTAGAATAAAATTATATAAACACAAAAAAGTGTGATTTTTCGCACAAATAATTTATTTGTATACATTTTCTTGGTAAATGTAACCTTTTCCAATATTTAACATTTATTTAGTAGTCAAACTGTAAATTTTTTGGTATAACTAAAGAGTCATATAATGAAAGGGGAAAATAAATGAAGACAAAGAAGATTTTGGTTGAAGTTGTTGCGACTGCTATGATTGTCGCACCACTTGCACAGCCAGCACGCGTATTTAATGTACATGCATTAGATACAACACCAGTTGTACAAACAACAACAGAATCTCCTGTATTACAGAATGCGACAGTGCTTATTCCATCTGATGCAACAGTAGGTCAGGTAACAGAAATTCTTAATAAGGCACTAATTAAGAATTTAGACAATGTGGACACTTCTAGCATTGAGTGGGAATATCAGTGTGAAGGTGAAAATGGACTATTAAAGAATACTGCCTGGGGTTCAATTAATGGGTTTGGGTCAAATAAAAAAGTAGTTTTTGTACCAACTAATTTTACTCATCCATCTTTAGCTGCAAACAGTGATGGCAGCTATCAGGTAAGAATTAAAGGGACTACTAAGGAAGTGACTGTCACTAAGGCTGCAAAGCTTAAGAGTGTTATTGAAGTGAATGAAGGCGTTGAAGTCACACTACCTTATGATGAAGATGCAAATGTGAATTATGATGCTTTAAAAGAAAACATCTTTAATAGTGTTGTAAAGAGCAGTAATCCAGAATTAACAGTGAATGATGTTACTATTCAGTATTATGCGACTGGTAAAATTATTTTTGATGGTTTAGAGAAAAAAGATTGGACTTCTCTTGAAGGTAGTAAGGTTTATCCAGCAATTTCTGAGGGGACTCAGAAAATTAAAATTTCTTACAATGGAAATGATACTTACTATGGTGCAGAAAAAGAAGTCAACATCACTGTAAAGGATCGTACACCTTCAGACATCACAGTGAATGAAGGACAGACTATTAAACTTGCTTACAACGATGACGCAACAGTCAATTATGATAAAGTAAGAGAAGATATCTTTAATAAAGTAGTTGAATCATCTACTCCAGATTTAACTGTTGATGATGTAACTATTCAGTATTATGCATCTACTAAAACTTTAGGTGTTCCATCACAGGCTTGGGTTGCACTTGAAGGTGGTAAGGATGTAGTTAATTATCCAGCAATTTCTGAAGGTACACAGACAATCAGAATTATTTATAAGGGAAGCAAGGATTATAAGCCTCGTACTGTAGAAACTACAATCAATGTAGTAGATCGTGCTACTGTAGATGTAGTGACTAATGAAGGTCCTTATAACGTTTCTATGAAGTTCAATAAGGATCAGTCTTATGACTATGATGCCACTGCAAAGGCTATTTATGAAGCAGTTATCAAGTCTACAAATCCTGAATTATCATTTGAAGATTTCAAGGTTGAATATAATGCAGATCCAACAAGCGTTTTAGATGTATGGTATGAATTAAGCAATAGTGCAGCTTTAAATCTTAATAAGTTTAAAGCAGGTACTTGGGAAATCAGACTTTCTTGGAATGCGACAAAAGAATATAAAGGCGGTAATATTGTTGTAACAGTAAATGTAGAAGATAATCGTTTAGAATCTGCAGTTACACTTAAAGAAGGTACATCTGTTACTTATAATATGGATGCACAGGAAATGAAGAAGGCTTTATTTAAATCAATTGATTTCAGTAAGTCTACATTACCTTCAAAAGATGAATTATCAGTAGATGATTTCACTTATGAATATTTTGGTACAAATGTTGTTGCCGGTAATATTGATGGTGGTATAAAACAGTGGGCTCCTGTTGAAGGTGGTAAAGTTACTTTATTAGATTATCCACAGATGCCAGCAGGTGAACAGAAAGTAAGAATCACTTATAAAGGTAATAGTGATTATCGTCCAAGCACAAGCGGTGAGACAACTATTACTGTTAAGAAGGCAAAAGTAAAGGTGAGTGTTCATTCTACTAATATTTTTGCGGATGAAGAATTATCAAAGGATTTCATTACTATAAATCCAGCTGATAAGTTCGATGTGTATACTGTTTATGCAGGTGCTACAAGTAATGTAAGTTTAGGTCTTTATTTAGATCTTCCTGCTCGTTTCACTGATAATGAAGCTGTTATAAAGGTTCTTGATCCTGTAGTAGAAAAGGTATTTGGTAAAACATTTACTCAGATGATGCAGGATGGTGTGACTGTTGGTGAATTAAGAAAACTATTCAGTACTCAGGAACTATTAGACTTATTAGAAAAGTTACATATCGATACAGGTACATTTGGACAGATCTTAAAAGTTATCAACAAATTACCTGGTATTGCAGATAATGTACGTGTAGGATTTGGTACTCCAAATAGACCTGGTTTATATGCGGTCACTGCAGTTACTGACAACAAGAACTATGAAACTGGTGTTGGTATTGGTGCATTACTTGTAAAACAGCATGTAAAGGGTGTTAAATTAATATGGAATCAGAAGTTAACTAAGATTTCTAAAGAAGAAGCTCAGAACTTTGATTTCAAGGCTACAGTTACATATAATGGTGCAGCTGTTTCTGATGAAAACGTTCATTACTTATATACTGGTGTACAGTCTAACTTAAAGCCTTATTCTAGTACAACTACAGCACCTACTGAACCTGGTGTATATACTATGACAGTACTGACTTTAGGTGGAAACTATAAGGCAGCACCTATTACTCGTACATTTACAATCACAAAGTAATAGATCTATATAGACTTAACGACTTATGTTGTTAAGTCTTTTTTATGTTATATGGCTTTCTTTTTCAAATTCAGATACTTTCTTTTATTCTTGTATTTTTATGATAGAATAGGGAATGTGAAAAGGTAGGTTTATGATATGCAAAGGGAATCAATACGTATGTATGCTTATGCGATTGACTTTGATTTAATCAAAGTTGATTTATCATTAAATTATTATAACGGAATTTCAAGTCAGTATTATTTAAAAAATTTAGATACAAGTGAAGTCAAGATACTTAAAGGCGAAGCGACTGAGAAAGAAAATGGATTCCAGTCGTATCTTTTGCATACAGACTTTTCTGTAGGTACAAGATATAAAGTGTTTGATAATTATGGTCTCGCTTGTTTTTTAGATTTTAGTCAGCTTTCTATGAGTAAAGAGTTTGATGATCATTTTTATTATGATGGTGATGATTTAGGCAGTCATTATACAAAAGAGAAAACGACATTCAAGGTTTGGTCACCTCTTTCTACGGAAGTTGTATTAAAAATTTGGAAAGATGAAGACCTTCATTATTATCCTTTAGAAAGAGGAGATAAGGGGGTCTATAGTACAACTATTAAGAAAGATCTAGATGGTTATGAATATGTTTATATTATTGGAATGAATGAGGAATCCACAGAAACAGCCGATCCATATGCTTATTCTTGTACAGCTAATATGCATAGTTCAGTTGTTATTGATTTAGATAAAGTTAGAAGAGTCGATTATCCTTTGACAGAACTAAAACATAATACAGATGCAGTTATTTATGAAGTAGGTGTCAGAGACTTCTCTGTGGATGAATTTGGACAGATCACACATAAAGGTAAGTTCTTAGGTTTCTGTGAAGAAGGCACAGTGACTAAGAATGGCTTTTCATCAGGTATGGACTATTTAGATATGCTTGGTGTGACTCATGTACAGTTATTACCAGTTAATGATTATGCAACTGTGGATGAAGATCATCCAGATTTACTCTATAACTGGGGTTATGATCCAGCACAATATAATGTACCTGAAGGCAGTTATATTACTGATCCAAATGATGGTTATAAGAGGATCCAGGAATGTCAGCGTATGGTACGCCGTATTCATAAGCATAATATGAGAGTCATTCTTGATGTAGTCTATAATCATATGCATGATGTAAATAATAATGCATTAGAAAAGACAGTCCCTTATTATTTCTTTAGAAGAGATGACAAGGGTGAATTATCTAATGGTTCATGGTGTGGAAATGATTTAAATAGTACTGCCAAGATGTGTCGTAAATATATTTTAGATATGTGCAAGAGATGGCAGGTTCTTTATGGTGTAGATGGCTTTAGAATGGATCTCATGGGTATTGTGGATATTGATACAGTCAATATGATTTATGAACAGGGTCATTCATTAGATTCTTCATTTATGTTATATGGTGAAGGATGGAATATGGGTACTGCATTACCTGATTCAGAAAAGACAATAATTGAAAATAACCATAAAACACCTCATGTAGGTTTCTTTAATGATCATTTCAGAGATACAATCAAGGGACCGAATCAGATGGAAGTCAAAGGCTATACATCTGGGGATACATATAAGACAAATGAAGCCATTATCGCAATGTGTGACTACAATAAGTTCTCATCAATAGAACAGAGTATTAACTATGCTGAATGTCATGATAATGCGACTGTATTTGATAAATTCATTATTTCTAATGGACATGAAGATGAATATTGTCGTCAGAAGAGATGCTTATTAACACTTGCAATGACGATTCTCGCTCAGGGTGTTCCTTTTATTCATGCCGGACAGGAATTCTTAGGAACTAAGAATGGTAATCAGAATTCTTATAATGCAGGAGATGCAGTCAATAAATTAGACTGGGAACGTCATGACCGTTATATGAATGTTGTACAGGCTGTAAAGTTCTTTATAGATTTAAGAAAAAACAACAAGTGCTTTAGATATTATGACTATGAAGAGATGCATCAGCATGTCTTCATCAACAATATTTATTATCGTATGGTAGAATATCATCTGACTCAGGATGAAGGAGATTATAAAGAATTTAAGATTTATTTTAATCCTTCATATGATGTGATTACTATTGGTATTGAAGATGACTTTAAGATATTATATAGTATGTCAAATGAAAGAATAGAAAATGGACAGCTCAATGTATTTGGCGTATCCATGGTTGTATGTGCAAGATAGGAGAATGTAATGAAATTAATTGTTGGATTAGGAAATCCTGGTAAAGAATATGATATGACAAGACATAATACAGGATTTTATTGTTTAGATGTCTTAAGTGATGAAATGAATCAATCTATTGATAAAGAAAAGTTCAAAGGTTTATATACTAAATTCAAGTATAAGGGTGAAGATGTTATCTTACTTAAGCCTCAGACTTATATGAACAATTCTGGTGAATCTGTTGCGGCAGTGATGCAGTTCTTCAAGATTCCTGTTGAAGATCTATTAGTTATTTATGATGATATGGATATGCCTACTGGTAAGCTTCGCTTAAGAGAAAAAGGCAGCGCGGGTGGACATAATGGAATCAAGAGTATTATTGCTCATGTAGGTACTCAGAACTTCAAGCGTATTCGTGTAGGTATTTCTAAGAATAAGCTTTATAGTGTAGTGGACTGGGTACTTGGACACTACTCTAAAGAAGAAGAAAAGCTTATATCAGAAGGTGCTAAACGTGCAGCAGAAGCTGTATTATGTTATTTAGATGATAGTTTTAATAAAGCAATGAATAAATATAACTAGGTGATTGTTATGGAAAAAATACTGAATCTTTTAAAAGATAATCAGGCCCTACGTACCTTAGATACAGACAATGGAACTATTGTCACAAACTCAACTAGCGATGAGGCTTATCTCATTGCTGGTTCTTTTTGGCATAATCCAAGAAAAATCCTGATTATTAAAAACAACCAATATGAGGCATTTAACCTCTATAAAACATTAACTGAACTTGTGAATCAGGTGGTCTATTTCCCTGCAGATGAATCATTACGTGTTGAATCAGTGGCTTATTCTTATGAACTATTAGGTGAGAGAATTAATGCATTATATGCGATGACACAGGATAAACCGATGATCTGTGTCTGTCATATGCATTCAATGACACGTTATATTACTCCTGTAGACCTTTTTAAGAAGAGTATTATAAGCTTGAAGAAGGGAGATACGATTGATCCTTTAGAACTCAAGAAGATGTTACAGTTTATTGGATATAAGAATACGCAAAGAGTTGATTCACCTTTCTATTACTCTAGACGAGGGGAAGTACTTGATGTTTATACAATCCAATATGACCATCCTGTTCGTATTGAATTCTTTGATGATGAAATAGAAGAAATCTCTTTCTATGATAAAGACTCACAAAGAAGAACAGAAAAAAAAGAGTCTATCGATATTCTTCCAGCTACAGATATGATGTATGAAGATGAGGCTTTACCACAAGTAGAAGCATCTATTCAGACATTAAAAGATAAGATGACTGTCAAGGATGATTTCAAGGATGAACTTGAACAGACCTATGCATTAGATATTGAATCACTTAAAGCACATGATTATAATCCACGTATTTATCAGTATTTAGGTTTATTCCCTGAAACGGCCACAATCATGGATTATGCATGGGATTACACAATTATTACTGCATCTCTCGCTTCTGTTCTTGCTTCTTATAAGACATATATGGAAGAGAACTATCTCTATTATCATGAATTAGAAGAAATAGGACAGATGATCAGAGGACTTAAACTGATTAATAATCCTCAGACTATATTAAAACGTCAGAATGTAGACTTTGTTCGATTTAGAGAAAATGATCAACAGATCATGTTTATGACGCAGCCTGTCATGATTTCTATGGCTAATGAAAAAATCTTTATTAGTCAGTTAAAGGATTTACTCACATACAATCGTGTCATGATTGGTGTAGATGAAAAGCGTCAGATCGATGTATTAGTCAACTTATTTACCGATCATGCTATTCCATTTACTCTCACAAGTGCCACAAATAAGATCTATGATGGCGTTAACCTATTCTTAGGACATTTACCTTGTGGAATGAATTTTGTGGAAGAGAAGACTGTATTACTCACAAGCCAGGAACTTTTCAAGGTACAAGAAACAAAGAAGAAATATATTAAATACAGAGATGCGACTAAAATCTCTGACTACAATGAATTAAAGGTAGGAGACTATGTTGTTCATGATACAAATGGTATTGGACAATATATGGGGATTGAAACATTAGTCGTTGATGGTGTGCATAAGGATTATCTACATATTGCCTATAAAGGTAATGATATCCTCTATGTTCCAGTAGAACAGTTCCAGTTAATTAGAAAATATTCATCTAGAGATGGTAAACCACCTCGTATTCATGCTTTAGGCTCACCTAAATGGGCAAAAGAGAAAGCAAGAGTCAGACAGAAGGTAGATGGTCTAGCTGATGATCTGATTAACTTATATGCAGAAAGAATGAGACAGCCAGGTTTTGCGTTTGAACCTGATGGGGATCTTCAACTAGAGTTTGAAAGTGAGTTTGGTTATGAATTGACTCCAGACCAGGCACAGGCTGTAGAAGAAATCAAGAAAGACATGGAAACACCACGTCCGATGGATAGACTATTATGTGGGGATGTTGGGTTTGGTAAGACAGAAGTGGCTTTAAGAGCCTGCTTTAAGGCAATTGTATCGAAGAAACAATGTGCTTTCCTATGTCCTACAACTATTCTTTCTTCCCAGCATTATCGTACGATGCAGAAACGTTTTGAGAAGTTCCCAGTGAATATTGCGTTACTCAATCGTTTTACGACTGCTAAAGAAAAGAAACAGATTCTATCTGATTTAAAGGAAGGTAATATTGATTTATTAGTTGGTACACATCGTATTTTATCCAAGGATGTAGAGTTCAAGGATTTAGGATTACTATGTATCGATGAAGAACAGCGTTTTGGTGTGAGACAGAAAGAGAAGATCAAGAACCTCAGAAAAACAATTGATGTTCTTACACTTACTGCCACACCAATTCCGCGTACATTACAGATGTCCATCATGGGAATTAGAGGACTCTCACAAATAGAAACACCACCATTAAATAGATTACCTGTACAGACCTATGTATCAGAAAAAAGCTGGGCTCTCATTAAACAGGTGATTGAAAGAGAATTATCACGTAATGGTCAGGTATTCTATCTTCATAATAGAACAGAGAATATCTATGAAATAGCCTCTACTTTACAGACTCTCTTACCTCATGCACGTATTGGGGTAGGACATGGTCAGATGGATAAGACAGAACTAGAAGATGTCATGACTGATTTCGTAGAAAAGAAATATGATATTTTAGTATGTACAACAATTATTGAAACAGGTATTGATATACCGAATGCGAATACGATTATTATTGAGAATGCGGATAAGTTTGGTTTAGCACAGCTTTATCAGATCAAAGGTCGTGTTGGTAGAAGTGCACGTATTGCGTATGCTTATCTTCTCTATACAAAAGATCGTGCTATGACAGAAGAAGCCCAAAAGAGACTCACTGCCATTAAGGAATTCACACAATTAGGCTCTGGTTATAAGATTGCGATGAGAGACCTGTCTATTAGAGGAAGTGGTGATATTCTTGGTGGTGAACAGGCTGGATTTATTGATCAGGTCGGTTTTGATATGTATATGAAGATCTTGCAGGATGCGATAGATGAAAAGCAGGGTAAGATCAAGGAAGATGATACAGTTCCATCACGTAATGTATCTGTGGATGGTTATATTCCAGAAGACTATGTAGAGAGTGATATGGAGAAATTAGAACTCTACCAGCGTGTTTATAAAGCCAATGACTTAGAAGCCCTCAAACGTGTGGAGCAGGAATTAACAGACCTTTATGGTGTACTCCCATCACAGATACGTAATATTGTCGTAAAGAGAAGATTTGATATCCTCTCACATGATCCACTTATTGATGATGTCAAAGATGGAAGCCAGGGATTAGAGATGCGTTTCTCTAAAGTCTTCTTAGAAGACTTAGATGGACAGAAGTTCTTTGCATATGTAAATCATATGTTCAAGAAACCACAAATGAAATATACAGAAGATATGTTGACGATTGTGAGTGGTATGGAACCATACTATGTCTCTGCATCTACTGAATTTTTAGACACAGTTTTGAAACAATATTATAAAACACACACTAGTGTTTAAAAATAAAATAAGGTAGAATAGGAAAAAAGGGGGAGTATCAATGAAAATTATTGATTTATTAAATGAAGATAAAGTTACTTTATCTTTTGAAGTATTTCCACCTAAAACAAGTAGCAGATATGAAAATGTCTTAAAGGCTGCAGAAAAGATTGCATCTTTAAATCCAAATTTCATGTCTGTGACTTATGGCGCAGGTGGAGGAACAAGTGCACATACTGTGGCACTTGCGAAAGATATCCATGAGAAATATGGTGTTGAAGTCATGGCGCATTTGACATGTGTCTCTTCTACAAGAGAACATGTAGAATCCATGGTAGAACAGTTTAAAGAGAATGGTATTGAAAACATCATGGCATTAAGAGGAGATATTCCATCTGATGGTAAGGTGGGAGAAGATTACCAGTATGCCTGCCAGTTAATTAAAGAATTGAAAGAGAAAGGTGATTTCTGTATTGGGGCAGCATGTTATCCAGAAGGACATGTAGAATCACCGAGTATTAAGGAAGATATTCAGCATCTAAAAGAGAAGGTAGAAGCGGGGGCAGACTTCTTAACAACACAGATGTTCTTTGACAACAATGTTTTCTATAACTTCTTATATAAGATCAAGGAAGCAGGAATCAATGTACCTGTAGTGGCTGGTATTATGCCTATCACAAATGCGAAACAGGTAAGTCGTGCTGTACAGATGTCAGGTACATCTATTATTCCTTATCGTTTTAAGATGATGGTAGATGCGTTTGGTGATAATCCAGAAATCATGAAACAGGTAGGTATTATTTATGCTTCTGAACAGATTATTGATTTGATTGCGAATGGTGTAAAACATATTCATGTTTATACTATGAATAAGCCAGATGTTGCTGAAGGTATTATGAATAATTTATCGGAGCTTCTTAAATGATAGATATCAATCGTAAAGAAGCTTTACGTTATTTAGGATACCGTCAATCCATTGAAGGTGATCTCACAGAAATCAATAACGCACTTGATCACTGTATCGAAGTATTACAGAAAACAGCTGTACCACGTCATATTGTGAAAAGATTTCCTGTATCAATAGAGAATCATACAATCACCATTGGTGATATGGTGATTCATAGTCGTAATTTAGAGAATAACTTAAAAGGCTGTCATGCCGTTTATCTCTTTGCGGCTACAATTGGAATAGAAGTCGATCGTCTTATTAAACGTACAGAACTGACTAAGATGAGTGATGCAGTTATCTATCAAGCAGCGGGGGCAGCGATGATAGAAGCGTATTGTGATGAAGTGAATGAAGAACTCAATCAGGAGGCTCATAAGAATAATGAATTCTTAAAGCCACGCTTTTCGCCTGGTTATGGAGATCTTGCATTAGATCATCAAAAAGATTTTATGCGTATATTAAAGATGGATAAGATTGGTATCAGTTTATTAGAAAGTCTCTTAATGGTCCCATCCAAGTCAGTGACGGCGATCATTGGTATTACACATCACGCACAGCCTCGTCATACAAAAGACTGTGCCAATTGTCCTGCACAATGTGAATTCAGGAGGGTAGAGTAATGGGATTTAAAGAAAGACTGACAAAAGAATGGTTATTTTGGGATGGTGGTACTGGTTCAGTACTTCAAAGCTGGGGCTTACAGGCTGGTGAACTACCTGAAACATGGAATATCATTCATCCAGAAAAGATTGTAGAATTAAATAAAGGTTATCTAGAAGCAGGATGTGATATCATCAACACCAATACATTTGGTGCTAATAGATTGAAATATCCTGATAATCTAGAAGAAATAGTCACAAAAGCAGTGGAACATGCAAAAAAGGCAAGAGAACTTACAGGACGTACTGATGCCCTGATTGCGCTTGATTTAGGTCCTACAGGTAAACTCTTAGAACCACTAGGAGATTTATCATTTGATGATGCAGTTGACATTTATGCAGAAGTCATTGAGTATGGAACTAAAGCGGGGGCAGATGTGATCCTTATTGAAACAATGCAGGATAGCTATGAATTAAAAGCTGCAGTACTAGCCGCTAAGGAACATTCAGATCTTCCAGTATGTGCCACTGTCGTATTTGATGAAAAAGGTAAGATGTTGACAGGTGGTACACCTGAATCAGTTGTTGCCTTACTTGAAGGGTTACATATTGATGCATTGGGTATTAACTGTTCATTAGGTCCTCGTCAAATTAAGCCATTTGTAGAAAGAATGATTCAAGTCTCTTCTACACCAATTATTGTGACACCGAATGCGGGCTTACCTCAGACAGATGATGAAGGTCATACTTATTATGATATGAGTGCAGACGACTTTGCGTTAGAGATGAAAGAGATTGCCTCTTTGAATGTACATGTTCTTGGAGGATGTTGTGGAACAACACCAGAATATCTCTCTAAAACTATTGAATTAGTGAAAGATTTACCTATTGAACCACCTGTAAAGAAGAATATCTCGGTTGTGACTTCATTCTCACAGGCTGTAGAAATAGGACCTAAGCCAGTGATTATTGGTGAACGTATTAATCCAACAGGTAAAAAGAAATTTAAACAGGCCTTACGTGATGGAGATATTAACTATATTTTATCTGAAGGTTTAAAACAGGAAGATGCAGGGGCACATATTCTAGATGTTAATGTAGGTTTACCAGAAATTGATGAACCTAAGATGATGGTAGAAGTGATGAAGAAGTTACAATCTGTCATCGCATTGCCATTACAGATTGATACATCAGACCCAATCGCCTTAGAAGCAGCTTTAAGACATTATAATGGGAAAGCCATGATTAACTCAGTCAATGGTAAACAGGAATCCATGGATGCTGTTTTCCCTCTTGTTCAGAAATATGGTGGTGTTGTCGTAGGACTTGCCTTAGACGAAGATGGTATTCCTGATAATGCGGCAGATCGTATTCGTATTGCGAAGAAAATTTATAAAGAAGCAGGTAAATATGGTATTGAACCTAAGGACATCGTAATCGATGGACTCGCTATGACTATTTCATCAGATCCTACTTCTGCCATTGCGACATTAGAAACATTACGTATTATTAGAGATGAACTTCATGGACATTCTATTTTAGGTGTCTCTAATATCTCTTTTGGTCTTCCACAAAGACCCATTGTGAATGCGAACTTCTTTACTATGGCGATGCAGTCAGGACTCAGCTGTGCAATCATCAATCCTTCATCAGAAGCCATGATGAAATCATATCGTGCTTATCTAGCCTTAAGTGGACTCGATACAAACTTTACAGAATATATTAGTGCCTATGGAAATAGTGCACCAGCCACTCCTATAAAGAGTGAAGCTGTTGATATGTCGTTATATGAAAGTATCAAGCGTGGTATGAGTGAAAATGCCGGTAAAGCGACAAAGAAACAGCTTGAGTCTAAAGAAGGATTAGAAATCATCAATGAAGAATTGATTCCTGCCCTTGATGAAGTAGGTAAAGGCTTTGAAAAAGGCACAATCTTCCTGCCACAGCTGTTAATGAGTGCAGAAGCAGCCAAAGCAGCCTTTGCAGTCATTAAGGATTCCATGGCAGGAAAGCCAAGAGAAATGAAAGGAAAAATCATTATTGCGACAGTTAAAGGTGATATTCATGATATCGGAAAGAATATTGTGAAAGTCATGTTAGAAAACTATGGCTATGATGTTATTGATCTTGGTAAAGATGTACCACCAGAACAAATTGTGGATACAGCCATTCAAGAAGATGTAAAACTTGTAGGACTCAGTGCTTTAATGACAACGACAGTTGTGAGTATGGAAGATACAATTAAGTTGTTGAAGGAAAAGAAGCCTGATACACTTACAGTTGTAGGTGGAGCCGTTATGACTCAGGAATATGCAGATCGTATCGGCGCAGATTGTTATGCGAAAGACGCAATGGAAACAGTGCGTTTTGCGGATAAAGTATTTGGAGGAGAATAAAAATGAGAAGAATATTGACAGTTATAACTTCAATCGCATTAACTTTTGCGTTATCATTTTCAGCCGCTTTTGCGAGTGATGATGCGTTAGTAAAATCACAGAACTATTTAAAGACAATTACTTTAGATAGTCCTGACGCTGTTATTGCGTATGAAGCAGCAGGATTTGAAGCAGATGGTAAAGCTGATTCTTTATTAGAAAACTTTAAGGATGTAGATTATACAACTGCATCTTATGGTGATCTTGCTAAATCTATTATTGCGATTTCTTTATTAGGGGATAACCCTGCAGATTTCAATAAAACGAACTTAGTAGAAATCTTAGAAAACAGAGTCCAGGCTGATGGTACTCTTACAGAGGATAAAAATGGTGGATGTGGAGCTACTATTTGGACATTAATGGCTTTAGAAACAGTGAATTCAGATAAAACAAAAACTGTTGCAGATAAGCTTTCAACTATGGCTATGGACAATGGTGCATATTGGTATGAATACCAGGGTCCAAATGCAGATCTAGATACAACTGGATGGGCTATGGAAGCATTAAGTGTTGCAGGACGTTCTACTTATGATGCCGCTATCTCAAAAGCATATACTTTTGTACAGTCTAAGTTAAATAGTAAAGATGGCTCTTATGATATTGGATGGGGTGGTAATGCAGATACACAGTCTTGTGTATTAGAAGGATTACATGTGGCTGGTTATAAATTAGATGATCAGGCATATAACTATCTTCTTTCTTATCAGAATGAAGATGGTACATTCAATGCATTAAACTATAACACATACCAGCTTGAACCAAACGCTTATGCATCATTAGAAGGAGCAAGAGCACTTGGTGTCATCAATAACGGAAGCTTTGTATTAAAGGCAAGAAAAGATTATACAAAGACTATCTCAAATAGTACTACACCAGAAACACCTGAGACTAAACCTGGTACTACTACAACTAAACCAGCTGTAAAGCCAGAAACAACACCTGGTACAACTAAACCAGAAACAACAGCTACAACAGAACCAAAGAAAGAAACAGTAAAGAAAGTCAACACAGGTGACAATACTAATGTGATGGCTTATGTAGTGGCTGCAATTGCGGCAATTGGTGTGATTGCATTAACTATAAAAAGTAAGAAGAAGTAATGAAGAAATTCACAACTAAACAATTAGCGATTGCCTTTGTCGTAATCGCTTTTCTCTTTATATTTGGCTTTACAGCTTATCGTGGTGTAACTGGACAATTCCAGTCTCAGCCTACTATTCGTAATGAAGTAAAAAGTAACACAAAGAAGAAAGATACTTCTAAAAAAGAAGAAACAAAACAAATAGAGTCACAAGAAGAATCAAAGAAGACTGATACAAAATCATCTGATTCTTCTAGTAAACAAGAGACTAAGAAGCAGGAAACAAAGAAAACAGAAACAAAATCCTCTTCTAGTAAACAAGAGACTAAGAAACAAGATACAAAAAAGCCAGAAACAAAATCTTCTTCTACTAAACAAGAGACAAAGAAGACAGAAACATACACTTCTTCTAGTAAACATGAAACCTCTGCGCCTCAGCATGTAGAAACACCTAAGCAGGACACACCTGTAAAACAGACAGTTTCTATTAAAGTCATTGGAATTAATACGACAATGATGCAGGGAAATATAGAAGTGAATAGTTCTTCTACAGTTTATAGTGTATTAAGAGAACTTGCGAAACAGAATGGTAAGAGTATCTCTACAAAGGGGTTTGGTTCTACTGTTTATGTATCAGGTATAGATGGATTAAAAGAATTTGATCATGGACGTAGTTCTGGATGGATGTATAAGGTGAATGGTACACCACCACATATTGGGGCAGGAGCTTATTATTTAAAAGCAGGAGATCAAGTCATCTGGTATTATGTCAACATTGAACAATAAGACAAGAGAAATATGTCTCATAGGTATTCTCTCTGCAGTCAATATTGCCTCTAGAGTAGCCTTACAGGCACTTCCTAATTTTAAACCTGTTACATCTATCATTATTATATCTGTACTCTTATTTGGCTTATCATTTGGAATAAAACTCACAGTAGTAACAACTATTGCATCCAATATGATTCTAGGTATGGGAACATGGACAATCTTTCAGATTCTTTCATGGGTTGTCATCTGTTTACTCACTCAATGTATCAGTGACTTCTATAAGAAAATCAACAAAGAACCCCCATTATTTCTTATGGCTCTCTATGCCTTTTTAATGGGGTATGTCTTTGGATTTGTCGTCTCACTCGAACAATTAATCATAGGTGGTCCTGTCTGGTTTGGTATCTATTATGCCCAGGGGCTCTTATTTGATACATTTCATGCAGTAGGTAATTTTGTTTTTTACTTACTTTGTGCACCTATACTTATGCGTTTATTTAAAAAAGAAATGTCTCAATATACAAAAGACTATTACAAGTGATTCAATGACGAATCACTTTTTTGTTATGTAATAAACATATCATCAATATCTGAAAGATACATTTTACATATGATATAGAAAGTCTATAATCACAAGTGGATGGAGGTTAAAACTATGACACCATTATTTCCACGTGTTCAAGAAGTAGAGAACATATTTCACAAAATACTCGCAAGTAAAGAAGCTTGTGCAAGACTGAGAGAAACATTCAATTCAAGTCTAGAAGACTTTCAGGGATCAGAAGAATTAAACAATGAAACCTTTTCAAAAGTCGTTCTAGATAGTTATTCAAATCAGGATATCAGTGCATTACTACTCGCTATATGTGGTAAATCTATGTTTGATTTATTACGTGATGCTTATTTGGTTCCTCAAACATTTCATGGTAAAGCAGGAGAAAATCCAGTACTACTTACATCACCTTCTGGAGATCTGTTAGAGGGGAAGGATGTCTCACACCATACAATGAGACGTTTTAAAGATATCCTCTCACAACATCAGCCTGTTCCCCGTTCCCTTGTTTATCTGGCTGATGGCTATGATATAGAACGTTATTATAAGCATGATGGATCAGTAGACCAAAGAAAGACAGATGCAGTCAGAGGCATCTTACTTCTTTATGCACTTCCTGATACTAAGAAGCTTCATCTAACAGCTGCGCAGGTTTATGCAATCATCTGGGATACATTCTTCAGTATTCAAAAAGAAGCACCTCTTGCTCGTGTCTATTATGGACAGGAAACAGGAGAGAAGAATGATAAAGACTATGATGAAATCGCAATATTACTTCCTACTCATTTGTTTAGAAGACAGATGGTTGAGCATATGGAAATCATTGATGGATTAGTTCTATCTTGTAGAGAAAAAATGATGGCTGAAGCCGGTAATGATAGTTTGGAGTTGTAATTATGCCTAGAATCGGATTACGTATTATTAAAACAAGTATTGCCGTCTTCATCATCATGGTATTATTCACTCTCTTTGGTGTACAGAGATCACCTTTCTATGTCCTTATAACCACAATTATCTGTATTCAGCCAGATAAAGAGAATGAAAAGAACCAGGCACTTGTAAGAGCCCTCGGCACACTTATAGGGGCTATTACTGGAGCTATTGTCATGTTTTTACAGCCTTTCATCCATATTGATCTCGCATGGGATTTACTCAATGCATTATTTATTATGTTGACTATTTACTTAACAGTCTTATTTAAAGTACAACATATGGCATTTATGGCCTGTGTGGCTTATCTAAGTGTTGCAGTTATTCCTCATGCAGGTATTTCACCTTATGCATTCTTATTCTATCGTGTCTTAGATACATGTATTGGTGTAGGGGTAGGTTATCTTGTCTGTACATTACATTTACCCGTTAAGCGTAGAAATGATGTTCTATTTGTAGCTGAACTTGATGATATGGAACAGACAGCACACCAGCAGTTAAATAACTTCAATAAGACACAATTGAATAAACTTGTTGATGATGGTGCCTTGTTTACTATCATCACTAAAAGAACACCTGCATCCATGCAGGCAGAAATTGAACATCTTAAACTACATCTGCCAGTGATCGCATTAGATGGCGCAATATTGTATGACGTACCAAAAAACGAACTATTATGTACCTATTCCTTACCACAAACATTAGGTTCAAAGATCACTCGATTATTAGATGATAAACATCTTAATTACTTCTATCACGTTCTCAAAGACGATGTATTATTGACATATTATAATAGTTTCGACCAGTCCGAACAAATGGACTATTATGATATGATGCGTCAATCCCCTTATCGTAATTACATCTTTGGTATGCCTACACACTCATATCAGCCTCTTTATATCAGTGTTCTTAATACAAAAGAGATTATCTATGATATTATAGATGACCTGATAGATTTAGGATTACATAAACAATTGCGTTATTTTGTAGAAGAAGATTATTTTGAAGGCATGTGCTTACTTAAGATTCTTTCTTATGAAGCGACACCTCAAAACATGCTGGAAAGATTAAAGGAAAAGTTAGATATTAAAGAAAGTCTTGTCTATGGTTCATCTGATTCAATATGTGATGTCATAGTACCGGACAATGATTTCAATAGTATAGTAAAAAGTATTCATAACGAATATGAAGGAATTCAAATGAAAAGAAGACAGCCACAATAGCTGTCTTCTTTTCATTCATGGGGGGAGTCTCAATGTATATTCAATTCATGATCAATATCATGGATTTTTTTGTTTGTATACTTATTTGCAACTCCCATGATTAAAGCACTTAATAATACTGCAATAATAGTTAGAATAATATAAATCATAAGAATCACCTCTTTCATGTCTATACTATACATGTAAGTTGTGTAGTTCATATGTATTCTCTATGTATTTATTATGTTTTTTTACAATCCTTCTAACATATCATCAAATGTGATACCTAAAGAAAAACCAAAATGGAAGTAATCATCTAAAGAATCCTGTAACTTAATAGGACTATAACCATTTCTTAAATCTAGAATATCCTGATTGACTTTAAAGAGTAAATCAACAGAACTACTCTTTTCAGGCATTTCTTCATGATTCTTGATTTCATCAATCTGTAAGTCATATGCAATACTCATTAATAAGCGCATACCTTCAATATAAGTGTCTAAAAGAGCGTTTTGATCAACCTGAGTGTCTTTATCCCAGAATGTATAAACATGTCCTAATTCTCCTGTATTATATACACATTGCATAAATGCGAGAAGTTTATGGTCAATCTTCTTAATATCTAGAATCTGACCCTTAGGAATATCTAATTCTCTGTTTAATACTAACTGATATAATTTTGATAATTCATTCATTTAAATCACCTCTTATATACTATTATAGTCAATTAAAAAAGAGAATCACGTAGATTCCCTAAATAATTCCTAAACCTTCTATTAAAATTTTAATACCTATGAGAATAAGAATAATACCACCAGTGATCTGTGCTTTCTGTTCATATTTATTTCCAAACACATGACCAATATAAACACCAGCAGATGCAATAATAAATGTCGTTAAACCAATAATAGAAATAGCCATGAAGATATTGATTGATTCAAAAGAGAACGTAACACCTACTGCAAGTGCATCAATAGCAGTTGCGATAGCAAGCATCAACATTGTCTTCCAAGAGAAGTCATCATTCTGTTTTTCTTCTTCAAAAGATTCTTTAATCATATTGATTCCAATAAATGCGAGTAGGATAAACGCAATCCAGTGGTCAATAGAATCCACTAAACCACTCAATGTAGAACCAAGACAATAACCAATAAATGGCATCAATGCCTGGAATCCACCAAACCATACACCACATAACAATATATTCTTAATAGATAACTTCTTTACAGATAATCCTTTACATACAGATACCGCAAAAGCATCCATGGATAACCCAATACCAATTAATAATATTTCTATACTAGACATCTTTACACCTCAACTGGAATATAATCTTCCTTTATAACCTCATAATGCATATTGGATGCAGTCAGTTCATTAAGTTTATCTAAGAAAGAAGTATCTCTTAAATAAACATCATAATGAACTTCTTCATCATACTCAGTATTCATTAATAATAGATTTTTAGATTGTATTAAATAAGATACCTTACGGCTGAAGTGATAGTCAACACTAATACGATAAAGCTTGACGAGTTCTTTATCGACTATTTCTGCTTCTTTTAAAGCATCAGCAACACTATTTGTATAAGCACGAGTCAATCCTCCGGCTCCTAGCTTAATCCCACCAAAATAACGTGTCACAATCGCAATCACATTATCGATTTTCTGTCTCTGTAATACATTCAACATAGGAAGTCCTGCAGTACCTGATGGTTCTCCATCATCATCCGCTTTTTCTAAAGGACCGACACGATAAGCGACACAGTTATGTGTTGCATCATCTTTAGAATAGAGTTCTATTAAGTCTTTGATTTCTTTTTCATCATTACATGGAATCAGGGTTGTAATGAACTCTGATTTCTTAATAATGATTGTATTTGTCGTTGTTTCTTTAATTGATCTCATAGTTTCACCCGTTCGTATTATATCCCATTGGTTGTAAAATAAAAAGAAATAAACTATAATATACATAGTGAATTATCACTGATGGGGTATTAAAAATGAGTAAAATAGCGATTATTGCAGACAGTGGCTGTCAGATTGATATCAATGGAGAGCATGAAGGTATTTATATTGCACCATTATGTATTGGTCATGGTAGTCAGACATATTTAGATCAATTAGAAATCACAAGTCTTGATGTATTTAATCAGATGAAGGAAACAGATGATATGTATACAACATCTCAGCCTTCGACTGGTTCTTTAATGAAGGCTATGGAAGATGCGAAAAGCGACGGTTATGATGAGTTAATTGGGATTCCTATCGCAACTGGTTTATCATCTACATTAAATGGTATGCAGGTTGCAGCTGATACAGTAGAAATGCCTATTACTTTAATCGATTCTCAAGGAACAGCACATGTTCAAAAAAAGCTTATTGAAGCAGCACGAAATCTCATAGAAAAGGGTCAGTCTGTTTCTGAAATTAAAGAAAAGCTTGAAGATATGGTTAAGCATTCAGGTACAATTATTTTTACACCAAACTTGAATCACCTTAAAAAGGGTGGGCGTATTACGCCTGCAGTCGCAATGCTTGGCAATATGTTGAAGCTTGTCCCAGTTATGGAATTGAATAGTGAATTAGGTGGTAAGATTGATACTTTAGGCAAGGTAAGAACAACACGTAAGGCCTGTAAGATGCTTGCTGATCGTGTTGTTGAAAGAGGCGCAAATGCGAAAGATTATACATTTGCGATTGAAGATGTTCTTGCACCTGAAGAAGCTCAGCGTGTAAGAGACTATCTTGAAGAACAATTAGGTCCATGTCAAGTTACCATGAGAGAGTTACCAAGTGTTGTAGGTGCTCATATGGGAATTGGTGGTATAGGAATCCAATTCATCAAAAATCTCGCAGAATAGGAAGCAGATGATGAATCTGCTTTTTTTTGTATAGAAAGGAGGTATATATATGCAAAGAGAATTTGAAATGGTTGTACAGACAAGTGCAGCTACACAGAGTTTACGTTATTTATTAAAAAGCGGTGATATGACGTGTATCACAAAGGGAGAAATTACTAAAAGACTAGAAGCGGCAGTCCTTTTACAGGATTTAAGTTTTCAGGCTGTTATGACAAGTGGTGAAGTCGTAGAGGATATGCTGGAGAATACCTATGAGGATTATGATGAAGCATTAAGAGATTCTATTCAGACTCATGGAATTGTATTTAAGGATTATACCTTTGCGGTGACTTATAAATATGACGAAGAAGCTGTCTTTAAACCTTTCTTCTCTAGACAATATGGGGCAGACTTAGGTTTTTCACTTCCGTTAGTGGATGATATGAAATATGCGAATATGTGTGTATGTCTTGCATTAATTAAATTATCAAGAGAATATGTACGCACAAGCGTAGGAATAACTCATGATTATACAGATGTGAAGCCTAGTATTCATCTTACATTTAAACCAGGTATATTCCTACCTAAGCTACTTACAGAAAAGCCATATACAGAAATGACATTCAATGCAGTCTATGCTGCAATATATAAACTACGTGCTGCAATACGTTTCTTCTCATATGATCATACAGAAGAAGCTTATAAGAAGTGGATCACTTTGATAGAAGAAATGAGTACTCGTCCTTATGATGGTATATTAGATGATCTAGATGAATTAGATTATGTGCCATCACAAAAAGAAGAGCTTTATGTATATGAAGATAAGGTCAATGGTGGAGGTACTGTTCAGTGCTTAAATAACTCATTTTATGCATTAATACTCTGGGCCGCTATATTGACTAAAGTCATGAATGAACAGTTCTTATATGAAACAAACTACCCGGACATGAACTTATGGGATTACTAGCCAAAAAGAAAATATTCAAAACACCTATAAATAGGCTTTGTCAGTGTAAACTTTGACGCATTAATTCTTTCTCTTCGCTATAATAGTGTTAGAAAAAAGAGGAGGGAAAGAATATGTTAGAAAGTTATAAAGAGATTACATCAATCTCATTAAATAAATTAAAGGACTATTTAGATGTCATTGATGTATATCATGATTCATTTATTGATACTTGCAGAAGTCAGAAGAAAATAGAGGCTTATATTAAGGCACATCAAAAGAAATACTTAGGACTTGCTTTAAAGAAACTCTATGAAATTGATGATATGCAATGTCTAGAAAATCATCTTGTAATGATTGAGTATTTATTTGGAGATCATCCACGTATTCAATCATTGAATAAAAAGTTATGTAACTATATGCTGCACAATGGATCACCAATAGACGTGTATCGTATTGTGAGACATCTGATGCCTTTCTCATATGTTGCTCTTATTTCTATATTAGTAGAGAAAGAAGTCATTACTTATGCACAGGCTGCTTACTTCTCTTTGGTAGAAGAAGATATTGAAGGGGCTTATGACTACTTAGAAAATTGCGTTGTGGAACCAGATGAATCACTTTTAAATCTTTATGCATCTTATGACTTGATTGGTTATTTCCTACTTGTGGATCATTATAGTAAAAAGGTATCTTACCAGGTATCAGGAGGCATAAGATGGGAGAAAAAATGTGGGCTGTCTTCTCATTATTGATGAATTCAGAAGAATGTATCAGTGCAGAAGAAATACAGCGTCAATTAGAAGAAAAAGGTTATGATATTGGTTTAAAAGCTGTTTATGCAGTGATTAAACAGATTAATGCATTTACATCTTTAATGTTTGGAAAAGAAATAATCAAAGCAGTGAGACGTTTTGGTTATATTATTGAAACGGGCTATTTTGATGAAGCACAACTACAGTTATTGATTGATATGGTGAATTATCGTCAGGACTTAAGTCGTGCAGATAAAGTAGAATTGATTAATAAACTTTTAAAATTCTCTTCTGCAAAACAGAAGGACTATTTAATCATTCCTGAATTAGAAGAAGATGAAGAAGAAGTTTATTCACTTAGTAGAAACTTAAAGACCATTACTTCCGCAATACGTAATAAGAAAGATATACGCTTTAAGTATATCGATTATGCAATCATTGATGGACATCCTGTAGAAACACATTCTACAAAAGGGAATGCTGGTATTAGTCATGAATATTATAATGTAAGTCCTTATAATACAGTTATTGTGGATGGTCATTACTATTTACGTGCGTATTATAATAAGCATAAGGATTCTTTGACTACATTCCGTATGGATCGTATTAGAGATTTACAGTATAGTCGTACATATTATTTTGATTTTGATGATGAAAAGAAGATTAGTGAATCTTTAAGACAATCATTAGAGAAATCAATGAATAGTTTCTTTGATGGTGAAGAAATTACATTACATATTAAGTTTGATGCAGCACTTATTAGAGAAGTTGTTTCTCGTTTTGGAAATGAGATTACTATGACTAAGACTATTCCTCCAACTGGTTATAATAATAAACAGTTATGGTATGAAACACGTATTGAAGGGATTATCTTTAATACAGGTTTGATGAACTGGATTAGACAGTTTGGTCCTATGATGGTTGTAGTTGGTCCAGAGAAATTAAAGGATTCTATTGTGTCTGCATTAGAAGAGAACTTAAGCTACTATAAAAAATAGGTGTACACTATGTATATATTAAAATTGTGCCAAGGTGAGTTAAGTACCAATGTTGGTTTGTTTCATACAATACAGCAAGGTAGAGAGTTTATATCACAATTACATGGTTATCATTATGAAGTGATAGAAGGATTTGAGTATGAATACTTTGATCCTACTATTGTACCTGATTATGTAGAACTAAAATATAATGGTCACATTGTACCTTTTACTACATATATGTTTACTGGTGATGGTAAAGTAGATATTTATTGGGATGAGATAGTGGACTTATCTATGCCAGGAGATGGAATGATTGAAGGATCTACAAGAGTGGATGCTTATTCTATTCCTAATGATGAACTTAAGGACTACATAGAGAAAAGAGAATATAACTATATATGTGTTAAAGAATACTTAGAATCTAAGGGGCATGAAGTAATACGAGCTTATTTTGGTTCTGAAGATGGCGAAGCCATCTTATATAGAGATACAGGTGAGTGGCATTTCTTAACACATATGGATCCTGAGTTTGTGGAATCTGAAGATATATTAAAAGACTTAGACATTTAGGTGTCTAAGTCTTTTTAGGTTATTTTACATTAGTTTAGAAGTCTGTTTCATAGATATCTGAATATGACTTTGAACTTCTATCGTAATTATTTATTTAAGAAAGTGATTAATTCAGTCAGAAATAGATTCCAAACAAATAAGAATATCCTCTAAAACTTAATCTTTCTCAAGGTTTACTGGATTATTCCCCTCAAGAATAATGAGTTTAAACAGTCTTCTCATATTAGTTACTGCCTTTTCTGATACTTATGTAATAGAAAGTTGTATCATCTTCTATTGTATACAGGTCACGATTGCGAAATTGCTTCCACTTTAAATTGAATTAGTAATGTTGAATTGAATTATGTTGGTTATAATTCGATTTAAAAGGATTTAATGATTACATATTTAGTCATTCTATGATGTTTATTAGATAAGCAAGAATGATAGCGCTTATAATATCTTTTATAAGGGAGGGATTCTTATGTTTAAGAAAAGAAAAGTATTTGCTTTGTTGATGGTAGCATTTTTATGTGTTTCAACAATTTTTAGAAATTCTGTTTATTCTTATGACATAAAGGATGATGCAGAAAGAAATATTGTACTTCTGCTTGATATTTCTGGAAGTATGTCAGAGGATAATAGAATTAATTTAATGAAGGAGAGTGCTATTGATTTTTGTAAGGAATTATTAACTATTGATAATACAAAGATATCAGTAGTTTCTTTTGATTCAGATGCTGAACAAGTATGTCCATTAACAAATGATATGGATTTGTTAGAAAGAAGCATCAATGATTTGTACGATGGTGGTGGTACGAATATTTATGATGCACTTGTCACAGCAAATGATATTCTAAAAGGATATGAAACTGAAGACAACAATATTGTTTTAATGACTGATGGTGCTCCTCAATCAGGACCATATTCTTACGATGGTAAATTTAAAGAAAGTGACGGATCTTGTTATGAATATGCTAATGCATGTATGGATTATGTTAAAGAAAATGAATTTGAACAAAAGTATAAGCTTTACACATTAGGTTTTGTTAGTAATGATGATAATTCTGTTGCTGAAAAATTCTTAACAGCATTAGGTTATTCAGGTTATTATACAACTGATAATTTTAAAGAATTAACTGAATATTTTAAAAAACTTGTACAAAACATAAATAAATATATTAAAGTTTATTTACATGATGTAGAAACATTAAAAGATAAAAGCAGTTATAATGATAAAGATTATGTTGATTATATTGTTTCAATAAGAGTGGACAACGATAATTTATCTAAGCCGCTACATAATGTAAAGGTAGATTGCGATAATACCATTCTTTCAGTGCATGGAATTCCAGATAGCGCTTATGATACGCAAAAGAATAATTTTAATCTAAGTCAGACTATTTCGAAAATAGCACCAAATACTGCTGAAGAAATAAAAGTAGGCTTTAGAATTTCAAAACAAGATTTTGAAAATGGTGGAATGGTGCCTTTTGTATGTACTGTTAGCGGTGATGAAATTGCAACTATAAGAGAAAAAATGGAGTTTTATGTTGATGCATGGAATAAAAAAGATAATTCATTTATTTCTACAGCTGATATGTGGAAGAAGCCCAATTATGTGGATACAGATAAGGAAACTGATGCAGACATGAATGCTGTTTTAAATGAAGCATATTATCATGGAATATCAAAACCTACAGAGATTGCAGGTTTAAAAGATGCAATGGTTAGATATGGTAAACATGGTCATTGTTATGGCTTATCATTAAGTTCTATCTTAGAAAAAATGGGAGTTGAAAAAATTCGAAATAAGGCGAATAAGAAAAAATTATATGATGTTAAGGTTGATGAAAATCAAAAATTTTTTTGAATACCCACAAACCACAGGTTAGTGAAAATTAAATTTCATAAGCACCGATTAAACGGCGTTCATGAAGCTGAACCGGACACACGAAATTTCCATCTGTTCTATAATTAGATTAGAAATCAGATGGAGGTATAATCATATGTCAAACAAAGTATTAAAGCCTAAGAAAGCTTCTCTTTA
>JAFEHB010000136.1_pt1 | contig 76835 bp, 66 predicted proteins | sample 9267121 | NCBI WGS metagenome assembly JAFEHB01 (sample SAMN17103336, study PRJNA684904) | human gut metagenome | isolation source: diarrhea sample from child under the age of five | host: Homo sapiens | place: South Africa: Mafikeng, Mafikeng Provincial Hospital | collected 2019-09 | reverse complement strand
GAGGATCTGCGTGTCATGGGGCTGGCGGATTCCGTCAGTCGCCTCACGTGCCTACTGGCCCTTATGGGACAGATCGCGATCCTGCTCAGCCTGCCCGCGCTGCTGGTTGGCGCGGCGGAGGTCTATTGGCCTGGTCTATTATTATTGGCCGCATCGCCCCAACTGGCCCTGCTCGCACAGCTCGGCTTGTCTCGCGTGCGTGAGTTCGACGCTGACCGCCTTGCGGCGGAACTGACTGGCGACCCGCAGGGGCTGGCGTCCGCGCTGGCGAAAATCGAGCGGGTCAGCCGCTCCTGGCGTGCCTGGCTATGGCCGGGATGGGGCAATCCCGAGCCCTCCTGCTTGCGCACGCGTCCGGCAACGCAAGAGCGCATCGCACGCCTGCTGACGTTGGCGCCTGGGCCAGCATCAGCGTTGCCACTCCGCGCGCCCCATTTTTTCCGGAATCCGCTTTGGCGACGCGCCCACCGCGCTGGCGCCCGAGCGGGCTGTGGCGCTGATTGCCCATCAACAGGAGACGTCTCATGGCCTATCTAGACCCGTACAAACGCCCCGCGCCGGACCGCTTCGTCCGGCGCTGGCTCTTCATCACCGCCTGTATTGCCGCGCTCATGCTGCTGTGGCAGTTTCTGCACGCCATCGAGGCCTGGTTCAGTCCGCGCGAGGCAGCAGAACGCACCGTGATGGCGCGTGGCGATCTGGCGGCGGACGAGAAAACCACCATCGAACTGTTCGAAAAATCGCGCGCCTCGGTGGTCTACATCACCACCGCGCAATTAGTACGCGATGTCTGGACGCGCAACGTGTTCTCCGTGCCGCGCGGCACTGGCTCGGGCTTCATCTGGGACGACGCTGGCCACGTCGTCACCAACTTCCACGTCATCCAGGGCGCGTCCGAAGCCACCGTCAAACTGGCCGACGGCCGCGACTACCAGGCCGCGCTGGTGGGGACGAGCCCCGCGCACGACATCGCCGTGCTCAAGATCGGCGTCGGTTTCAAGCGCCCGCCGGCCGTGCCGGTCGGCACCAGTGCCGACCTCAAGGTGGGTCAGAAGGTGTTTGCTATCGGCAACCCCTTCGGCCTGGACTGGACGCTCACCACTGGTATCGTCTCCGCGCTCGACCGCTCGTTGCCGGGAGAAGCGGGCGGCCCGGCCATCGATCACCTGATCCAGACCGACGCCGCCATCAACCCCGGCAATTCCGGTGGCCCGCTGCTCGATTCGGCTGGGCGGCTGATCGGCATCAATACCGCCATCTACAGTCCGTCTGGCGCCTCGGCCGGCATAGGCTTTGCGGTGCCGGTCGATACCGTCATGCGCGTGGTGCCGCAACTCATAAAGACCGGCAAGTACATCCGTCCGGCGCTGGGCATCGAGGTGGATGAGCAGCTCAACACGCGTCTGCAGGCGCTGACCGGCAGTAAGGGCGTATTCGTATTGCGCGTGGCGCCGGGCTCGGCGGCGCACAGGGCCGGGCTCGTCGGCGTCGAGGTCACCGCAGGCGGCATCGTGCCCGGCGATCGCGTTATCAGCATCGACGGTATCGCCGTTGACGACGTCACCACATTACAGGCCCGGCTAGACGACAAGAACGTTGGAGATGTTGTGGTCTTGTTAGTGGAGCGGGCCGGCAAGACTCGCGAGATGCTTGTGGAACTACAACCGGGAGTTTGATGGAAAGTGGGTCATGGATCTGCACAGCGAAGCAGCCAAGCGACTTCAGCCTTGCGCCGAACTACGAGCCCTAGCTAGGGATGGTCTGAAGTAGCCCTGTATTTCCGGCTGACTTCAGCCACTGCTGATTTTGAAAGCGGTGAACCGATCAAAAACGATCGGATCACTCGCTCATTTCGGTGCTTTCAGCCGTCGCGAGCACCTTGCGACGGCCATTTTCCGCATTACAGGCGCACCTCTCCTGCGCTTGCCAGCAAATGTCGGCGGGCCATCCATAGGTTCGACAGGGCAAACAGCGTCACCAGTTGTGCAGTGTTCTTCACCAGCCCTCGGAAACGTACCTTGGTGTAGCCGAACTGCCGCTTGATCACGCGAAACGGGGGCTCTACCTTCGCTCGCACTTGCGCCTTGGCCTTCTCGATCTTGCGCTTGGCTTTGTACAGGGCGCTGCGTTTATCGAGCATCTTGTAGGTGCTGCGGCGTGCTGCGACCTGCCAGATCACTTCTCGGTCGGCATGCTCGGAGCGCTTTTCGACGCCTGTGTAGCCGTCATCGGCGCAGACGACGTTCTCGTCGCCGTGCAGCAGTTTGTCGACCTGGGTGACATCCCCCCCTTCCCTTGTATCTAACAGTTTGTGGTGATTAGCTACCACCACTGAAGCAGAGTGAGCCGCCCCCTTCCCTTAAGGTCAGAAAAGTCGGCACCGCTGAACCTTGATTTGCAGCACATGGCCCTCCGCTTCACCTTTCACGCCAGCACATCAGGTTGAACGGTTACCGGGAGCTCGACTCCGTATGTACAAGGCGAACAGGCGTGACGGTTTATGTGAGAGGAGTTTGACCATGTTTCCAGTCGGCATTGACGTAAGTAAAAACACCCTGGATCTTTGCATGCTTTATGACGGTATCAAAGGACGCATAAAAACCCGTAACATCCAGAATAACAGACATTCAGTTGAAAATATTCTTCGCTGGCTCAGGCTTCAACATTGCAGTCCGGAAGATGTTCATGTGGTAATGGAAGCTACCGGTGTTTATCACGAACGGCTGGCCACTGAATTACATGATGCCGGTTTCCGGGTTTCTCTGGCCAACCCTCACCGTAGTCGGGAGTTTGCGCGTGGCATGGGAATCATGACAAAAACGGATAAGGTGGATGCGTATATGCTGGCCTGTTACGCATTCCTTAAGAAGCCACACTGCTGGGAGCCGCCGGCACCCGAAATCAGATATCTCGGTGCACTCCTGCGACGTCGGGATGTTCTGCTGGGTGATGCCCTGCGTGAGGAGAACAGGCTGGAAAAATACCTGTCGACAGACACACCTGCAGATATTATCAGTTCCTGCAGGCGTATGGCGCAGCTTCTGCGCGAGGAGGTAAGTAATATCGAGCGGCAGATAAAAGCACATATCAAAGCCAGCCCTGCACTGAGGCGTGATTATACACTGCTGACCTCAATTAAATCGGTTGGTCCCCAGCTGGGGATGCATATGCTGGTCGTGCTTCGCAGCCATAACTTTGTATCGGCTGAGCAGGCTGCCGCCTTTCTGGGCGTGGTGCCGATCGAGAAACGCTCAGGCACATCGGTCCGGAGCCGGCCGCGGATGTCGAAAATCGGCCCCCCTCAGTTGAGAGCGAAGCTTTACATGTCCGCCCTGTGCGGAAAAATATATAATAAGCGAATGCGTAATATTTACGATGAGATGTGCCTGCGGGGTAAACCTAAAATGGTGGCGATTGGCGCGCTAATGCGGAAACTGGTGCACTGGTGTTATAGCGTCCTGAAGACCGGAACCGTTATTAATGACGAAAGCCTGAAACAAGTACTGTCAACCTGACTGGCATTAAACTCAAGGTAATGCTCACAGCAATAAGTGAGCGCAGTCCGCTATGAGCGATCAGAGCAGCTACGCTAAAATCGTGGTCAAATAAATAACTAAGGCTGCTCAAGGAGCGGCAGGCCGGAGAAGCATGTATATTTCCAAACTGACCCTGGTGAATTACAAAAACTTCAAGAACACGTCTCTGCGGTTTCACAAGGGAGTGAACACCATTATCGGGGAAAACGGCTCAGGGAAATCTAACATCCTGCGAGCTATTCGCCTCCTGCTTGACGACAATATGGTGCGTTCTGCTTATCGTCTGGAAGAGGGCGATTTCAGCCGATCACTCGACCAATGGCAGGGGCACTGGATCATCATCAGCATGGAGTTTGACGAGATCACCACTGATGAATCCGTTCAGGCACTCTTTCTCCACGGTACGGCTCCCTTGGACGATGGGCCAATACATAAGGCCACATATAATCTCATTTTCCGACCCAAAAAAGACATCAGGTTGAAGCTGGCAGCCTTAGAATTGTTTGATTTTAAAGAACTCTCGGAGATTCGTGACGCAATCACCATCGATGATTACGAAACGCTTTTCACTGGACGGAGCAGTGCTGATTTCGGAAATCCAGCGGTATACCGAAGTATCGTTGGAGATTTTGATATATGTGATTTCTCATCAGAGACGGAGTTTCCAGAAATTGGGGCAAAGGTGCCGGGCTTCCTTTCAGTTACGAAAGAGGTCTCGCTGACTTTCATCCAGGCCTTGCGCGATGTTGTTTCTGAGTTTCACAACAATCGCACTAACCCTTTACTCACTTTGCTGAAGAGCAAGAGTGGAGATATCAATCCACTAACGATGGAACCAATCTCCGAGATGGTCCGCGGACTTAATGCCTCAATCGAAGGACTTGAGGATGTTCAGTCAGTTCGCAATCATATTCGTGAGACCATTAAGGACGCCGCAGGTGAAACTTACTCCCCTGCTTCACTCTCAATCAAGTCAGATCTCCCTGAAGAAGCAGATAAACTTTTTCAGTCCCTGCGACTATTCGTTGGTGAATCAGAAGAAGGGTACGAAGGTGCAATTCATGAGCTGAGCCTTGGCGGTGCCAACCTAATATACCTGACTCTCAAACTACTGGAGTTCAAGTACCAGCGGGAAAAGCTAGCCATGGCCAATTTCCTTTTGATTGAAGAGCCGGAAGCGCACATCCATACTCATATTCAAAAAACGCTGTTCGATCGCATCGCATATAGCGATGCGCAGATCATTTACACCACGCACTCAACTCACATCTCCGAAGTCAGTAATGTAAGCAATGTAAACATACTGGGCCGTCACGGAGCGTTTTGCGAGGCCTATCAGCCTGCCAGAGGTCTAGATCCCACCCAAATCAATAGCATCCAGCGTTATTTGGACGCGGTGCGTAGTAATCTCCTCTTCGCCAAAAGTGTGATACTCGTTGAGGGTGATGTGGAGGAGATCCTGATACCAATACTGATTAAGCTTGTACTGGGCGTAAGCGTTGACGAGTTGGGCATCAGTGTCATCAACATTCGTAGCACAGGATTCAAGAATGTTGCGGTTCTCTTCCATGACCTACGTATTAAGAAACGATGCGCCATCATCACTGATTTGGATAAGGCCTTCTTTAATATCACCGTACAGGCAACTGATAATGCCATTGTGGCAAAGATAAAGGCAAAAGCTGCGGGATCTCAGAAAGCCGGTTTAGAACGGCAGGCCGATTTGACAGAGTTCACGGCAGAAAATCCATGGATTGAAACCTTTTACGCCAAACACACCTTCGAGGTCGACTTTGTCGCAGCCGGCAACCAAGAGGCTATCGTCCAGACCATTCCGAAAGTTTACAAGGATCAGGTAACCAGGGAAGAGGCGAAGCTGCAACTCAAGTCCGGAGACCTGCAACAAATGGGTAGTCGTACGCTGACAATGGCTCGGCAAGAGGGTAAGGGGTGGTTCGCGCTTTTGCTCGCTGAATACCTCACTCCCCAAGTCCAGATACCTGAATACATCATACAGGCCATCCATTTTGCACATGGCAAATTTCCGCGTTCCCTTATTGTCAGAATTCTCCAGTATCGCACTGAATACCGATATGGAGCAGATGTGGCAAATCTGCCAGCGAAACAATTATTTCTTCAGGAGATAAATCGTTTTGCGCAAGGAGATATTGGCCTGGCTGAGTTCAGGATAACAATTGGACGTTTATTACCGGGAGACCCCATTATTGTATTCTTAGGGAAGTTGCAATGAGGTTCGTTTGGGATCCAAGTGACCTCAATCCTGAACAGGCGGCAGCAGTGACAGAGCCATCGAGCATTTTTCTGATCGCTTGCCCGGGTAGCGGAAAAACGCGCACCCTGACCTACAAAATTGCCTATGAACTCTCTCGTCGAACTGATAAGCGGATGGTTGTTGCCATTACCTACACCCACCGTGCAGCCGATGAGATCCAAGAACGTATTGAGGATTTGGGCGTTGATACTTCTGGGCTATGGATTGGTACCATCCATGCCTTTTGCCTGGAGTGGATCCTTAAGCCATATGGCATTTATTCGCCTGAACTAGCGCGTGGTTACCGCGTTATCGACCCGTACGATCGTGAGCGTCTGCTGGAGAGGCTGTGCGCTCAGTATAAAGGTATCACTCACTGGGATTGTGACTACTACGTTACTGAAACGGGTTATCAACTTGGCTGTGTCGATACGAGAAAACATCCTATTATTCAAAACGTTTTGAAGGAATATTTTAAAGAGCTTTCATCAAGCCGACAGATCGACTTCGAACTTATCCTTTGGTATGCGTACTGCTTGATGCGGGACAGACCTCCTATCGCAGTACTGCTCTCTCGCGTGTTTTCCCACATCCTCGTGGATGAGTATCAGGATACCAAACAGATTCAGTACTCTATTTTGACGTCGATACTTCGCGCTGGAAGGGGGGAGACCAAAATACTCATCGTTGGTGATCCGAATCAAGCAATCTATGGCTCACTGGGTGGCTACGCTATGCCATTAGATGAATTCCGTGCGCAAGCCGGAATCCCGATAAAGGAGTTTGCGCTCAGCCTAAACTATCGCTCCAGTGAGCGAATCATCAGCTATTTTTCGAACTACAGCGTACACGCTAGCAAAATCACCGGTGCTGGCAAAGATGCTAAATTTCCCAGCCGGATTACCTATAATCAAAAGGTTACACGCAGCAATGTTCATGATGAGATTGTAAGGCTGATTCGGAAGAGTCTAGACAACGGCTACTCACCCGAAAACATCTGCGTCCTCGCTCCACAGTGGGTTTTGCTTGCCTCCACGACTCGAAAACTAGTTGCAATGTTGCCTGATCAGCAATTTGATGGCCCAGGCCTCATACCTTTCAGTAATAACTTCGATAATTTCTGGTTCAAGGTTTCCAAGGTTTTACTGACGGATTCTTCCCCAGCATTACTTATCAGGCGACTGCGTTGGGCAAACGAAGTAATAAAAGATCTTGATAGTTTCGGCGTTGATACTAAGACACTGACACCGAGAATCTTGCTGCGGGAGAGTAACGCGCTCACGGTCAATGAGTTGGACGGACTCCGCTACCTGGACCAGGCCTTCACCGAGCTGCTCAAGAGGCTCAATATTTCTCCGGAAATTCATCCTGCGCTCTTGACTCATCGAGAGGCTTTTTTCAGCAGCTCAGCTGCGCGAATAGAGCGTCTGCAAAAGGAAGGGGCGACATACATCAATCAAATATCCGTCTTCAAAAAAGTCTTTCGCGAAAGAAGCGGCATCACTGTCTCCACCATTCATGGTGTCAAGGGTGCCGAGTTCGATGTCGTCATCGCCTTTGGATTATTGGAGGGCATGGTACCGCACTTCAATGAAGTGAATGGACATGTTGCCGCAAGCAAGCTCCTCTATGTATTGAGCTCTCGTGCTCGAAAAAATCTTCATTTAATCTCGGAGTCAGAACGTCAGAGAGGAAGATACAGTAGCTATTCCGCGACCGAATTACTCGCGGCCTGCATCTTTAATTATGACGAGGAGTAAGGCATTAGTAGGATGGGACGCTGAGACTGTCACATTGAGCAGCTCCCGACAAACTAACATAGCACGATGTAACCAACTTCCGCTTATGGCGCAAAGCAGACATTAAAGACTACAGCATCGGGATACTTTCGGATGCCGCGTCAGCCGCATGGAGGCGCCAGATGAGGTTACATGTGTCTGTGGAGTCAAATGGCGCCGAAAGCCCGGCGTAGCCGGTTACCGGGCTATAAATTCTGCCTGTCTGCCCCCTGCCCTGGTTAGCTTTAACCAGCTATCAGCAATGAAGAAGTTCAGGTAATTTAAGTGATACCAACTGTCTGGAGATTCATGGGGCCAGTCTACCAGCACCGAAGGTCTGCGAGGAGCGGACATAACATCCTCGGGATAGTGTGGGAATGGTGTTGTCCCGTCAACCGTTTAAGGCTGATGTTTTACTAGGCATAGTACTGTATGTCGATTACTTATACATATAAACTGGCAAAAGGGTTTTAATACGGAGATGAACAATGTCCCTGCTACATCAGATTCAAGAGTCTGTGGTTCAAGATGGATCAAGCTTGGGTCCAATACTGCTCAAACTCCGACTCTTGGCAGCAAGATTAGGAAGTAACGATTTAGAAGAATGGGTCAAACATGAGTCGGAAGGCTATCCTCAGGATGCTGTGCTTCCCGATTACAGAATAGTAGGAGTAACTTATAAAGGCACGTTTTCTGGCCCTTTTGGCTCTGGTATAAAAAATGCGCCTATCCCACCAATATTAATAAAAACGTTTGCAAATGATAGCTGGAATAACTACTCCGTCAGAGAAAGCATTGCTGCTGTTGACGAACTTGTTAAAGTTAGTACAAAAGGTGGTTCTTTGGGGATTAATGCGTCAAATTTAATCCTTCTTCTACAAGGGAAGATATATAAAGGTTATGCTTGTAATGATATCTCTGGAGATATTTCAGTAGTATCACTATCAGAAATTTCACAAGCCGTTCGTAATAGAGTTCTTGAATTAACAATTGAATTTGAAAAATCAATTCCCTCAGCAGCACACATCACTTTTGGTACTCAAGGCATGGATAAAGATAATGCATCAAAAGCCCAACAAATAACACAACAAATAATCTATGGAAACGTTGGTAATGCCATCTCTGGTGGCAGCGAATCAACTATTAACGTAAATATACAATCACACAATAAAGAATCGGTAGCAAACTACCTGAAAGATTCAGGTATTTCTGAAGAAGATGCTCGTGATTTTTCACTGATTGTAGCGTCTGAAACACCATCAAGTTCTGAAGAACCTTTTGGGGAAGGTGCAAAAAATTGGATTGCATCAAATATAAGAAAAGCTGCCGATGGGACTTGGAAAGTCGGGATGGCAGTTGCAACCAAAGTTCTGACGGAGGCTGCACTGAAATACTATGGTTTGCAGTAAATCATGGGCCGCATTTCGCGGCCATATTAATATGTACAGTAAAGCTAAATGTTCATTCAAAAGTAGTTAGTGCCCATTTGTGAAAATTTATTCGTGTGATTTTATCTTACTCGGTAAGCATGTTCCAACACCAATCTTGCTAAATCAGTTTGTTGATTTGATAAATCGACCTCATACGTAAAACATAGTAAAGATAATACTCTTGCAAATTTAACTCGTACTTTTTGCAAAGATTTATAAAAAAGTACTTCATCTATCGAATTTTGATGCTTATATAATAACATTAAATTTTGGCTTAGAGTGTGGATTAAATCTAATAATAAATGTTGCGCTTGCTTGGATTTAATGTCTAATCTTAGCTGCTCTGTTTTCTCTTTTATTGATTCTAAACTTTTGATTACTGCGTGGGAAACCTCTGAATCGAATGGTGCAATTAAAACCTTTTTACCTTCAAGGTAACTGAAATATTTTTCAAACAGTTTCTTATCCGGATCAGATATAAATGGAATCAACTCTTTAGCTGTGATGCCCGAGATGGATGCGACACTTGCTAAACCACCTATTATTTCTAAAAACAATTTCGGTCTCCTGATGATAATTTAGATAATTAGACTATTTTTTTAATTTCTAAGTCTCGAAAAGTAGATGTGTCCATTTGAGTTAGGATGCTATAGATAATACTACGATCGTTTGGAATGCACTACTACCAGATTTGCCACATTACGAAAATTTAGCTTTCTAGATCAAACGGCTATAATCACTCAGTAATAATTTCAATACTAAGCATCCCCATGTTGCACGACCAGATTGTGATTATCACAATTCTTGATATTAGGCTTTATTCCATTCATGAATAAAGTCCCGCTCACAGCACAAAGCAGACATAAAAGACTACAGCATCGGATGCCGCGTTAGCGGTATGGAGGCGCCAGACGAAGTTACATGTGTCTGTAGAGTCAAATGGCGCCGAAAGCCCGGCGTAGCCGGTTACGGGCTCATAAATTCTGCCTGTCTGCCCCCTGCCCTGGTTAGCTTTAACGCGCTATCAGGGGTCAGTTTGGAGATCGGAAATTTTTGTACGTTAAGCGCATTATTTAACCAATCTTGGTTCGTAAGGGGTTGATTTTGCGTCAGTGGCTATCGCTTTTAAGTTGTCGCTCTTGCAGTATCGCATTTAGGTTATCCGATTAAGGTCAAACCTCTGAAAATGCCGTATAGCGCGGGAGTACACCCTATTGCTATAGGTAAGTCTGTTCAAAAAACAGGCTTACCGTACAATAATTCTCTATATCCAAACTGACCCCAAGAAGACGATGGAAGTTGAGATACTCAAAGAAGCCGTGGAGTACGGTCAGTCGCGAAAATGGATAGCGCACGCGCCCTTGTTGCCAAAGGACGGGGAATAGCCATGGTCTGCCGGACCATGGGCGTGTCGCGTGCGCAACTGTCACTGCGGATTAACCGTTCTGCCGACTGGCAGGACAGGCGCTGTAACCGGCGTAATGAAGAAGCAGACGCAGAAATACTGTCGGCTATCCTCAACATTATCAGCGATATGCCGAGTTATGGTTATCGACGCGTGTGGGGCATCCTGCGCAAGCAACGTCGCACAGAGGGACAGCCACCTGTGAATGCCAAACGGCTTTACAGGATAATGCGTGAGCATCACCTGTTGTTGCATGACAAATCAGCGCGGCCAAAGCGTGAGCATAAGGGCAAAATCGCGGTGGCAGAAAGCGATATGCGCTGGTGTTCAGACGGCTTCGAGTTCAACTGCGACAACGGTGAAAAACTGCGGGTCACGTTCTCGCTGGACTGCTGTGACAGAGAGGCCATAGACTGGGCAGCGAGCACGGGAGGCTACGACAGTTCGACGGTGCAGGATGTGATGCTGAGGTCGGTGGAAAAGCGCTTCGGTGACAGGTTACCGGACACACCGGTGCAGTGGCTGACGGACAACGGTTCAGCGTATACGGCGTATGAAACGCGGAGGTTCGCCGTAGAGCTGAATCTGGAGCCCTGCACAACAGCGGTGAGCAGCCCACAGAGCAATGGTATGGCTGAACGGTTCGTGAAAACGATGAAGGAAGATTACATCGCGTTCATGCCCAAACCGGATGTGAGAACAGCGCTACAGAGCCTTGCAGCGGCGTTCAATCACTATAATGAAAACCACCCGCATAGTGCGCTGGGATACCACTCTCCGAGGGAATACCGGCGGCAGCGGGCATCGTTAACTTAAGATACAAAAGCTGTCCGGAAATGGAGGGGCAAGATCATCGCACCCTCCCGCACCAGCACCTTCTCATGCCGACGCCCCAGTCTGCGGCGGTGCTTTCGGCGGCACCGCGCCCCGCTGGTAGGTCGCATCGAACACTGTGTCCGTCAGCCAGCGCTTGAAGTTGGAGTTGTCGCTGAACTGCTTGAACAACTCGGTGTGGTCGGAAAGCAGCTCAAGCACCACGCGGTTGAGCGCCTTGTCGTGCTCCAACTTGGCGTTCTGCTTGTCGGAGTTCGCCTGCGCATTCTGGTAAGCCTTGTCCTGCGCTACTCGCGCAGGGATTTCCTCGGTGATGACCTTGCGGATTTTGTCCTCGTCCTTCCACTCGATGTTGCCGAACAGGTCGTTGAAGGTCTTGATGATCGCGGAAAGTTTGTCGATGTCTGCCTCGCCCTTGCCGCCACCGCCGCCCGGCGGCACTGGCTCGACCGTGGCGTCGGCGTCGGCCATTGCCATCTTCAGCGCCGCTTTGGCCTCCACCCTGTAGCTGTCCATGTCGATAGTCTCCAGCACCCCCCTGGAGAGATCTTCCTCTTTGGGTGCTGGCAGCTTGGGGATGAGGAAATTCAGGAAGATCGAGAGCTTCTCCCACGTCGGGTGGCCGTAGCTCAGAATCGCAGCAAGAAAGCCGTAGCTGCGCACGAAGGCCTTGGCTTTACCCTTAAACTTGACCTGATCGTCCTCGCCGAGCTTGTCGGTGTATTCGGCCACGCACACATCGAGGATGGGGTCGAGTTTGTCCCTGTCTTCGCCACTCAAGTACAAGGTCACCAATTCTTCCACCTGTTGCCAGCTATACACCTGCTGCCCGTCGAGTTCAGCCTTTAGGTCGTGCAGTTTGTTGGCGTCGGTTTCTCCAGTCTGGATGGTAGCGCGATAATAGTCCTGGAACGCTGCCTTCACCGCCTCGGCGTTGTCAGCAAAGTCGAGCACGAAAGTGTCGTGCTTTTGCGGATGAGCCCGGTTCAGACGTGACAGGGTCTGCACCGCCAGAACGCCCGCCAGTGGCTTGTCCACATACATAGTGTGCAGCAAGGGCTCATCGAAGCCGGTGACAAACTTGTTAGCAACGATGAGGAAGCGATACGGGTCTTGCTTGAGATTTGCCGGAATGTCCTTACTTGGAAACCCATTGAGATCGGCCTCGGTCTTCTTCTGACCACCAATCTCGAAATCACCCGAATATGCCACGATAGCTTTGTACGGGCTCTTGATCTGTGTGAGGTAATCCGACACCTCGCGCCAGTAGTCGATGGCCCGCTCAACGCCGTTGCACACGATCATGGCCCGCGCTTTGCCGCCAATTTTCTGCTTACCCACAACCTGTGCGATGAAGTGATCGACCATGATCTCGGCCTTGCGGCGGATGGCCTTGTCGTGCGACTCGACGTAGTGGCGGATCTTCTTCAGCGCCTTCACCTTATCGAACTCCGGATCGTCCGCCACTGTCTTAGCCACTTGATAGAAGCTGTCGTAGGTGGTGTAGTTCTCCACCACGTCGAGGATGAACTTCTCCTGGATCGCCTGCTTGGTGGTGTAGGTCAGTTCTTCGGGCGAGCGGGACTGCACCTTGTCACCGACCAGGGTCTTCTCGCCGAACAACTCCAACGTCTTGTTCTTAGGTGTGGCAGTGAACGCGAAGTAGCTGGCGTTGGCCAACAGTTTGCGCGAGGCAATACGCTTCTCGATTTCCGCGTTGACTGCATCCTGCGTGCTGTCCTCCTCGAACTCCTCCGCAGCAACCTTGCCGCCGAGGGCTTCGTGCATCCGCGCCGTAGTCTTGCCGCCTTGGCTGGAATGCGCCTCGTCGATCAACAGCGCGAAGCTCTTGCCTGAGAGGTCGCCCAGCTCATCGAGGATGAACGGGAATTTCTGCACCGTGGTGACGATGATCTTCTTGCCCCGGCGCAGATACTCGCGCAGCTCCTGCGCGTTGTCGGAGTGGCCGAAGATCGCCGCCACATGGTCATAACCCTTGATGGTGCGGGCGATCTGTGTGTCCAACGCACGCCGGTCGGTGATGACGATGATGGAGTCGAACTGCACCGTCAGCGGATCGTCCTTGCGGCGCAGCTCCACCAACTGGTGCGCCAGCCAGGCAATGGTGTTGCTCTTGCCGCTTCCTGCCGAATGCTGGATTAGGTAACGATTACCCACCCCATCCGCATGGGCGAGGCGCAGAAGGGCTCGCACCGTGCGCAACTGATGGAAGCGTGGGAAGATCTGCTTGCGCTTCTTGCGTTTCTTGCCGCCAGCGTCCACTTCTTCCTCTTCTACCACCTGCGCGTAGCTCTCGATGATGTTGGCCAGCGACTCGCGAGTCAGCACCTGCTTCCATAGGTAATCAGTCTTCAGACCATCCGGATTGGGTGGGTTGCCAGCGCCGCTGTTCCAGCCCTGGTTAAATGGCAGGAACCACGAGGCCTTGCCCTTCAGCTCGGTACAGAACGCAGCCTCCACATCATCCACTGCAATGTGCGCCACACAACGCCCCAACTGGAACAGCAGCTCCTGCGGGCTGCGCGTGGTCTGGTACTGGACGATGGCGTCGGCCAGGGTCTGCTTGGTCAGCGAGTTCTTCAACTCGAAAGTCAGCACCGGCAGACCGTTGATGAAGATGGCCAAGTCTAACTCGTTGCCGGATTCGTTGCTGTAGCGTACCTGTCGGGTAACGCTGAAGATGTTCTTGCCGAAGGCGTCTGCTGCTGCTGCGTTGCCCGGCGTGGGTAGCAGCTTGTAGAGATCGACGTGTACGGGGCCGTGGCTAACCCCCTTGCGAAGCACATCCACCACACCGCGCTTGGTGATCTCACCTTGCAATCGGTGCAGGAACTGAGTGCGCTTGATGCCGTCCGCCGCCAGTTCCAGCGTGTCTACTGCCTTGGGCTGGGTGGATTGCAAGAAGGCGAGCAGCTGTGTCACATCCAGCGCCACGTCGCGGTTGTAGTCGGTGGGCTTGCCCTGCACGTAGCCGTTGTGGGTGGCGGCGAAGTCCGTGGGAGCCAGCTCATGGCTGTACTCGGGCTGCGGCACACCGGTCAAGCTGCGTACCACGCGCGCCTCGAACCAGCGCTCACTGGTGTCAGTTTTCGCCATCGCCATCCTCCTCCTCGGTCACATCATCTGGGTCATCGCCGAGCGCAGCCAGCGCCGTGTCGTCCACCACGTCGTCCGGGCCGGGCTGCCAGCCCCGCACGTCCACTTGGCCTGTGACCACATCGGCAATCAGGCGGTCGCGGTATTCGCGGATCAGCTTGATTTCTTCTTCGGTACGGGCGATGGCGTCGTCCAGCGGCTGGCATTCGTCGCTGATCCACCGGCAGATGGCTTTTTGTTCTTCGATGGGAGGGACGGTGAACGGAATCGTCACGAGCTTTTCGCGCGTCAGGTGCGCGATGCTGACGCGGTTCACGATGGCATTGAAACGGCCACGCTTGCCATAGGTGAAAAACTGGTGAAACAGGAATTCCGGCAGCATCATCGGCTTGGCCGCAACCCGATGCACAGAGTTCTGGATGTAGCACTCCGGCAGTTCATCGTTCCACATGCAGGCCCGACCAACTTCTCCGCCTTCGCTGACCAGCAAGTCACCCTTGCGGACGCGGAGCTGCGCCATCTCAGCTTTGGCTACCCACATTTCCTTTACGTCGCGCACATCGGGCTTAATCCACTGCACATTCGTGGAGCGCAGGTAGGGCTTGAAATCCCCATCGCCAGCCTTGGCTTCCGTGGTCAGCATCTTGCCCAAGACCACGTTGGCCACGTTCTTCAGCCTTTGCACTTCCCAGTGCTCCGGTACCTCACCCAGCCATTCGATGCCGGACGGCTTCAGAGCCACCGATGAATCAAGGCCGCGCGTGACAGCGTGGTCGATAATTCGCAGCTTCTGTTCGGTGAGCAGCTTGATCAGATCGCGCTTGGTCTTGATGAAGCGGGCCATGTGCGCATCCTGAGCGCGCAGGTAAGCGACGATTTGGTCCTGCTCAGGGCGCGGAGGGACAGGAATTGGAATTTGCCCAAACTGGTCAAAATACAGCCGAAGGCGCATATCCATTATGCCCCTCGACCTTATTTTGAACTGCTGAAGATATTTCTTCGTTCTGAATAGAAAATGATAATAGTCAGTGTTGCATGACTTGATTGGCCTCAAAATATCATAAGCTGGGCTGGTAACGCCTTGATAATGGGAGGCGCCAATAGCACCCATCCAAGCAAGGAGCTTGTTGCAAATTATGTCACCCTCTTTTACAACCCAGTATCCATCGGTTGAAGAAGCTTTATTGCCGCGTTGCTCAAGGCTTTTTCTCGGCCTGACGCCAATATGAGTGTAAACAGATAGCAACTCCATCTGGTTATTTGCTGGAGCTTTTTCAATGACCAAGCGGAACATTTGCTTGGTACGCAGAATGGCCCACGACTCAGGTAAATATTCAAACCATTGCAAACCAGTTCGCCAGTAATCCGGATAAGGGCCAAACATTATTTTTCTACCCCCACTATCTTGTGCAGCAACCCCTCGCTTTGCTGCTCCAGAGCGAGGATGTCGGCGCGGATTTCGGCCAGCGTGCGCAGTGGTGTGGGCTTGTAGAAGTAGCGGGCAAACGATATCTCATAACCGATCTGGGTCTTGTCGGTAGCGATCCAGGCGTCCGGTACATGCGGCAGCACTTCCCGCTCGAAAAACGCATCGATACCACCCGACTCCTTCAGCGGTACCTGCTCGGTATCGCGCAGCTCACTGTCGGGTTCGTACTCGACCATGAACCGATCCTTGCCCACTGTCTCCAGGTACGCGCCATCGAAGCCGGGCTCAAAGAAGTCGCTCGCCTTGAGTTTGCTGCGTTTGGCAATGACTGGCGGGGCCGTTTCGTCACGCCAGCTCACAGCTTTGTAGATGGCCTTCTTCTCGGGTGCGCTGAGCTTGTCACCCTGAGCTTTCAGGGCAGTATCGAAGCGGGTACGGAATTCATTGTGGTCATCGAACACGGCGCTACCTAGAGCTTTTTGCACCCGTTGCGCCACCACCATCAGCGCCTTGTCGCGCAGCCACGTCGATGCGTCGAGCAGCTTCTTGCGGCGCTTGGCGGGCACGGCCTTACGCGCGGCGGGAGTCTCGCTGTCATCGCCGCTGTCTTCGTTCTCGTCCTCTTCGTTCTCGTCCTCGCCTTTCAGCCATGCCTCGATGGTCGGCTTGAGCTTGGCGAAATCGGTATAGAGCGCCTCGCCGTGGGTGGCGTAGATCTCGGCGCGTATCGCCTCGTCGCCGGTGGCAAAACGCAGGAGTTCGATTCGCTCGTCGGAGAGCTGGCTTTTCAGGCGCAGCGGGCGCTCGACAGTGATCTTCCAGTAGCCGAAGTCCTGAGTGTCGAACCATTTCGACTCGGCGGTTTCTTGCGCCTCGCCGAGGTAGATGTCGATGATTCGCTGGATGTCTCCATCCGAGAGTTCACAATTCTTCTTGCCGAGATTGCGGCGCAGCGGCTGGAACCAGCCACTTGCATCGATCAACTGCACTTTGTCACGACGCGCTTCGGCTTTCTTGTTGGCCAACACCCAGATATAGGTGGCGATGCCGGTGTTGTAGAAAATGTTGAGCGGCAGGGCGATGATGGCCTCCAGCCAGTCGTTCTCCAGCACCCAACGGCGGATGTTACTCTCGCCCTGGCCTGCATCGCCGGTGAACAGCGCGGAGCCATTATGAACCAGTGCGATGCGGCTGCCCAACGGCGTGTGGTGTTTCATCTTTTGCAGCTTATTCACCAGGAACATGAGCTGTCCGTCGCTGGAGCGGGTGATAAGCTTGAACTCAGCATTGCCCGCGTGGCTGACGATGAAGCGCTGGTCATTGAATTCCTTCTTGCCGCCCATGCGCTCCAGATCGGTCTTCCAACTCTTGCCGTAGGGCGGGTTGGAGATCATGAAATCAAATTCGCGCGAACGGAACTGGTCAGCGGACAGAGTGGACTTATCAGCGCCACCGACGATGTTCTCGGCCTCCTCGCCTTCGCCCTTCAAGAGCAGATCGGCCTTGCAGATGGCGTAGGTTTCGTCGCTAATTTCTTGCCCGAACAGGTGGATGGAGACTTCCTTGCCATGCTGCCCGGCAAGCTCGTGTAGCGATTCCTCGGCCACGGTGAGCATGCCGCCGGTGCCGCAGGAGCCGTCGTAGAGCGAATAGGTGCTAGACTCGATGCGCTCGGCCACAGGAAGGAACAGCAGCTTGGCCATGAGCTGCACCACGTCGCGCGGGGTGAAGTGCTCGCCTGCCTCTTCATTGTTATCTTCGTTAAAGCGGCGGATCAGCTCTTCGAACACAGTGCCTATGCCATGGTTGTCCAGCGGCGGCAGCTTGATGCGGCCGTCGGCATCCTTCACCGGCAACGGCGAGAGATTGACCTCCGGGTCGAGGAAATCTTCAATCAAGTAGCCCAGAACGTGGGAATCCACCAACTTCTGGATCTGGTTGTGGAAACTGAACTTGGCGAGGATTTCCTGGACGTTGGGCGAAAATCCATCCAGATACGCAATAAAATCATCACGCAGCCGCTGGCCTGCGGCACTGGCCTTGAGCTTGGCCAGAGTAAATTCCGATACGTTGTAGAAGGCTTGGCCTGCTGCCATACGCAGAGCGCCGTCTTGCTCGACCACTTTATGGGCATCAAGGAGCTTCTTGCGCTCTAGCACAGCATCCTTCGTCGCCTCTAGCACGGCATCAAGCCGTCGCAGTACGGTGAAGGGCAGGATCACGTCGCGGTACTTGCCGCGTACATAGACGTCGCGCAAGCGGTCATCGGCAATGTTCCAGATGAAATCGGAAATCCACTTGATCTGGCTTTGGTCTTGTTGTTGCTTCTTATGCATCGATACTTACCTTAATTCGCCGCTGAGGCGCTGGCATTGTCTGTGGTGACGGCGAGTTTCCAATGATTTTTGAGTTCGCCCATCAGGCGTTTCTGACGCTCAGCCAGAAGGTTGGGTGTCCACTCGTTTTCTGACCTGACTTCCTGCGTTAGCACGAAGGGCGACGCCTTGCCCTTACCCCTGAAGTAGGCATCCTTCTTCTTGGAAAAGTCGTAGTTGCTGGCAGATGAGTTCTTGTTCCTATCCAGCGGAACTAGATTGGCCAAACGGTGCGTCCAGCAATCTCGCTCGTCTTCATCCGGGAACCACTTGATCCAGTCCGAACCGTCAGGCGGGTTTTGCGGCAGCACATGCTCCAGCGACACGGCGTTTTGCAGCTGCACTCCAGGGGCTCGAACCAGAGATTCGAGACGTAAAACCAGTGCCATGCGGGCTTTGGGCAGGTTGCGGTAGATATCTCCGTCGAGAGCAGCCACGAAATCTCGCTTCTGTTTGTCTGTAAGTGCCAGAGTGCCCAAGGTGACTAGATCGCCGTCGAAGGCCGTGGACTCGATGTCTTTAATGAGCGCAGCGTAGGTTTCGATGCGTTCGTTGATACCCACCTTTGTAACCAACATGAAATAGGTAAGGCGTTCTAGTGATTGGAAGAATTCTGCGAGCAATTTTGGTTTTTGCCGGAATCGCTTGAAATACACCAGTGCCGGGGGTACCCAGTCCTTGAAGTCCACGCGGTTGAGCCAGAACAGGTGCTCGTTGATCGTCTCTGCGTGCTCGGTCGCCTCAAAGTCAGCGTCGCGCACGAAGTCCCATACTTCTGCGTAAGGTTTGATGACGGAGTCGATCAGGGCGATAGGGTTATTGTACTCGGTGACGTGCTCTTGGAATTCTTTGACCAAAATGTACTTCTGCTTCTTCTTCGCATAGATGCTACGGATGTGACCGAACAGATCACCAAAGGCGTCACGGCCCAGTGAGGTTTCGATGCGACTCCACTCCTTGGCATAGACCCGACTCTTAATGTCGCCTGCCGTGGTGCGGATTAGGCCCAGAACCTGCGCCTTGATGATGTCGATAGGCGCGAGGTCAAGCCCCCGATTATTGAGCACGGAAAAGATGCGGTAGGCAGCTTCAAGATCGGGCGTGGAGATAACAACCAGCGAGCAGTCGTTGGCCAGGAACTGCCACAGTGCGCTCAGATCGGCGGGCGGTAGCGCCTTGGCTTTGGCAAGCAGCAGCGTGGCGTTTTCGCGGTATCGAAGTCGGCTGTCTTCCAGCTTGTCGGTGCTAGTGACCAACTGTGCGATGCCGCCCGGCTCTTGAATGTTGGTGCGAAAGAAGTCGGCATCCTCCTCGCGGGCGGTCAGGCGGTATTCATTTTTCTCGCCGAGGCTGACCTTGCCCTTCTTGTAGAGGAAATCGGTGATGTCGTCGGCTGCGTGCGGCATGGCCTCGCGCAGCACTGCAAACAGCATCGTCAGCGTCGACAGGCGCTGCTGGCCATCGACCACCGACGATTTGGGCTCTCGGTCGTTCTTGATCAGAACGATACTGCCGAGGAAGTATTGGCTGGTTGCACCGGAGACACGCGCATCCAGCATCGCCGAGTGCAGATCATCGAACAGCTCTGTGGCCTGCTCGGTTGTCCAGGCATAGGGACGCTGGTAGTCCGGAATCTCGAACTGGTAGCTGCCTTCGAAGATCTCGCGGATCAGTTTGTCGTGGGCTTCAAGTGTCTTGGCCATTGTTTTCCTCTTTCCTATGATTCCTTGGAACTGCTCAGGGCTTGGTATCCTGGAGCCAGCTTGGCGCTCTCGACTCCGTACAGCACCAGCGGATCGCTAAGCCATAGGCGATACTGTTCTTCTTTGAGGCGATGGTCAGGCGAGCAGTCCACGCTCCAGTGCAGCAGCATGTAGCCCGCAACAGCAGCCCGCACGCGCATCTTGATCGACCCGTTGGTCATCCCGTAGTCCATCTTGATGACCTCGGGACGCGCAAAGCGCGGATGAGGCACTAAGTCCAACTCCACGATCCGAGTCCACTGAATGTCGTTGTCCGAACGCTCGTTAGCCTTGGGTTCTTCATCAAGCAGGATAGGCGCTTCAATGCGGGTGACAACGAAGTCGCGGAACTCGCCACTCTTGCGATCAAAAGCTCGGACGTGCCAGCACAGGCCGGTATCGACCAGCGCAAAGGGCACAATGATCCGCTCGGTCTCACCGCTGCTCATTGAGTGGTAGCGGATGGCTACTGGCCGCTTGGCGTGGATAGCCCGGCAGATTGGGGCCAGCACATCCATCCGTGGGCAGCTCAAAGCCACTGGAGACTCGCATGGCAGCAGCGGCCGCGAGTCGACGTTCACACCATCTCCAAACCCAAGCGCGAGTGTCGACAAAACACGTTGCGTCGAGTGCTCGAAAATTGGAACAAACGCCTTGCCTATGCGGTAGATCTTGTTGCTACCATCGAATTCAATGTTCTGCGGTGCGATTTCCCGGTAAAGAGCCAGATCGCGAGTTGCCCCTGCCGGCGCCACACCGAAGCGCTCAATCAGGTCTGGGCGCCCAATATCACCGAAGAAGTAGAGCTGGAAGTCGATGTAGGCCAGCCGCTCGCGCTGGGCAAGGCTCAAATCCTCGACCCGTTTAGAGGGTGAACTAATCATGTGCCACAGCTATGAAATGAAAGGAGAATGTAGTGATGTGATCCATATAGCGCTATTGTTATCATCAAATTGATTACAATCATGCACCATCTTTACTATAACAACAAGATATAAAGCCTCAAACGTAGACATAGTTCGTCTTGTATTAAATCTCTTCAATACGTTAGATTGATGTCATCCAACTGTGAAATCTTGCCGCCCAGTGCTCTATCGACTCCTCATGCAACTTGCCCTTATCCACGGATTTGGTCTGCGGGTGAGGAATGCCGGAATAGCCATCCTTGCCGCAGAGCATTTTTAACCGCTGATTTGGCCAGTGCAGTGATTTCTGGGTTAACTCTTCTGCCAACAGCGTAAGCTGCTTGGGCCAATCCAGAGGCGACTTCAGCCGTAATAGCAAAGTTGATAGAGAACAAACACCGTCAGATGTATCGACTTCTAGGATATAGAAGGTGCGGCCCTGCAACTCCACCTCAACAACGGCCAGGCACCTTTAACCTGCTCCCCGTATTTTCACACAGACTGCTGTTAGTTACTTCCGCTTTTGGCACAAAGCAGACGTTAAGACTTACAGCATCGGGAAACTTCTGGATGCCGCGTCAGCGGCATGGAGGCGCCAGATGAGGTTACATGTGTCTGTGGAGTCAAATGGCGCCGAAAGCCCGGCGTAGCCGGTTACCGGGCTATAAATTCTGCCACCCTACCCCCTGCCCTGATTAGCCTTAACCCGCTATCAGCAATGAAGAAATTAAGGTAATCCCTTTAACCCCGGTGAGCGGGCTTTACGGCGTTTACGACGTAAAGGGCGTGATTTCCGGGGCCTTAGCGGCGGCAGCTTGCTGCTGACGCTTAGGGGGATGTTCATCAACTATTTCAGCGACACCAGGGAACTTAACACGGTAGCTGCAAAGCCATACCCGCTTAAAACAGCTCAGACGCCTCTGTACGCGGTCGGAGTGGTCCCGACAAGGCGACAGGCGTATCTCCGCGTTAGCGGGCCGCAGGGCCGCTTACGAGCGTGTACTAAACAACTGACCGCAGCTCCACCGACAGCGATGAAGAAGAGTAGTTACAACACCCATCATTAAAAGCGACACTACTCCCGGCCTTCGGCCGGGGGCGGCGGCGCTTTTCAGTGGTGGGGAGGGGCTCCTGGCCGGCAAACCGGCACCGGTTTTATGATGAATATCATTATGAATGCTGTAACTAATTTGGTTCTCCGGTCGGGGCCCGTCGCGAAGCGATGGGAGCTCTCTTTGGTGTTGCCGAACCGTCGCGACCGTCAGGTCGCTGCAAGGGCGGGCATTCTCCGCAGCCTGTCCACAGGGCAGGCGATGAACAGGTTATTTGTTTACAGGATTTATTAAAGGATCTTTAAAAGAGGTACAGAGCTGGTGTTTAAAAGGAACCACGCGCCCTGAAAGCCCGACGGCATGTGCTTTATGCGTATCACGGTTGTAGCCTAATGAAATACTCCCTTGCAGTTATATGTGGATAACAGAAATCGGCCGTCAGAAGTGACGCCGGCGATAACATTTAAGGCCACGTTGACGCCAGGAAGACCGGAATTATGGTGAGGAATGCAGGCCTGAAGATAAGATAATACGTAGTAGCCGGCCAACAGGCGTGCGAAAGCCTCCGGCGCCGGCCGGATTTTTTAAAGAAGGAATGTTATAGGGGGGCAGTGGCCAGCCGCGTGTAGTTGTTTCCGCGCGACAGCAGCATGCGCTCCTGCACACGGCGCTCAACCTCACGCTTCAGCGCTTCTTTATCGCCCCTGAAGCGGCCGGTGGCGTATTCGCGGGTCAGTTGCTGACGCACGCGCGTCTCGATGTCATGACGCTGCCGTGATGCATCCCGCCGTGCAGTATCCCGCTTCCGGCCGTGAGATTTTCGTTCAGCCTGGTAGCTGCGAAAACGCTCACGCACAAACCGCCACGCTTTTGCGATCAGTTCGTCCATCTCCAGCGGTTTCAGTTGCTGTTTTTTGCGCTGCAGGTTTTCCCATTCCACACGGCTGCGGCGCGCGGCCACCACAGCCATTTCTGAAACGTCAAGCGCGGAAAACAGAGCCGGGGTGAAGGTGATATCGGTCGGGATATTACAGCCGATCTGTGGGTCATATTCCGTCTGATAGGTGATCAGCCCCAGCTCGGCCAGGAACTTCAGCGCCCGGGTGGCTCGGGTGATCGACAGGTTGCCGCTCCTGGACTCGGTGGCCAGTCCACATTCGATGGCCATATTGGTAATCGAGCGCTGCACGCGATTGGCCAGCGGATCGTAGTGGAAACACATTGCCTGCAGAAGAGCGTCAATTGCACGCCGGCGCAACAGTGGTGGCATCCGGTGACGCTTACCCAGCGAACGCAAAAACGCCACATGGATGGAAAAATCAAAACGGGACGTGAAGCCTTCGGCTTTCGCCATCAGCTTACGGCAGAACGGCAGGGTCTTTTTCCCTTCACGCGGCGTGAATACCGGATTCGGGTTTTTAACCTGTGAATAGTGATTTTGAAGGAGATCAGTCACCGCTTCCTGCGCTTATGTTGCACAGAAGGAGCGAATGACACAGAAACTGAGCTTGAAGTTTTCTGAGCATGTACATATACTCCCTGCATAGAGCAACACGTTCTATGCAGTTTATGAAGGCCCCGTTAATCTTTTCCTTCCGCCAAGATTGAAGAAGATTATCGGGGTTTTTGCTTTCTGGTCCCGGGTAGATACCTCATCAGAACAAGTTCCCTGCCACCTTACGGCGTGGCACACCCAAAATTATTCAGACCATCAACAATCTAGCACTCAATATAAACATGATCAAGAATGTGAAGTCTTTACATCTAAAAGACCGCGTTCTGTAAGCTCTCGCTCAAGGAGCCTCTCGATAAACTGGGCTTGTGTCAGACCTTCTTCTTCACAAACCGCTATCATCACGTCCTTTAGTGGGTTTTTAACAAAAACCTTAACTTCTTTATGCGTTTCGCGTTTCCGCGCAATCGCGGCAAGCTGTCTCTCACTGGCAGACATTGGCTTACCTTTCCGGTATGCACGTTTTGCATTCGCAGAGGAAGTTGTTTTATCTGCTGGACGTGACATTTATCGCTCTCCTGACACCTCAGAAATGTCTTCGGAACGGAGGATACTACAGAACTCTCAGATCCTGCAAATCAATAACTTACTTTCAATTTGCAAGAGATCCTTTCTAAGATTGTCATTTGTATTGGCGTACAAATTTCAACTAAATGAGATGCCCATGTCCTCTTGTAAGAGAGATGGAGAGTAGCCCATCCTGAACTAAAAGTGAGTACCTTCAGGGGCAAGACTTAAGAGGTAAGATACGAGCGACGGGTGGTTCAGGCGCTTTAGCATGGACGTAAGTGAACCGTATTGATGCTCGTTTTATGGCTGAGGTGCGTTAATAAGCCCGTTTCCAGTCCGTTCCCTGCGACCAGCGGGTCGACCAGTGCTGCAGATAGCGTTGAGCAACGACTGGAACATCCCACACGACTAGCACGTTCTCTGAATTGACCCGATCGGCGGAGCGGGTGTAGTTAAAAGACCCGACTTCAATATTGCGGCCATCAGCAATGATGACTTTGTCATGCATAATTTTGTACTGCGACACTGTGCGAACCGGGATGCCGGCATTGACCAGAAGATTCATGGCCGCCAGACTCGCCTGGTTTTGCTTGCCGGTATTGGCTTTCCAGTCCAGAACCACTTTCACATCGACGCCACGCCGCTTTGCCCTGACAAGCGCGCCGGCGACTTCGGGTGAGGTAAAGGAATAGCCCATCAGCCGGATTTCCTGCTGTGCAGAATTAATAGTCTTCAGGACCAGCTGCAGAGCCGTTCCTTCCGGCGAATATCCCGTCTCGATGCTGTCGGCATACACAACCGGAAAAGGTGCAAACAAAGACAGGCTGATAAGCCCGGACAGACAACATCTGCGGAGCGTACGGTTCATTTTTTTCACAGTATTTCCTTAACGGGTGTTTAAGAAACGCCAGGAGCGGGGGAAACTGGCTTTTCCCCGTTCCCGGGGTTGGACAACGACGCCATGCGGAGGCGTCAGGATTTTGTGGTATGCCGAAGCCAGTAGCAGACGGGTCCGTCGCCGGTATCGTGGACAGAGCCATAAACCATCCATCATGGGGTCAGTTTGGAGACAGGAAAAAATAATGGATATCTAGTAATTATTCTTCAAATCCAGAGTTAAAAATGTGCGGATTCATCACCTGAACCCGCACATTCAATCTCGATTTTTTAAAACCTGGCTTACCGTTAGCAGCTCGCCATTCCTTTACGGTTTTAACAATTCCTTTCGCCGAAGAATCTTCGCCTACCTTAGGCTTGAAGATGAGGTTCCAACCAGCAGGATGCTCTGTTAGTTGGGCGAACGAATAAATAGCATCATCGTTCTCTTTGTCAGTTGGAAAATCAGCAGCGATTATTTTACTAACAAAAGGGTAATGACTCCAATTTACTGATAGTGTTTTATGTTCAGATAGTGCCCGATGACTTTGTCATGCAGCTCCACCGATTTGGAGAACGACAGGGACTTCCGTCCCAGCCTTGCCAGATGTTGTCTCAGATTCAGGTTATGTCGCTCAATGCGCTGAGTGTAACGCTTGCTGATAACGTGCAGCTTTCCCTTCAGGCGGGATTCATACAGCGGCCAGCCATCCGTCATCCATATCACCACGTCAAAGGGTGACAGCAGGCTCATAAGACGCCCCAGCGTCGCCATAGTGCGTTCACCGAATACGTGCGCAACAACCGTCTTCCGGAGCCTGTCATACGCGTAAAACAGCCAGCGCTGGCGCGATTTAGCCCCGACATAGCCCCACTGTTCGTCCATTTCCGCGCAGACGATGACGTCACTGCCCGGCTGTATGCGCGAGGTTACCGACTGCGGCCTGAGTTTTTTAAGTGACGTAAAATCGTGTTGAGGCCAACGCCCATAATGCGGGCGGTTGCCCGGCATCCAACACCATTCATGGCCATATCAATGATTTTCTGGTGCGTACCGGGCTGAGAAGCGGCATAAGTGAAGGTGAGCTGCCATGTTTTACGGCAGTGAGAGCAGAGATAACGTTGATGCCCGGCAGTACTTTTGCCATTACGCATCACGCCTTCAGTAGCGGAACAGGAGGGACAGCAGACGGAGACTGAAGCCACCGGAGCACCTCAAAAACACCATTATACACTAAATCAGCAAGTTGGCAGCATTACCTGTTCTCCATTTCTTAGGGTCCACAAGTAAAACGTTTTATGCTGATGCATCACAAAAAGACCGCAGTAAACTGCTGCAAAGAAGAGGAGATTTTTAGTCTCCCCTTCTTTATCAATCAGATCATACAATCAACTTAACGCCCATTAGTTGATAGCAGCCAAATTTCATAAACAGATTCAATCCGTTATTGCTGAATTTGATTGGATAGTAAGACCTGCAACATATCTTGTTGATGCACAGCTATCTCATCTTCCAGCCAACGACCTTTATCTTTCATCAGCCGAATCATAGCAAGCAATTTAAGACTATCAGTCTGGTTATTGGCAAGGCTTGCTTCAAAGTGCTCCTGCTTCTGTTGCGGCTGGAAGTTACTCAAGCGCGAGTTCTTGCTGTGGCTGATAAGGCAAAGGTTGCCAAACGAATGGAGTGCACTCTGCTCAACCGGTTTATAGCCATCCATCGGATGCTGGGGTGAGAAGTGCTCCACCGAGCTGCGGAAAGTGAACTCAAAGGAGCCAGCAACTTTGTCGCTATTCCGATCTCGTACCCACAGCAGATAGTCGAGGAAGTTGAAGACAAAGTTGTTCTCGATATGACCGAAGCGAAGTTTGGATGTAATCACCTTGTGCCAACTCTCATCCACATTGATGGCGGGCAACAGGGCGTTATCAAGGTAGAGCATCTGGTAATAGGAAGCCCCTTCACCAGGCGCCAAAAAGCGCTGGAAGACAAAGCGGCGAGCCTGACTCTCCAGATAGGACAGATAAGCCCCGGCATCCACCGGTTGATCAGGGTGACAATTGTCGAACAGATATCTCAGTGCACCATTCAGCCAATGTTTGTAAACCAGGGTCGGGGTCGACACATGAAACGCTGACAGCAACATCAGGACCCGCCGGTTAACACCAGAGAAACCATTCTCATTTTCATCCTTGTCAAAGGTATTGATGTAACTGACGCTCTTTTCCGAATACCAGTGCAGCCGCTTCAGACTCCAACTATCCTTGCCATCGGCAAACTCGCGCTTGATGATGAACTGATCAAACAGATACTTGCTCTTTAACAGGCCATAGATAAAACGCTGAACTGCCGCTACTGGATCCGGTTGCCTTATCACTCGCAGCTCAAACTGATCGACCAGTTGTTTATCATCAAGCGGCACCCCCTCCGTATCACCCGGGTCGCGGCTCACGAGTCGCAGCACATGGAGCAAGAAGTTGGAGAAGTTGATGACGCTGTTAAAGCGCTCGGAGCCTGGGCTCTCCTCCTCCACCGTCTGCTCACCATCAAGCTTGTCATCCTGCAAAATGGCCAACAAGGTGCGCCCTTGGCTACCGGCAGCTGCACGGCTTTTATCGGCAGCGTCGGCCGTGTTTGGGGATCCTAGCAGATCAAGCAGATGGGCAAAATCACGGGGCACAAACTGACCCCAGTCGCTCTCACCAAACAGACGGTGGCGCTCTTGCGGGGTAAAGCCGTACTGGATATAGCGCTCCATATTGGCGCAGGCATCCCATACCCGGGTCAGGATATGAATACTTTGGCGACGATGCTCTTCCTCGGGTATCTGGTTCAGCGTCTCCATCAGCCGCGCCTTGATCACTTCATGCTTTTCCAACTGCTCGCCGCGATTGTTCATCGCCTCGAAGAAGTGATTGAGATCGGTATCCTTGGGTACTTCGATACGAGAGATCTGCACATGCTTGAAGAGGTAGTCGCAAAAGGCCGTCAGTTTAGCCCCTACCAAACCAAGATCCGCCATTGCCTTGTCAATCAGCTCAAAACCGTTCACCAAACCTTCATTGAAGGTACTCCCCCGCAAATCGTAGGGGGCAACACCCTGCCATAAGCGCTCGAAGGTATGGCTCGATATCGGGCGACTCTCAAAATCGAGGTTGATGGTCTGATACCAGCTCATATCCACCGAATCTATCGCGTGATGTTTGAGCCAATTGGCCAGCAGAGAGAGGGTAGTAAAGCGCTGCTGGCCATCGATTACCTCGAAACTGCCATCGTCCCGGGCAAACACCACCAGGGTGCCGATATAGTAGGTTTGCGGCCCCTTACCACTGACCAATTTTTGCTGATAATCCAGCACATCCTGCAGCAGCTGGGTGATCTCTCCCTCACCCCAGGCATAGTTGCGCTGGTACATGGGCACCAGATAGCGGGCGCGATCTTCAAGCAGTGCACGAATGGAAAAGGGGCGAACGCCTGCATCATTCATAATATTTCATCTCCCGAAACAGCCCGACCAGCTCATCTTCGGCACCATTGCGATTGTTCTTGTTCTCTCGACTGCTCATGCTAGGCAAAGGGAAGCCGTGCAGATCTCCCGGCAGACGAGCATCACGAATGGCACGGATCAGATTGTGCTCCAGCACATAGTTATCCATGGTTGCCAACTGCACTACCTGCTGGCGGATGCGGCAGCGATAGGCCCAGATAAAGCACTTCTCGATGGCCAGTGACAGCCCTTGGCTGCCGAACTTGTCGATATAGAAGATCAGGGCGCAGTCGAACATGGCCCGCACATAACGATCCCCGGTGCGGTGGCGTCGCTCGTAACTGCCCAGGGTCGATAGCACCTTGCTGGCCATCGGTGTCAGCGTTTCGCCGAGCAGGGTGGCAGATTGCGCCTTGCCGGAATCAGACTCCTCGGCCACGATGGCGGCCACCCGCGTCTGGTAGTACTCGGCCATCTCGAAAAAGCGCCGACCATTGATGATCATCTGGTCGAGATGAAAGGGAAACGTCATGTACTGGCCGTCAATCTTGCGCTGGTACTGGCTGTTGTACTCATCGACAAAGTGGTGGGCGATGCGCAGCGACTCCACGTAAGGATAATGCCCTACCCGATCTAGGTTGACCCCCTTGAAGAGATCCACCTCCCCCTTGCCAAAGTAGCGGGCCGACTTGCCCTCGGCCCACTGGCGTACCCGATAGAGATAGAGGGCGAACAGATTGGCCAGCTCGTCGCTTGGCAGGCGCTCCCAATGGGCGACCGCCTCGGCCTTGAGATTGGCCTCATGACCGGCAAACTCGCGCAGGTGAAATGCCTTGAGCAGATCGTGAGGAGCCAGATCGCGCCCCCGGGCATTTTGCGAATCGAAGAACTGGAACGCCTCCGAGATATCCTGCAGCACAAAGCAGACCACCTGACAGCGGTTGAGCAGAAAGTCAATTTGCTGCTCGTCAAACTCAGGGCGGGCCACCAGCCGACGCAACTCCAGATAGTTGCGTCTGAGGTTGAACTCCGAATCCCGGCTGGGGAAGCGCTGGCGCTGCATAAACGCATCGATAGGTCCACGCAAGACCTGCAATTGCTCACGCAGATCCTGACGTTGAAACCGGATACTCTTCTCTTTGCCACTGCGATTTTCGTTATCCAGCACCTCGATCAGCGCCTTGACGGTCAACATCAGGGTCAGGGTGCGTTGCTGACCATCGACGATATCAAGCATCTCGCCCTGCTCACTATCGGTGTGCTGATGAAACACCACCGAGCCCAGCCGGTAGGCGCTCTTGTCCTGATGGGTTGCCAAATCGGTAAAGAGATCCGAGATATTCTTGGAGCCCCAGCGGTAAGGTCGCTGATAGCTTGGGATGGCCAGTTGGGGAATGGCCAGCAACTGGCGTACCGACTGCACTTGATTATTAATGCTCTCCATCATGCCTCCTGCGGTATGAAGTGGTCAACAAAAACTGGCCACCGCGTTAGAGTTTTTCCAGTATCGGTTTTCTGATTCGTTTGGCGGTAACCCACCATTATATTCGTGCGGTCTTAGTGCGCTGTAATATCCAACGATATAGTCCGTTATTGCGTGAGCTGCATCGCTGAAGCTTACATAGCCTGTCGCCGGCACCCATTCGTTCTTCAGACTCCTGAAGAAGCGCTCCATTGGGCTGTTATCCCAGCAGTTTCCACGCCGACTCATACTCTGCCTGATCCGGTATCGCCACAGTAACTGCCGGAACTGCCTGCTCGTATAATGGCTGCCTTGGACGCCCTTCTAAGAGTCAAGCTGTTATCGGGATACTGTTGATCCGCCTGTTTTGATTGCGCAGTAACGTGTAAACTTCGCGGGAGATATATCGCTTTAGACAGCGTATCGCGTCCATTTTTGTATGTCCTTCGGCTACACGCCTGGCGACATATTCCTTTGTTTTTGCGTCAGTTCGTAAGCGTCCGATGGCGATGATGTGAAGTGCACTATTTGCAGCACGATCTCCACCACGATTAAGTCGGTAACGGTTCGTTCATGGCCATATCAATGATTTTCTGGTGCGTACCGGGTTGAGAAGCGGTGTAAGTGAACTGCAGTTGCCATGTTTTACGGCAGTGAGAGCAGAGATAGCGCTGATGTCCGGCAGTGCTTTTGCCGTTACGCACCACCCCGTCAGTAGCTGAACAGGAGGGACAGCTGATAGAAACAGAAGCCACTGGAGCACCTCAAAAACACCATCATACACTAAATCAGTAAGTTGGCAGCATCACCGACAAATGAGCCCATTGGAATAAGTTAGAAACTACATATCTGCCAACAACATCCCAGCCATACCATCCAGTCGCTTCTTAACCTTTTCCCAGCCCGGCATAACCTGCCCCATCAGACGGTAAAACTTCTCGCTGTGGTTGTGCTCAGCCACATGGCATAACTCATGTAGCAAAACATAATCGATACATTCTGAGGATGCCTTAACCAGCCATGGATTCAGGGTCAGACAGCCTTTTGCTGAACAGTTGCCCCATTGCGTTTGCATCGCCCGCAGACGTATCGGAGGACGCTCACTGACCCAAAGGGTCTGCGGAATCAGTAAATCAAGCCTGCGCTGAAAAACATCTCTGGCACGTTCCCGATACCATTCAGCCAGCAAGGCTTTAATCTTTTCTGCCGATTTGTGTCTGACAGTCACTTCCAGACGCCCACGCAACATTTTCACTCGTTGCGGCACAGTAGCGTCTTCTGTCACTTTCAACTGATATTGCTTACCGAGATAATAATGGCTTTCTCCGCTGACATACTGACGCGGAACAATGTGTGTCTGTTGCTCCCTGAAATCACGCAGTTGCTGGTATATCCAGCGCCCTCTTTTTTTCAGCGCAGACAACAGCTCGTGCTCCGGTGTTTCTGGAGGTACAGAGACAATAACCCGGCAGTCCGGATGCACCTTGATGAGCACCCTGCCCTTTACGACCTGACGCGGAACACACTGTACGACGATGACCTCATCACCATAGACAATGCGTAACGCTTTCATTGATGGCGATTCTTTTTCACTCATGATTTCATCAAACCAACGCGCAGTATCTGGATGATGGTTTCAACAATACGGTTAACCTGATTCATTCCGGCACCAATTTCCCGGCAGGCCGTAAACAGCAGTGGTAGCAGACTTGTCTTAACGACTTTCTCAATGTCCTGGGGGTTCAGGGAGTTTTCTGCCACCGCTTTGACGATAATGTTGTCCACTTCAAAAGCCAGCTTCGTCCACTTATCCTGCACCTGAACGTCGTTTACCGCAAAAACCTCAGGTAGCTCTTTTTTAAATACACCGTAATACGCCTGAGCATGCTTGTTTACCGCCAGTGCATCCGGGATATCGCTGAGCTTACGGGCTTCAACCTGTTCTTCAAATTCACGGAACAAAAGGTACTGTTTCAGCGGATGGTCAAACAGTTTTTCAGCCTCTTCGATAGCCATACGCAGGAGTTTTGAAAATGCCTCCTGAGCATACGGGTCATCACGCAATTCCTGCTCAATCATCTTCGTCACGCGGGTTTTAATGATGTCGGTTTCATTGCGGGTTTTATTGTTATCCCACTCTTCGGGTTTTTCGCTCTTGCCCATTTTACCGACTTCATACACGCCATCCGGTTCACGAACCTCAACGCCGGTGACATGCTTATCCAGCAATTTTTTCACCTGCTCAGCGTAGTCGTCATAATTGACCTGCTCTCCACTTACCTGCATCGCCCACTGGCGCAGGCTGGACATCTGTTTTACGGTTTCTTTATAGAGGTTTCGGTCTTGTTCCGTAAAGCTCTTGTCGGTGAAGAAGGTGGCGGACTGCAGTGCCACTTTCAGGCATCCGGCAAAGGCCGTTAACGCCTCGAAGAAATCATCACGGGTTTTCTGATGGATATCGACCATCTCTCCGTCACGTTCTTCCATTTTAGGCACCAGTACCGCACGTAACTGCTCAGTATCATTTTTGTTTTTAACACCGGCAAATATGGCCCACAGCTGGTTATACAGATGCGGTAGACGCTTGTATTCAGAGCTCATGGCGCTGTACAGCCCGTCAATATCTTTGATATCGTATCCGCCCTGAGTTCGGGAGGCGAGGTCCTGATATTTGCCGATAGTCGTGTCCAGCTCAGCCAGAATACCGCGATAATCAATCAGCAGACCGAACTTTTTTAGTGGATGCAGTCGGTTCACCCGCGCAATCGCCTGGATAAGGTTGTGGGACTTAAGCGGCTTGTCGATATACAGCACGGTATTCTTCGGCTCATCAAACCCGGTGAGCAGTTTATCAACGACTATCAGCAATTTGAGCTTCTCATCGGTATCGAAACGACTGATGATATTGCGGGTATACACAGACTCATCCTGCGTGCCGACGTTATCTTTCCACCATTTCGTCACTTCCGGCAGTTTGCTTTCATCCACCTCAGTATTCCCTTCCCGGGTATCCGGCGGGCTGATAACTACAGCTGACTCAAACAACCCGGCTTCATCAAGATACTTTTTATATTTGATGGCGGAAATCTTGCTGTCGCAGGCAAGCTGGCCTTTCAGTCCCTCATCAATATTCTTCGAGAAGTGCGTGGCGATATCGAGTGCGATCAGACGGATGCGATCATCTGCACTATAAACCTCACCTTTACGGGCATATTTACGCTTAAGGTCGGCTTTTTGCGCTTCGCTTAACCCATCGGTAATACGATCAAACCAGGCATCTATTGCCCGATCGTTAACCTCAAGGTCGGGAATACGTTCTTCATACAGCAAAGGTGTAACGGCTTTATCTTCTACTGCTCGCTGCATGGTATAAGCGTGGACAATCGGTCCGAATTTATTGGTGGTCTTATCTTCTTTTAGCAATGGCGTACCAGTAAATGCCACAAAGGCGGCGTTCGGCAGTGCCAGTTTCATTCGCACATGGTTCTCACCACCCTGGCTACGGTGTCCTTCATCAATCAGAACGATGATGTCGGGGCTGGTGTTGACGCATTCAGGCAATTTTGTCGCTGAGTTAAATTTCTGGATAAGGGTAAAGATTATACGTTCTTTACCAGAGCCAATCTGCTGTGCCAGCTTCTGACCTGAGGTCGCCATCGCTTTGGCCTTATCATCCTTCCCTGCCAGTTCGCCACCAGAAACAAAAGTGCCGCTGAGCTGCCCTTCAAGGTCCACGCGGTCCGTCACCACCACAATACGACACTGCTTCAGGCTGTCATGAAGAATCAGCGCCTTGCTGAGGAATACCATGGTGTAAGATTTACCTGACCCCGTGGTATGCCAGATCACCCCACCTTCCCTGCCCCCGTCTGGTCTGCGGGTACTGATGCGTTCCAGCAGTCTTTTTATCCCGAACACCTGCTGATAGCGGGCAACAATTTTTCCGGTTTTTTTATCAAACAGGGTGAAGAAGCGGGTCATCTCCAGCAGACGTTCCGGTGAAAGCAGACTGATGAGCAGCTTATCCTGCCCGCTGACTGCCAGTTCCCCCCCATCGATTAACTGTTGATACCATTTGAGATCGACTGAAGGACGATGATCAAACAACGCATGAATTTGTTCAGTCGATAAAGGATGGTTGCGCAGCGCATACATCTGCGGATCGGTAATATCTTCTTCGCGCCATGCCGCCCAGAATTTCATTGGCGTATGGCAGGTACCGTAGCGCCCGTCATGACCGTTAATCGAAAGTAATAACTGGCTGTAGACAAACAGCTGCGGGATTTCGTCGTTGAGCTGATTGCGGATACTCTGGGATATCCCTTCGTCAATGGTTGGCCCTTTCTTGCCGTGACCCGCCGGGCTTTTCGCTTCAATAACAGCCAGCGGGATACCATTCACAAAACACACAATATCCGGTCTGCGGGTTTCGACACCGCCTGACCGCAATACCGTAAATTCTTCGGTAAAATGGAACTGGTTATTTTCCGGATGTTCCCAGTCGATCAGCGCAATGGTGGGGTTGACCTTCTTGCCATCGACAAACTCCGTGACGGCGATACCGTAGAGCAGATGGTTATACATCCGTTCATTGGCTTTGAGCAGCCCTTCATTCAGCGCCGGAGAACAGACCTGTGATATCAGGTTATCCAGTGCTTTTTCCGATAACTGGCAGGTTTTGCCACCCGCCATAAAGGAACGCTTCGACAGCTCTTCACGCAGAACCGGACGCAGCACCACCTCATCCTGTTTATAGCCCCGGTAATCCATAATCTGTTTCGGAGATAAAAACGTCCAGCCGAGGCTGGTCAGTAACGTCAGTGCCGGAATTTTGGCGCTGTATTCTTCCTGGAATTTTGGCGTGTACGTCTGGTTCATCATTAATCCTTTTCTTTCTGGCGCTACTCGCTACTGGTCACATGAAGATTCATCAATGCAGACAGCACTTCTTAAATTTTTTACCGCTGCCACACGGACACGGGTCATTTCGCCCGGGCATGTTTTCTGCCCCCTTCACTGGAACAGGCCGGGATGATGCCTCTGACATTCTCACTGACAACCAGTACTGATAAAGTGCCAGTGCAGCAGGCTGAATAAGGGAAATACTTTTCTCAAACTGCTCTCCGGTCATTTTCTCAAGTACAGGAAAATTCTTCTCCACGCCATGAAGAGCGATCACTTCCAGAGAAGGCCGTAACTCACCGGGAAGACCAGACCAGTCATCCAGTGACTTTCCTTTCATATAACCAAAACACCACTCTTCCACAATGGTATATTTTTCCCCCTTTACCTCACGCTCATTGAAAATCGGCTCAAACAGTTCAGGGGCGTCATAAAGGCAACCAGCGATATCGTTCATATGCTGAAAACACAGCCCCACAAAACGCGTCATCTCTTTTTCAGTGGTCCAGCGAGGGTGGTAATCACCTCGCCCCCAGATAGCACTGAGCCAGGTATTAGGGGGGATCATATTCGGGCCAGAGACAACCGCCGTCAGGAAGCCATCCAGCTCAGAGAAACAGAGCACAGAGTCATCATTGCCGTATTTCAGCAACGCCTCTTCCAGCCAGTCGATTTCCCGGTCAGTCAGTGGACTACTTTTCGTCAGTTTCATGCGGCAACCGCCTCATCGACCTTAACACGACGTTTGCCGGTCAGTAACTGCTGCATCAGGGCTTTTTTCTCGTCTTTCAGGCAGGCGAGTTTTTTCTCCAGCGTGGAGATTTCAACGTCGGCTGCGGACAGAACGGCGGCAATTTTTTGTTGTTCTTCAAAATTGGGCACTGATAATTTTAATGTCTTTATATCATCACTATTAATTGATTCAAATGTGCTACCTTGTGATAGGTAACACCATTTTGGTTCAAACCAAAGAAACCATTGATAAAGAAATGATTGACTCATTTTTCTCTTGGATTTTATAGCCGATATACCACGCCCTATACATGCTTTATGTTGAGAAAGTGCAACAGTACCTACAGGTGCCCTGACACTTAGAAGAATATCTCCAGGAGTACATTCTTTCGTAATGTCAGACGTATAAACTCTGGGACATGAAACTCGGCACTTTATATCGGCATTACCCTGTATTAATGGCAAACCTAAGCCATTATCGTTGTAGGCTTCGGATTTAGGTGATGATCCCATAATAATATGTGCTACTTCAGACAAAGTGCACGTACACCACTCCCCACTAAACCTCACCCCATTCTCATCCAGCAAGCGTTTCTTCCCGGTAACTAATTGCTGCATCAGGGCTTTTTTCTGCTGCTGACTATTGGCGAGCAGCTTTTCCGTCACCGAAATCGCCTTATCCCAGGTTGACAGGATTTTAACGATTCTCTTTTGTTCAGACAGTGGGGGGATATTAAATGGCCACTTAAACCAACTATCTAACTTAAAAATCATTTTCTCTATGTGCACACCAATGCTAGAGTGGAAGCAGGTTTGCTGGAAATATAGAGACTCCGATAGAAATTCCATATAAGGAAGATAAAAACCGGACTTCCCTGTAAGCACACAATATTCATTCGATACAATTGAGCCAGAAAGTTCTTTAGGTACAAGACCGCAAGCACCGTGCACAATTTGTCGTTTTGATATGAGAAAGTCGCCTTCTTTAATATAGAATTGACTTTTTACGGAGATATCTTTTCCTTTAAGATGCTCACGTCTTATTACGCCACCTCTGGAGCGCTTTACTGTAACTAAGTCATACTCTTGATTATCTTGTATATATGCCTTTCTTGCCTCTATATTTAAGCACTTTTCTAATGATAACTTTTGCCATCCTGTAGGTAGCATTCCAAGGATCGGTTTTCCAGCTTTAACGCTCACTGGGTAAAGCGAATCACGAGCCATAACCCAACTCCTTCAAATATCCAGCCATCTCCGTTTCCAGCTTCGCCAATTCCGCCTTCAGTTGCTCGCGTTCTGCTCGCACCGCCAGCAGGTCAATCTCATCCTCTTCTTCAAAGGTATCGACATAGCGCGGGATATTGAGGTTATAGTCGTTGTCCTGAATCTCTTTCAGGCTGGCGAGATAGGCGTATTTCTCGACGTTATCGCCATCACGGTAGGTCTTGACGATTTTCTTAATGTTTTCTTCGCTAAGCTGGTTCTGGTTTTTACCTGCCTTGAATTCACGGCTGGCATCGATAAACAGCACCTTGTCATCAACTTTCTGCTTTTTGAAAATCAGAATCGCAGCCGGAATCCCCGTACCGTAGAACAGTTTTTCCGGCAGACCAATTACCGCATCCAGCAAATTTTCGTCGATCAGTTTCTGGCGAATTTTACCTTCGCTGGAGCCACGGAAAAGCACACCGTGTGGCACAACTACGCCCATACGGCCAGTTCCCGGTTTCAGGGTTTCGATCATATGCGAGATAAAAGCGTAATCTCCTTTAGTCTTCGGCGGTACACCGCGACGAAAACGGCCAAACTTATCGTTCTCGGCCTCGTCATGGCCCCACTTATCGAGGCTGAACGGTGGGTTAGCGGTCACGATATCAAACAGCATCAGGTCGCCATTTTTATCGAGCAGCTTCGGGTTACGAATGGTATCGCCCCACTCGATTTTATGGTTGTCTTCCCCGTGCAGGAACATATTCATTTTCGCCAGCGACCACGTAGAACCGATCGCTTCCTGACCGAACAATGCATAGTTACGACTATCATGCCCGGAGACAATTTTACGCCCACACTTCATCAATAATGAACCGGAACCACAGGCTGGATCGCAGATGGTATCACCCGGTTGCGGATCGAGCAGTTCTGCAATCAGGTCCGAAACTTCCGGCGGGGTATAGAATTCCCCGGCTTTCTGCCCACCGCTGGCAGCAAAGTTTTTGATCAGATATTCGTAGGCATTACCGATAACGTCCAGCGTACCGACACGGCTCGGCTTCAGGTTAAGATCTTGACCGGCAAAGTCTTCCAGCAGCTGACGCAGGATGGTGTTCTTCTGTTTTTCTTCACCTAGGCGATCGGTGTTAAACGAAATATCCTGGAACACGCTTTTCCCGGCGTCTTTCAGTTTGGTGCCATTAGCTTCTTCAATCGCATGCAGAGCCTGATCGATACGCTCACCGTTACCCGGCTCATGGCGGCGTTCGTACAGCGCATAAAAGCTGGCACTTTTTGGCAGTACAAAACGCTCGTTGGCCATCATGGCTTCAATGAGTTCTGGTGCATCACCATACTGTTTTTTATATTCATCGTAATGATCCTGCCAGACATCCGAAATGTACTTAAGGAACAGCATGGTAAGGATAAAGTCTTTATAGGTATCAGCACTGATGGTGCCACGGAACGTATCACACGCGGCCCACAGGGCTTTGTTGATCGTGTCCTGACTGATTTTGTCGTTCATGAATCATCCTGGTCTGAAGAAAAGCCTGCGATGAAGGGCATTGCATCTTAAAAATTGCGGTAAATGATACCGTAAGATGCCTCCCCTGACACGCCAATATCGCAGCATTCAGGTTTGCATCATCCCCGTAATATCGACATGAGACAGACTGACACAACCTGGCTCGTCACTCGCTAAAAACCAATTATCTTAGTAAGACAGCATCCATATTAGCCATGGTGTAAAACTGCCGTTGGGGTAATGATGATCCATATATCACCCGTTCTGGTGTGTGAAGCTGACATGATCGGTAATGACTCCAATTTACTGATAGTGTTTTATGTTCAGATAGTGCCCGATGACTTTGTCATGCAGCTCCACCGATTTGGAGAACGACAGGGACTTCCGTCCCAGCCTTGCCAGATGTTGTCTCAGATTCAGGTTATGTCGCTCAATGCGCTGAGTGTAACGCTTGCTGATAACGTGCAGCTTTCCCTTCAGGCGGGATTCATACAGCGGCCAGCCATCCGTCATCCATATCACCACGTCAAAGGGTGACAGCAGGCTCATAAGACGCCCCAGCGTCGCCATAGTGCGTTCACCGAATACGTGCGCAACAACCGTCTTCCGGAGCCTGTCATACGCGTAAAACAGCCAGCGCTGGCGCGATTTAGCCCCGACATAGCCCCACTGTTCGTCCATTTCCGCGCAGACGATGACGTCACTGCCCGGCTGTATGCGCGAGGTTACCGACTGCGGCCTGAGTTTTTTAAGTGACGTAAAATCGTGTTGAGGCCAACGCCCATAATGCGGGCGGTTGCCCGGCATCCAACACCATTCATGGCCATATCAATGATTTTCTGGTGCGTACCGGGCTGAGAAGCGGCATAAGTGAAGGTGAGCTGCCATGTTTTACGGCAGTGAGAGCAGAGATAACGTTGATGCCCGGCAGTACTTTTGCCATTACGCATCACGCCTTCAGTAGCGGAACAGGAGGGACAGCAGACGGAGACTGAAGCCACGGGAGCACCTCAAAAACACCATTATACACTAAATCAGCAAGTTGGCAGCATTACCAGGGCGCAGAATGAAATATCTGAACATATTGATTCCTTTTTAGATAAAAATAACATTCACAGCCGTCTTAATTTCATTATCGCCAGACCACTGTTTTCTCATACACCGCAATCACACCACGCCTGATTAATTCCTCTTTAACGCGACCATAAAGCGCCATGCCTTTTGTATTACCGGACAGGGATTTAATATAATTCATCAGGGATGAAGTATTCGCCGGGCGGTTCCCTGCAGATTTTTTACTTAATGACTGGACTTTATCGGTCAGGTGCAGCACTTCATCGTTACTGATTACCATAGGTGCCGCCTTCGGTTTCTCTGCAGAGCAAGGCGATGGTATACGGCAACATCGTCTCCCCGCCCTGCATAGCTCGGCAATGACGCCATCATAGCCTTTATCATTCGAGATAATATGAAATATCGTCTCTTCCGGTGCAGTCGCGCTAAGTCTTCCCAGCTCAAACACCAGATGGAAGTCCACATTATTTTTTGACACATTTGCAACCTGGAATACGCTTACCGATATATCACCTGCATACGTTACAGCTGGAAAACGTATAAACTCCTGCTGAGGCCCGGTAAATAAAATAAGGCGTTCATAACGGGACAGACGGACACTTTCAAGTGTACCAATATTTTCATAATCTACGAGAGCAATAATTTTTTCAGTCATCGTCATCCAGAATCTGTCTGCACGGACAGTTATGATGCCGCAGCCTGTAATGCGGCAAATATAAAATGAATACCTGTTGCTATTTCAGGCATACCCTCAGCTAATTTTCGTTACATCTATTAGCTGAGGATTCCCAGGTATAATTATCAGGAATGGGTAAATATAATTAAAGGGTCTGACTCATCTTTCGTTCAGCTCGCAGCAGCTCCTTCATCATGCGCTCACTGGCGTACTGCGCTTCCTCTGCAGTGACGGTCGCAACGGCATTCCCCTGCAGATCATAGCGGGAGGCCCCCACCTTCATCCGGGACAGATAGCCCGCAGACCGGGTCAGACTCTTCAGGCACTTAATGACCTGTTTATGCGACAGCGGCAGGTCGCGGTTCACAATGTCGGCAAACAGCTGCTCGCGCATTCCCGTCGCCAGCAGACGGGGTGAGTTTCCGTCGAACAGCTGTGGCCAGAATGCCTTCAGGGTCATGATGGCCTGTTCCGGCGGCAGCAGGCGAAGATAACGCACCGGAGGTGGCGTCTTTACCGCTTTATCCGGCGCCGGCGCAGCGTTGCGCGCGTCGGCTTCGGCCGCTTGTTTAGCCTTCTCAAGTTTCGCTTTCTTTGCCTTCCAGGCCGGCGGGGACGAGACCACCACGACCTTCTTTCGGCGCACCACACCAGGAGCAGGGGTTGCCTCTGCGGGGGCCGTGCTGTTCTCCGCCGGTTTTCGTTTCAGGCTCAGTACAGGGCGTTTTTCTTCTGCCATAACAATTGCCTATCGTTCAGTTAATAAAAGCTACTATACCTGAACGACATCGCCCTTTCCTGCTCCTGCGTTCACATTGAGACGACAATACCCAGTACCGCCAGGTGCACGGCATAGAACATCACGAAGAACTGCCGCGGCCAGAAGCGTTTCACACGTTCTCCGGCAGATGAGCACACCATCAGCGTCAGCAGCGCAATCGCCAGCCCGGCCACTGATTCACTCACGTCATGCATATTCATCAGCAACACCATGAGGGCCCACAACACCCCGTATCCCAGCCGTTCCGGTGCATGCTGTGCGCGACAAAGCAGCCAGCTGGCGGTGAGCATGCCCACTCCTGCCATGCCGTAGCTGCCGGTTGACAGGGGTATCCAGGTGACCAGCAGTCCAGCCGCCAGGAGGGTGTAATACCAGGACGGCTGGCTGACCCACCGCAGGACCTGGCCCGTAACGGCAAAGGCAAACAGAATATTCCCGGTATACCACGGGTACCCGATGAGCATAAACGCCACCTGGGCGACCAGCGCCCAGCCCCACAGGTTGTTCAGTTGAGACTGGCGTATTTCCGCGTGCCGTGCCAGATTCATTCCCCATGCCAGACCGAACAGCGGAAAACAACCACGTCCCAGCAGGCGCATCACTTCATTGTTTCCGGCCAGCAGTAAGCCGGTGTGGTCAGTCACCATCAGTACCAGTGCGACCGTTTTAATCATATCCGTTTGTCCCGGAGTCCAGGTCAGCAGGCGATGAAGCCAGCGGTCTGTCGCACCTGGAAATGTGTGTTGTGCTCTCATGTTTTTTTCCTTTTAGCGCTCCGGCAGACTGCCCGATTTTAATCGGGGAGGCTGCCGGAGCAGACAAGCCGCAGGCGCGTCAGTCGCCCCCGAGGGTTTTCTCGCGGTTCAGGTCACGAGCCATGTCCCGCTCCACAGCCTGCAGACGCTCACGCTGCAGAGTTTCTGAGGCCACCTGCTGAATCGCCGCCTCCTGGCGCCGGAACTGAGGATCATCCGGTAGCGTCGTTTTCTCCGTGCCCGGCCGGTCACGCTCCAGTCCGCGGATGACGTCCCCGATAACCTCTTTCACCCGGTCCACCGGCTCGCCGGCTTTACGCGCCTCCCCGGCCACTTCCCGGGCAGTCTGTTCTGCCTGTTTTTCCATTTCCCGGCGCTGCTGTTCTTCTGCCGCCCGCTGTGCCAGTACCTCTGGCGGGAGGATAATGTCAGCCCCGGCCTGCGGTACCGGAGCCACCGGCGCCGGTTCAGCCCATACCCGCCCGCCGGTCATGGCCCCGGGGTTCCAGGGGCGGTCATCACCGGCCAGCCGCACCACCACCCCGGTATCGGGATTGTCGCGGGCCATTCTGACGCCCTCCCCCATATTCCCGGCCAGCAGGCTTTCACCGTTGCGGCTGTTCTGCAGCGCCACGAACCGGGCGTCTTCATTGCCCATAATTCGTCCCTCTCCGCCGATAGCCTCCAGCCGTCCGTCCCGATCGGTCAGCGGGCTAAGCCAGATACCGGCGGCTTTCCCGTTTTTATCAAATGCCGGCAGCGCCACATGCGGCTGAGGGTACTTTTTCCCCGGAGAAATGAATTTTCCTGGTGAACTTCCCTGTGCCAGACCGGACTGCTGCAGGGCTGCCCGGCCCGCGGCGGTTTCATCCAGTGGCCTTGCCCGCCCGAACAGCAGATCGGCTGTTTTCACCGCCCGGTCGTTACGGGGTTCAAGAATATCGTGCGCCGTCGCTTTCTCAGGTGAATTCTTGATGGCCTTTATCCAGCCCTCACGGTTGTCGGTGTAGACCTGAACATGCTGTTTCATGCGGGATAAAGCCACATAGGCAGACTCAAAGCTGGCCATCTGTTCCCGACCACCGGCCACCCCTTCCAGCGCGATGGCATACGGTTCGCTGGCCCCCTGGGCGCCGTGGGCGGTGATGGCGTAGGCGAGGTCGATATGCTGCTGTGCCTGCTCCGCCTTCGGGGTCAGCGTACGGGTGATTTTGCCATCAGACAGCGTGACACTGTCACCCGAAACAGACTGCACTTCCCAGATACTGTTGGCCACATAACCGCGCTCCGGGTCACTTTTGCTGAAGCGCATTCGGTCCCCCTGAGACACGGTGATCTTTTCCTGACGATAGAGCGTGACGCCTTCTGCCGATGCCTCCCGGGGTGAGATAAATCGCTCCTTTCCTTCACTGTCTGTCAGGGTGATCAGCTGATTATCCTTATCCACTTTGCTGATACGGTGGTATACGTTATCAACCAGCGCCACCGCCTCCTTGTGAGCCGTCCAGGTCGACAGTTTGCGCAGTTCACCGTCACGGATGTTACTCGTGACCAGCACCGGCAGGGTGATTTCCTCTTTGCCGGTTTCCCCGTTCTCCCGCCGTGCGTCATGGATCAGACTGTTCAGCGCCCGCCGGTCCTTATTCAGATGGGTGATCACCAGCGTCTGCGACTGTGCCTCCGGGGTCCGTCCGGTATAGTCCTTCACCAGCGCCTCGTAGAGCGTCGCGGGCTGACCTTCCGGCAGGGCTTTCCCCTCGCTCAGCGCCTTTTCTATCGCCTTTTCCTGCTTTGGCGTGAATTCCACCACAGAACTGCCCGGCGCCCATGCGCCTTCTTTTCTCGGCACCTGCTCCGGCGTGACCTGCTCGATGGTGGTCAGGGCGCGGTGCACATCCCGCTCAATCAGGCTGTAGACCGCCGGTCGCAGCTCAGGAATCTGGCGTACAATCTCTTTCATGATGGCAACGTCGGCGGCGCTGCGCTGCTGCATCAACCTGAACGGCTGGCCCGGCGCGATGGGCTGCAGCTGGTCGTTATCCCCACTGGACACCGCCCGTCCACCACCGGCGACGATGAGGGAGTGGGCTTTTGCCATATCGGCCAGCCCCACCATTGAGCTCTCGTCGAGCAGGAACAGGGTGTTGCTGAAATCGGGTGTCTGGCCATTGCGCTGCAGCAGCTGCGTGTCGTGGAGGAACGACGCCGTCGTGCGCGCATCCACGCCGGCACTCTGCATTTCCCCGACCGCGCGATGCGTCGGCGCCAGACCGATGACGCGCGGGCGAGTCTCTTCCGGCAGCAGACTGATGGCACTCATGACTGCCCGGAACTGGGTGGTTTTCCCCACCCCGGCATACCCCTGAACCACCGTGAACCGGTCCGTGCTCTCCAGAATCATCCGGGTCGCCGCCCGCTGTCCGGCGGTCAGGTCCGTCATCAGACTGTCCGGCACGCGGTCCATCAGGGGGGCCACCGCGTCTTTACCTTCCAGCACCCGGGTCAGGATGCTTTTCTCGGCGTCCCAGGCCTGACGGGATATCAGCAGGTCATTGCCACGCCCGGGCGCCACCGGTACATTCAGCAACTGCCCCGACCTGATTTGTGCCTGGATGGTCGTGTCGATGTCCGCCATCGAAACCTTCCCGCCCCCGGTTTCCATTGCCGTCGCCAGCAGCTGGGGCCGGGAGAAGGTCAGGTCCTGGCTCTCAAGCAGCGGGATGGCCAGGTGAATGGCCTGTTCTGCCGGGGTATGCAGCCCGGCCTTCTGCTGCGCAATGGCCGCATCCAGGTCCGTCTCGCCGGATCGGGACTTCAGCTGCTCTGAGACCACGCTGAAGGCGGTATGCCGCGACAGCTTCTCCGTCGTGCGCGCCGCATCCTGCGCCGAGTACAGCCGGAGATGACTTCCGCTCTGCGCCAGCTGGTTGAGGGTGGCGTTATCCAGCTCACGCTGCGTCACCGACGCAAAGACCGTTGCCGTCTCGCTAACCGACCTGCCGGGACTTTCCACCCAGCCGTGGGCGACTTTAATACCGTCAAACACGCCCGCGCCCACGGCCAGGGTCTGCGTGGTTTTCTGCCCCGGCCGCTGTACCGTCAGCTGCCCGTCCTCCACTTTCATCACCGTGATGCTTTCCCCGCCCTTCAGGCGTGTGTCCGGTATCTTCCCGAGCACCGCCAGACGTTCCCCCTCTGCCACCGGCAGTGTATCTGCCCGGAAAAGCGTCCACTGGCTGTCGACCGCGGAAACCTTCAGATCCAGACGGACCCCATCCCGGTCTTTCAGGGTCAGCATATTGCTGCTCGCGGTCACCCGGTCAATGACAAAGCGATCGTGCGTCCGGGTCTCCGGATCCCAGCGTTCCATCACCATCCCCTCCCGGTAATAATCCCGCACGCCCCGGCTTTTACTGTCCAGCCACACCGGCGTCAGGGCTGTAATGGTCGTGTCTTTCTCACCCAGCACCCCCTCATGTCTGAGGGAGTCACGGATAAGGCCGTTGAGTACGCTCTGTTCACGCGTCCCGCTGATTTGGGCCACGCTTTCCTGCCCTTCACGTACGCTGACGGCAAACTCCTGTGCCAGCCGGCTGTAGCGTGCTCCTTTATCCGGTTCACTGATGATGTCGGCTGTGGTCTTATGCCCCCCCTGCCAGCGATACGTATTCACGCCGCTGTCCTTCAGCACCGTCAGCGCACTGCCGGTCCCGCTGCGCTTCCCGCTGTCGGAGAGCAGGACCTGCACGTTATGGCGCATCGCGCCATCGAGCAGGGAAATCGTTTCCTTCAGGCTCAGCTTTTCCGCCTGATCCACGATGAGTGTTCCGCCCGGAATAAACGCCGTTCCGTCCTGCAGGGCGGATTTCCCGGTCACCGTTTCCCCGGCCAGACGCACATCACCGGCGAGAAAATCACGTGAGCGGTTATCGGCCGCCAGGATATGGACGTCACGCCCCTGCTCCCGGGCCATCAGGGTTAACTCGGCCACCCGCTCCCGCTGGCCGGTTGCACCGCCCTGACCGGAAACGATACCCATTACCGGGCGATCCTGCGCCAGCACGCTGACGGCATCGCTGAAAGGAACCTGGCGCACCACAGACGCATCGGGCGTGACGGAGACATGATTCTGGCGCTGCACCTCCTGACTCAGGGCTTTGACGGCGAGTTCATCGAGAACGTGGATGTTTGAGGTGAACAGGCCTTTCTCGCGATCGAGAGGGATAAGCTGCTCCCGTTCAATGGCGGCATCGATGCCCTTTCTCGCCAGCTCAAACACACCGTCCTTCGCCTCCAGCTGGCCGACCGTGCGTGCCAGCAGGTCGGCATACGTGAACTGCACCTTGCGGTCGCTGAGACCGGCAATCGCTTTCGTCACCACATCCGTGATATCCGGACCGTCAGTGTTCACCGGCGCGGCAGGTGCACGGGCCAGCTCTGCGGCTCGCGCATCGGCGGCCTCACGGTACCCCCGGATGTCAAACCCGGTCTCCTTCAGCGTGTTCATCCACTCCACCATCTTCTCTGCCGGATCGATGGCTTCTTTCGACTTGCGGGTATCGAGCGCGGCCACATCCCGTGACTTCAGGGAGGCATCGGGCCCTGCGGCCTCCCTGAGCTCCTGAGACCGGGTGGAGAACGGTTCCACAGGGACCCCTTTCATCTCCCACATCCCGTGTTTGCCCACAACTTCCGTCTCATAGCCAAGCTTCTCAACCAGGGGTTTGAACGCCTCCCGGTAAAGCTTCCCGAACGCTATCTGGTTCGCGTACACGTTCTCGATAAAACCTGTTTTACCGATCTTATCTGTGCCGAGAGACTGCCATTTGTCCCCGTTCTGCGTGGCGTTAATGACGACGGCATGGGTGTGTATCTGAGGTTCCTGGTTACGGTTCGTGTCGTGGTTGAATTTCGCCACAATCAGATTTCCGGTCAGCACCGTTTCGCTTTTACCGTCCGTCATGACCCGGGTCGCGGCCAGCGTCTCCAGTTGCCGCACCGCTTCGGTTACCGCCTGGTTGTGGGCATCGATAAGGCGTTTATCGCCGCCCAGCATCGCCATGACCGACACGCTTTTGGGGGCCGAGAAGGTCAGGTCATAACCGGGCCGGTGCTTGTTGGCGCCGTCCTGTATTCGGGTCAGGTCGCTGCCATCCGGCAGCTTCCCTTTCAGCAGTTCCGTAAACAGCGCCTTATCCACGGCTTTCCCGTCGATCCCCAGCGCCTCAGCCCCCTTACCCTGCCAGCGTTCGTCCATGCTCCCTATGACGTAGTAATTATCCTTATCCGTATAGTAATTACCGGCACTGCCCGCCGATTTAACGGAGCCAATCGACATCATCAGAAGTTCCCCCCAATCTCGACATCATCCTGTTCATCGTGGCGGTGGCTGTGGTTGATATTGACCTCTTCACGCCGCTGCATATCCCGCTGTGTCTGCTCATCTGCCAGCCAGGCGTCATACGCCTGCATGTCCTCGATGACGCCGTCCTCGTTCATGCCGGCCGGCAGCATGTCCTGTCCCTGTTCCGCTGACTGCTGCGCCAGTTCCTGTTCTGTCCCGCCTGCAGCTGCCGCAGGGGCACCGGCAGAGGATGCTGTTGAGGCAGCAGTGGCCGCTGCGGCTGCTTTTGGTTTGATCAACGGTACGGTCGTGCCCCGCAGGACGGGAGGCTCCGTTGCTCTGACGGAAGGCTCCGCTGCCGGACGCTTTGTTGTCGGCGGCGATTTTACCGGTGCAGGAGTTACCGTCATTACTGCTGGCGCAGGCGGGCTGACCGGCTCAGGTTGTTCACTGGCGTGACTGTCTGTATCAGCTGGCCCGGGTTCCGGCGTATCCGGCGTGAAAAGCGCCCGGGCAAGGCTGCCTTCAGCTTCCCGGGCCTCAAGCAGCGCACTGAGCCGTGCATCCACCCGCGCATCGAGAGTGCGAGGAATAAATCCCTCGGCAATTTTCGGACGCGGCTTGTATTTGAGGGCCAGTTTCACGGCCGGATACGGCCCGGGCAGCGTGACGTAACAGGACAGGTCAGGCAGCGTCTGAATATCGGAGTAACTGACCAGGGTTTCCCGCTCTTTTTCTTTCCCGGTCGATACACCATCACGCACCGGGTCAGCACCGTAGGAGTACTGCTCGCTGGCCTTGAGGATTTCCTTCTCGCCAATTTCACCGGCAGCAAACTCCGCAATCTCCTTACTCGGGGAGCGGAAGAAGGCCCGGGTGTTCATTACGTCAAAGAGCGTGGCGGCAGGCTTGACGCCATAGATGTCTTCCAGCTGGGCATAGGACTGAATACCAAACACATAACAACCACCAAATTTACGCGCCTCAGGGAGGATTTCGACCAGGTCCGGCAGCTTGTGCAGCGTGGGAAGTTCGTCAGCGAAAATCCACACGCGCCGGTTACGGTTCTCCCCCATCGCCAGCAGGCCGCGGATGGCAATCGACAGCCACATTGAGATAACCGGCTTCAGGGAAGCATGGGTGTCAGCGTTGGAGGAGATAAACAGCCAGCCATTGGGTCGGTCCTCACGGACGCCGCGCATCCAGTCCCGGATAGTGAATGGTTCGCCGTTCTTCTCAATGCCCTGCAGGTAACGAATAGCCTTAACGTAGTTGGTCAGCACAGCTCGAATGGAGATGGCGGTTTTCTCAATTTTCTCTTCAACCAGGTTCGCTGCCGGCGTGTTCTGCAGATAGGCGCGCAGCTTGTCGATCTTAATGGACAGCATGGTATCGACCAGCTTCTCGTAGCTCCGATCGTCGTCTTTGCGCATCAGATACGCGCCTTCGGCAAAGATAGTGCGACCGGAGCCCTGCCAGAACGGATCTTCTTTGGTACCCATCGGGATAAGGGTGTTGGAGATGTTGTCGAAGTCCGGCAGCGTCAGGCACTCTTTCCACAAATCCCAGGCCGCGCAGCGCGAATCCAGCGGGTTGAGGATTTTATCCAGTGACGGGTCATAATAGCTTTTGACGAACTCACAGGAGCGATCATAAATGATGGCCATATCGCCACGTGCACGCACGTAGTTCAGTAGCCGGCGGATCACTTCTGATTTACCGGAGCCTACGGTACCGTGGAGGCAGAAGTTCTGGATTTCGGAGTTTTTAAGAATAGGCAGATCGCCAATTTTAATATCGGAGGCCATACCATCACGCTTCATCTGGCGGGCCACTTCTTTGGGCTTATCGGAAAGCTGGCGCCCGCCGGTATTCTCATCCTCACTCTGCTGTTTCCCCTGGCGGCCCAGCACCCAGCTGGCGATGAAGAACGTCACGATACAGATAACAAGAGAAACCACGGCTGCAAAGACGAAACTGGTCCACAGCTGCTCTCCGCACCAGACAGTATATTTATCGGCCAGGATTTGTTCTGAGGTATATTCCAGCGACTGGCCGTAATACTGAATGGTGTATACCGGCTGGGAACGAATAATATCGCGCATCGGACCCAGCGTCGTACACCACCAGTATACGCAGCCGTTCACAAAGGTTTGCCAGCTGAGCCGGTACATCAGCATCAGCCCGCACAGCACCCAGAATAAAATAAACAGCACGTAGAAAATAATATTGGCAATCTGACCAAACATGCGAAAGCGCATATTGGCGATCTGACCGCCCTGCGTCATATCTTTGGCATTGAAACTCATGGCACTAATCCGTCAGTAAAGTATTAGGGTCGGAAGGACAAATTAATCAGCGGAAATACACCGGCACAAAACAGGATTACAGTCATGCCCGGATCCATTGATGGCCAGGCCGGATACTGACTTCTATTAAGAGGTTATGCAGAAGGTATAGCCCTCTGAGCCAGGGCAGTGCCCGCCTTTAATATACGACTTCGCCACCTGCCGTCCGGCCTCATCGACCAGGGCATACAGTGTGGATGGCAATGTTTCAGTCGTGTACTGCAGGCAGACGCAGTAGCATTTCACCGGATGTTTAATCATATCCGGACGTTCAAACCAGCCGGTTGACGGGAAAATCCGTGTGCCGAAGAGCCTGTCAGAAGGAAACTGAGTCTGCACGGACCAGGCAAACACGTCGTCAGCGCTGTCGCGGCGATTGACGCCGGGGATATACAGATTTTCTGCTTCGCGGACAACACGGGAGGCAAGAGAGGACAAGGCGGAGTCATCCGTGCTGGCCGGGCCTTCCACACATATGGAAAGATGGAAGTATTCCGGTTTGCTCTGTACTTCTGGCTTTGCATCGGAAATAACTGACGCCGTGTTTCGCTTACGCTCCACGGAAGACGTCATTATTTTTCGGAAAAAGACACCTGCGATGAAAACAAGCAGAAGAATAACTAACGCGCTGCAGATATACATGATGTGGTCACTGAAGAGAGAACAGACCTCGCGATGTGACAGGGAATAAATTCCCCCCGCTGCAGGATGTGGGTAAATATCGCCAGGCATCAGTTCATGTGTATCAAGAGACCTGACAGGCACAGATATTGTCATAAATAACCTCTGTTCAAATAAAGACGAAAAGACTCCGCCGAAGGCGGCAACGCCTCACAGATGCACAAATAAATTGCGCAACTGTTCACCGTTTAGATGTGGAATTAACTGATTATTTGACGAATGAATTCTGACACGCCGGAAAGGTGATGCCAGTCTGGCCCGGAGTACCCGGGCCGTGGAATAGAACGCTTACAGGATATTAGCGATCGATTTTGCCAGCTGGTCTTCAAGAACAGGCTGGGCTTCAGGGAACTTGAGGTTAACTTTATTCGCGTTAGAGACGACGCGAGTCTGGTATTTATGCTGATTACCCGTTTCAGTACTTGTCTGCACTTTTGCTCCGGATGTTCCCTGACGTAATACGGCCACGTTATCAGTCTGAACCTGTGTTTTGGTTCTTTCCGCGATCTGAACATCGGTGATCATGGTGTAGTTCACATCTTCCACCATCGCGTCAGCCGCCATTCCGACCAGACCGGCTGCAAGCCCTACTCCCAGGGTTGCTCCCGCGGAACTGGAGTTGTAAGCGGTAATCCCCGCCCCAAGCGCGGCGCCAGTAACAGCGCCCTCATAACCCCGGCTTAACCAGCCCTGAGACTCACGAAGGTCCATTTTATCGGCCTTGAGCACATTCGCCTGGATCCAGTAGCCCGCCGTATCGGGGTTACTGACGACCTGATATCCCTTTGAAGTGACAGCGCTGGCAATTTTTGCCTGCAGGCCACTCATATCCTTATCGGAGGTATTTTTGATTTGCAGATAAACCGTCTTATTATTTGAAGGTTCCAGCCAGATTGTTTCGCTCATCTGGGTTTTTACCCAGATTTCTCTTTTTAATGGCGGTTCCCATTGCACTACATCCAGACAACACCAGAGCAGAGCTGACGACCATCACAGCCATGACTTTATTAAGCTTCATCCTGAATCCTTGTGACATAATCAATACGAGTGAATACACATTCTCTTATGATTTCGGAATGCGCATTCACTATATACGAATTTTAAACGAGATGTGAAAACTAATTACAGCCTGAGAAACCAATAATAACAAAGGAAACTTTTAGGCTGTTAATGAACCACTATAATTGATAGGTTAAGTCTTGATGACCAACTCCAAACTTTGACAAACCCATAAGTTCCCCCCCCTAATTTAAGAATAAAATTAAGCCCCTGCCGGATGCGGCAACACCTAACAGGTGCACAAGTAAACTGCGCACCTGCTCACCATTTATGAGAAGAAAAGTCGTATAAAGTAAAAAAGTAAAGAGCGTAAGATTTACTAACCGAACAATTACATTCGGTTAGCCAAGAACAGGAACTCAGATGTTATTGCAGTTTTACACCTTTATTTCTAACCGATTCAATAACAGACGTCAGGGTAGCCAACTGATAACGACCAAGGTCAATATTCATCACCATAACTGTTATTACAATACTAAACATAGTCAAAACACAGAAACCAACAACATTCCATCCAATTGATGAAGTAGTGAATGCAAACAAAGAAAACATAACTAAAATAGTTAAGCCATAAAGCTTGCTTTTTTTGGATATACACTTAAAAAATATCGACTTCCTCCTGAAATCTTCCGGTAGAGATAGAAACAATGAGCGTGTATTTGCTATCGCAATGGTTGAAAACACTCCCATTGCCCCTGCAAACACCATTGCTCCTAACTTATCCATGCTAGTTGAAAAATCACTGATGCCATAAGAAAAATAGGATGACAGCAGAAACCACAACATACATAACAGACCAGGCCAGACGCAACTCCAAAATGAGGGGATCGTCAGATCTCTCTCAGTCAGAAGCTGTTTTAACTCTTCGACTTCACTTTGTATTATTTGATGGGTTAACATCCTTTCCTCCCTATCTCTTTGATGTCTCATTTTCTAATTTTCTTGCCTTATCCAACAATTCTTTTGTTGTATCTGCGCCAGGTAATTTAGTCTGACTTTCCTTTTTGTTATTATAAGTGTTTTTGAAATCATTTCCTTTTGTTTTGTGGTCATTTTCCAGTTCAGCATTCTCTTTTTTCACTTCAACGCCTTGCTGTTGTATGTTTTCACGGGTTTCCTTATGCTGTTGTTTATTCTCTGCAATCATCCCATCCACTTTCTGACCCACATTATCCTTAATACCCGCATCTTGCGTCATGGCATCGATACGACCAGAATTTTGTCCGTAGTCAGCCATTACCGAACCATTGTCACCACCACCTGACACCCCAGCCATATTCTGTCCGATGCTTTCACGCCCCTGTTGATACGCGGCATCAACCCTGGGTTCAACCTGCTCTTTGACGAATTCACGCGCCAGTGCTTCACGCTGCGCCGCAATTTCAGGAGAACTGGTATTGGTCAGAATGGCCTCTGCATCCTGTGGAGCACGATGCTGAACAAAGTTCGCAAACTGCTGAGTCAGGTTTTCGTTCATCTGGCCACTCATGCTCTCTGTGCGTGAAGCCATTTCACTGTACTCATGGCTGCGTGTCCGGCTGGTTGTATACTGGTCATAGCTGTTTTTGGCACTGGAGAGTGACGCGGCAAACTGGTCAACACGCGAGCTGGCATTATTATCGGTAATATTGCCCGATGTGGTAGTTTTACGGCTGGTAAAGTAATCGGATGCTTCTTTAAAGTCTTTCGCCGCCTGACTACTGGTATCATGCCTACTGTCATGAGATTCCCTTCCAGATTCGGTTGTCGAGTCAGTAGAACCACTAGTTCCACTTAATGCAACACTTCCTTTGAAACCTCCCTCAGCAGAAAACCCGGTAGCCAATTTACCCAGTTTCCCGGCCAGTTGATCACCAGAACTCCATTTTCCGCCACCGTATATCTCTCCAGACACAGCTCCCTTAGTGGACTTATCCATCAACTGCTGGAAAGACTCCTCATTACTGATGTTGTTGGCTTTCGCATTAGCAACAACCGCATTCCACATCTTGCTTCTGGCCATCGAATCCTGTGATGACTCGGTAGTATCGGCCCCGGTCGTTGTTGATGTGCTGTTCCCTTTATTGGTGCCAAATTGCTGCAGACTATTCCAGGCGCTTGTCACGCTGCTGTTATAGCCATGCAGCGCGCTTTCGGCCTGGACATCAGCCTCACGGGCCATCTGTTGCTGCGCACTGGCTATCTGACGACCGACGTTAATATCCACCGGCAGTTTTGACATTGCACCACCACTGTCCCAGACCATCGATCCATCCCGCGTCTGCGTGCTCATGCCCCCATTCGCCAGCTGCCGCGACATCTGTCCGAAACTGGTTGTGCTGTTGGTACCCCAGCTGTAGCCGCTGACGTTCTCCATCTGCATGTTGGCGAAAGAGTAATTCCCGTCCACCACGCCGGAGGCCGCCTGCGATGTTGCACTGAGCCCCGAAGAAGAAAAATGGCTGTAGGCACTGGAGAAAGCGGCCCCCATGCTCTTCACGATCCCCCACGACAAGGGCGGTATCATCACGGCAATATAACCCGCGGTGGTCGCAATATCCGAGTTTTTGAGCTGAACCTGCGACAACTCAGAGAGAACGACCGGTACGCCATTTTGCTTCGCATAGTAGGCCATCGCGCTGTTCAGGATGGCGAACAGTAATGGCCACGTCTGCAGCCAGATAAGCGCAAACACATACCCTTTAAGCACCTGCAGCGTCATCATATTAAACATGGCAGCCATCACCATGATCGGGAACATCCCAATCATTAAACCCATAATGACGGTCTGCATCAGTGGAAGTGCGCGAAGCGCCTGGTGCCCCATTGTGGCCTGTGCCAGCCGCTGCTTTTCAAGGGATGATGTGTTAGCCATATTGACCAGACTGGCGGTGTCCCCGCTGCGGGCCGCATAACTCTGGATCCCGCTGCGCAGGGCGTTCATCGTGACGTTCTGGCGGATAATCTGCCCGGCGCTCTGTCCCGAGCTGTAGAAGTAATTGTAGCTGTCGCCAATCATCTGGCTGAAAAGCAGATCGGGATTAGGTTTGCCGCCAAACAGCTGACGAACATAGTAGTTCCAGGTTTTCCCGCCTGTCTGAGTATCCAGCGCAAGAGCCGATTTCAGATCCCGTGAGGCCTCTTCGCATGTCTGGAACTGGTTGTTTTTATCAAACACGCCACGCAGTGGGCTTGGGTTTGCAAAAATCAGGGTATACGGATCAGGTGAATTCAGTAATTCTTCAAAAGAGTACTTATGATTGAGGAAAATATCGCCCATCACACAGTTTTGTACGTAATCGGAGAACAGCGTCGTAATCTGAGGATTTTGTGATAAAAAATCCGTACTTTTCGCGACCAGATTACTGCCAAATAACATCCCTGTTTTACTGTACGTGACGCTGTCCGGCAGCGCGAAGACCATCTCATAACTCTGGATAAGCGCGTTTCCCACCCGCGTTGTCAGCGACGCAGGAATGGCCAGACCAATAGGAACATTATCGACTTCATAGACCTGCGCCACGTTACTGTAATCGATGATCTGCACAGGGGTGCGAATCACAACCAGCATAGAGACCAGGGTGAGGGAAAAGACCCAGCCAATAAGGTCCATTACGTTGTGTTTTTTTACCCAGTTCCCCGCCACAATGAGTACCGAGATGGCGATACACATCTTTTCTATAGTCGACCATGTGCTGGTCCCCATAAACGCCGCAATCGCGTTCAGGTTGCCCCGTAACCAGTCGCCGCCAGCAATGGCATATATCTCAAGCATTACAGATTCCCCCCAAAATGATAGTTATTCTGGTAGCGGGTCATCATGCGGGCAGAAACCTGCTGGCGCATGTAACTCATTTGTCTGTCCACCACGAGCAAGGCGTCCTGCTGGACCTGAACACGGGACTGGAAAGCGGCAATCTGCACACTCGCCTGGTTGAGATTTTCCATGATCATATCCATTGTCGACTGGGGATAATTACCGGTTGAGATCATCGCCCGGGCCTGCTGGATAAGTTCCTGAATGTACTGCAGCAGGATGTCGTAGCCGATATAGTCCGTCAGCTGGTAAATAAGTGAGTTAGACACCCCGAGCATCTGCGGATCGACCAGGTATTTGAACACCGGGATGGTGGTGCTGGAGATAAACCCTTTCTCCTGCTCCGTCAGTTTTTCATCAGCCACCGCTTTATTCTGGATACTGCTCAACAAAGCGCGAATCTGATTTTTGAGCGCCTTATTGGCGGTGATGGTTACGGTCGCATCAGCAACGACCTTGAGACATTTATCCGAGTCATTGCAGTGGTAGATTTTAGCTGTGCCGCCCTCCATCATGGCTTTAATCAGGTCCTGGTCAGTGGTGCGTGCCGGCAACGGGGTGATCTCACTGTTCTCACCAAAAATCAGCGTACCGGTCAGGGTCATCACAAACTCTTTCAGCTCCTTATTGCCATCAAAGAGCCGGTTCTTCGATAAGGCATTCCACATGATGTTAATGTTCTTCATCACACGCTCTTTGTCCTTATCGCTGGCTTTATCCTGCACTTTGTCCATCTGCCCCCCCACCGAACAGCCCTGACGGGAAGCCGCCCAGTCCGCAAAAATGTTGCTCTCGCCGGCGATGTCCTGGCAGACCTTTTGCTGCGCCACCTGGGTCCGTGGAAACAGACCGCCCACAATGCCCTGTGCGGCCTGGCAGGAGCTGAGGTTCATGCTGTTCATATCAGTGGCCATCTTCTGAAGGAAATCCTTCGCGGTTTTGATCTCCGGAACCGTGGTCTGCAGGGCAAGGTCAAAGAAGTAACCCGCGGCATTGGACATAATTTGTTTGCCAAAGCGCTGCAGCTGCTCGCTGTTGATAAAGGAGAACGACCCCAGGTACGCATCGATGCCGCCGCAGCCGGCGTTAATATCCGGCAGGGTCATGCTGACCAGCTGGATCGTTTTCACCTGCGTTCTGGCATACAGCGAACCGCCAGAGGCATAACCCGCCGCCTGCCCCTGCCAGACCTGTGGCTGGCTGGTATTGGACGCAAACCCGAGCTTATTGAAGAAGTTATTCATGTCGCCATTCACATCGGCGGCGGCACTAAATGACAGGCCAAGCGCGGCACCGCAGAAAAGTGACAGAAGTTTAATTCGCATCCTGTCCTCCATTACGCACAGCATTCTTTTTAACTCTGTCATTTCTCAGAATAAAAAGGGTCTTAAGGTGATAACTGAAAAAATTGCGGATCGCTAATGTCACTCCGGCAACAAAGAACCCCACCCCAACAGCGATCAGCGCATAAGGGATGACGTACATCATAATATTCCACAGGTCTTTTACTCGCAGGTCACCGCTGGCTATCCAGTCATCCACGCAGAGATTAAATAAAAATCTCATTATCCATAACAGCAGAGCACCTGCAGTGAGAAACACAATGAATAATTCCAGATAGATTTCCAGACGCCTTTCCCGGTGGATAAATTCCGGCTTCAGTTGTTCTATTTTTTCTGCTGCTGTCTGCCCGGGTGCTTTTAAACTGGCTGGAAATAAAAACGCATACAGTCCCGTCGAACGTATATATTTGTTCATGGCTATTTTCCTTAATCACTTGCTAAGACCGGATATAACAGAGACTCAGTGCATCATCTGAAATACCGTATCCACTCTGGCCATAAAGCCCTGTGCATCCGTGGCGCCCTGCAGGATCGGGTACGCTGCCAGCGTGTTTACGTTCACCAGAAACGTAGTCGGCGTGGCCACCGGGATATTGGGGAAAAAGGTCTGCATCACGTCAGGAGGCGCCGGCAGCGCTTCCGGAAACGCGTCATCACCCTGTCCGTCAATGGTGTAAGAGAACACGGAGAAGCCATACTGTCCGGCCAGCTGCTTCAGCACTGGGTCAAATTTATGGCAGTAGGGACAGTGTCCCTGCATGAACAGCACCACTTTCCAGTCGCGCAGGTCCACCTGCTTTCCGTTGCTGAGTCGTAACCAGCGTGGCTGAGATGCCCCGCTCACCGCCTGGGGAGTGTCGCTCTGCGGGGAGGCCGTTTCAGTACCGGAGATACCCCGCGGATCCCAGAGCGACTTCACCTCATCGAGCGTTCCCGCATGTGCCATCCCAGCCAGTGCAAGGGAAAGCGCCAGTGCCGCCAGCGGCGTCTTAGCGAGGTTCATCAGGCTGTTTTTCACAGGCTTTCTCCTCTTTTTCGGCTTCAGCAATCAGGGCGTTTAGAATGCGGTATCCCCCGAACACCACCATACCCAGCCCGAAGATTTCCCCGGCCTGGACGGCCAGCTCAGGCTGTTTTCTGACAAGCCGGGCTATCAGGTGGAAAAACACGCCCACGGCCAGCACCCACATCCCGGTGATATCTAAATCCGGAAAACGAATATTTCGCATGACACACTCCTTAGAAATTCGGTTTAAAGTCGCTGGAGACATAGAGGAACTGTTTCGCCAGGTCGTCCTGACTGATAAAGCCGTAACTGAGAGGCTTCACCTGGCCACTTTTCGGGTTAACCAGCATCATCGCGGGGAAGAACTTCACGCCAAGCTGCTCTGCCTGGCCCTGGTCCGTCCGGCTGTCGGGCAGCATGGGGTTAATCACTCCGTCAACCGACACCGGTATCACGCTCAGGCCATAGGTTTCGCGAAAATTTTTAATCACCTGGACCAGCTGGCCATCGATCGCTTCCCGGCCCCGGTAGAAGAACATCACGCCGTAGTGCTGTGCGAGGGTGGAGATAGCCTGTCGCTGTTCGGCATAATCAGCGGCGAGCTGGTTTTTTACCGTGCCGTTGTAGTGGCTGTACTGCAGGTTGTAATCGAGTTCGGGGTTTTCCAGCATGGCTTTCTTCGCACTCATCGAGAACAAACCTGCCTGCTGCGTCCAGTAGTTCTGCAGCCGGAAATACTTCACGAAGTTTTCAGACGATGGATACAGAATGGCTTCGTACAACGACCGTTTGGTGGCCGCCTGGAGTGTGGCGAGTTTCTCCAGAATATCCATTTGCGGCGGTGGTGCCGCTGGTACGGCTTTCCTGTCCTCATCACGGGGCTTCAGTTTCTCGTTGTACCACTGCCAGCCCGCGTCTTTGGCGAAAGCCGGCATCAGGGCGCAGCAAAGGCACCCCGCCAGCATGGCGGCATGTATTGTTCGCATGGCAAATACCCTTTTATGAATTAATGCGACTGGCGTGACAGATGCTGATAGACACTGTATTTATCGAGCTGGCGCTGTACCTTTCCTGCATCATCACGGGCTTCAAAGCGATAACCGCTGCAGTACAGAGGCAGATGATTTATCTGAAGGTCCACCCGCTCCCCGTCCCTGATCACCCACGCGGCCTGAGAAACAGTGTCACACTGGATCCCCCAGGCCCGGTTGGTTGTCATAAATGCGTTAACCTGCCTGTCCCGCCACAGGCTGTACGACATAATGCTGACCAGGAGAAAGACAAACACCCCGACAAACACCATGACCAGCCCGTATGCTTTTTTCTCTTCCATTGACTCTCCTGGTCACATAATAAGGAATAGCGGCATGCTCAGTACTGAAGATATAAAAGCCTGCCGGTCCGCTGGCAGTTTCTGGAAAGCAGGTGAGTACTGAGCGGCCATCTGAACCAGTTCGGACGAGTTAATCAGGAACCTGTCTGTATGCAGAGAGATATCCGCAAGAACAGCCAGCACCATAACATGATGCTCCTGGGGTAAATTCTCTTCATTCAGAATGTCTATAAATTTCTCAATCGTGATATATCGATTCATCTTTGCTTTTCCTTGCATTTATAACTTTCTCCAGAGCTGAGAAAAACAAATAACACACAGACATGGCAAACCCAGCCATAAGAATAAAGACCACACTTTCAACATAATCACTCCCAGATGTCCCTTTGACGGCATCCCAGGAGAAATAAATCACCGGAGAAATAATGATTATTGTTAGCGTTAATCTCAGGACAAAATCAATAACAGGCTTTTTGTGAAAACTCATTTTCATGATTATCGGTCTCTTTATTAGGCAGCATGGTTTATTGCGCGGATTGCTGACTCATGATTTCCTTAATTCGTTCTCTGGTCTTATTGGTGAGCACATCGTTTTCCGGTATTTTTTGATTTTTCATCAGGTCGTCCATAAAGTTGGTGAAATCAAGCATGTTAAAGTCGATCCTCTGGAGCTCCTCAACCGTAATCCCCCGACAGTCAGGACTGCTGGCGCCGCCAAAACCGATATGCAGCTGACCGTTTCTTCCCTGCTGCTGAACGATCTGCGCCAGTTTTGAGTCGAACTGGCAATAGCTCCTTTTTTTCTCCAGGCAAATCCCCAGAACCTTTTTAGAGCAGAATTCCCCGATACTGACCGTCAGCTTGTCTTTTTTCGCTTTGGCCAGCGCCTTTTCCTCGCTGCTGCAGCGTGCCAGCCCCACATCCTGGCCCCAGCCGCTGTCTTTGCAGCAGTTACTGAAGCCGGCAGCAAACTTCTTACAGAACTTCGCTTTTCCGGTGAAGGCCCGGACATCCACCCCGTTCAGTGTCGCGACGTCCTTCCCCGCGGCAGCCAGTGCCGCCAGCTCAGACACCGCCTGCCCAAAGTCGTTGCTCTTCCCGGACGTGGCTTTGTCACATTCACCATCAAGGCAGAAGACATCACCGCCGCAGATCATTTGCTTGCCACTCGTCCTGGTTTCGCAGGAATACGTTGCATACTCATGCAGGCACGTGCCTTCCTCGCTGGAGAAGGCGCACTGGCGGGATGACAGGGTGCAGGCCGTATTTTTCATCAGGCTTTCACAGGAGCCGTTGTCCGCCGGCTGCGTGAGCCAGGTATCCTTATATTTCCAGCAGGCTTCCGTGAACGAGTAATCCCTGCCTTCGAGGGTGATGGTTCGCGTTCCTCCCGGGCTGATACATTCCTCACCCGTTTTTGTCCCTTCATCCTTACTGAACGGACAGCTTTCCACCCAGACGACTTCAGGTGCGTAGACGGTTTCGGTTTCCTCCATCACCAGGGTGACCGTGACCTGTACGGGTTTCTGGCTGGCCGATGATACGGTTCGTGATATTTTGCTTACAGCAAAGTTCTGCCCTGCAGTGACCACTTTGTCCACACCAAACGACTGATGAATCTTCCCCTTCCCGTCATAGGTATATTTCGTACAATGCGTGTTCTGGCCGCCTGAACATATCGATTCTGATCGTGGCCAGCTGATCACATCAATGGGGAACGTTCGCTCAAAGAGGGTCAGGTTTTCACTGACGGCACTCTTGCAGCTATCCCGCACCTTCCCTTCGGCGTCGCATTCTTCAATCCAGGGGATCACCAGAGGCTCACCATCCACCGAGGCATTCAGCAGACGACCACTGGTCGGGATCGTCAGGTTGCCACTCCATTGCCGGGTACTCCGGGCATAATTCAGCGTCACCACCTGCTGATAGGTTCGGTTAACTTTCTGCGTGGTGGCGTTATCCTTCAGGGTCGCTTCCCGTGTGCAAAAATTTTCCACCTGCAGATCACGTTCGCAGGTATGGTTTGTGAACTCGCTGCGGTTCACAACCTGGGCGGTACAGGACTGTCCGGTATCACCGACAATGCTGTCGGCACGGGATTCGGTATCCTTTGCGGCCTGAATAAACGGCGCATCCTGAGATATCTGATCCGGTGGCCGGTTCGTGAACGACTCCGTAATCGTTTTGCCGGTATCCCCCTGGCTGAACTCCAGGGCTGAATCGCTTTTCAGGGAGCTGTCTCCGCTGGCAGTGACGCCGCCGTAGTATTTTGTCTGATCCGGGTTGGCGGTATACCCCGGCAGGTTTTGCTCACCACTGAAATTTTTCAGTGAGTTCAGACCATTGCCCTGCACCTGTTTCGCAAAATCCGAGCCGGCTTTATAGTCGCCTCCACTGTCAGCGCAGGCGGGGGATGCCAGCCAGATGAAGGTACCCAGGACAAAAAAATGCGCGGTCAGTACGGAAATAACCGTCTTCATTTCCCCCCTCCCTCATCCCTCACCATTTCCGGTAACGCCATGAAGTACGGTTTATCTTTCATGGCTGACTCCCGGCGGCATTCGAGGGCACATCAAGCATCCGCCGTGCCACCTGTGCGCAGTCACCGGTTTGTGCGACTTTCTCCAGCGCCTGTTTGACGTGAATGTTACCGCGTACCACGTCATACCCGGCCTGACACCGTACCACCAGAGACGGCACACTCCGGATGCCGTACTGCGTGTACAGTGTCGGGTCGATCTGCACCCCGTCGGTGACGCCATCCTTCACCAGCTGCAGCACCGCGTCGGTGGTGGTCCTCATGTCGTTATTGACGAGCCCGCGCAGTGTCGCCGGAATGCCATACTGCCGGGTTTCGTGCAGCATCCGCTTCAGCCCCTCTTCAGGTATCGAGAAGGAGACAAAGTACAGCGCCCCTTCTGCCGGTTTTTCCTGATTCGCCGCTTTCTGCTGGCTGACCAGATTATCGATAAACTGGCGGTCAGATTTGGGCAGAGGATTGCGGCTGATTTGCGCCTCAAGCTCCTGCTGCAGCTGTTTATCCGGATGCTGGCGCAGTTGTTCGCTGAGGTTCTCCTGCTGCTTCAGCCATTCCCTGTCTGTAACAGAGGAAGTTTCAGCCAACACTGCTCGTCCGGTCAGCAAAAGCATGACCATAAACAGATTCATTAATTTCATGAGAGACTCCTGTCAGAGAAAGACACAATTGCGTTTACGCCACATCAGATAGCCGTAGTTCTTGCGGGTGTTGGGTGGATTTTTGCCGGCCTCCCAGCGCATCACGCTGCGTCCAAGCGGATGGCACTGGCCGCTGTCCGGGTACATGTTCACCATCTGATAGCGCCAGCGCTCTTTCGGGATGATCGGGGAGGGATATTCGTAACAGACCGCCTTGTCCTTCCCGATACTCTCCATAATTTGTCCCTGCCGGTGGAGCTTGAAGGCCATACGCTCACTGACCAGTACCGACGACTGCAGCGGGCTGGACTCATTACTGACCTGGCCGTTAAACGGGTAAAGTGAGCCGTGGCTGCCACCACACCAGAAAAGCACATCCAGCGGCATATGGAATGCACTGGCCAGCGCATCCGCTGCGCAGGCGCCCTGCGCGATGGGGTTGGCAAACAGGATCGCTTCCGGATTCAGGATGGTGGTGAGGCTGCTGTCCACCCAGGTCGGGTCAATCTCGGACAGATAGGCAATATCCATGTCTCCGCCTTCCAGACAGCCTGCCGACGTGATGATGTTCAGCCAGTACGTCAGCGGGTACTTGTACCAGTGAACGTGATAGAAGGCGCCGTTCACCTGCTTGTCGTCCTTTCTTGCGGTCCCCATGCCGGTCTTGCCGAGATTGATACTGAAGCCCCCCAGATTGACCATACAGCCTGGCGAACGGCTGACGTCCGTCATGGCCATCGGCTCCCAGTACCCGATGGCCAGGCCGGGACGAACAAAAAGCGGTGGCGGAGCCGGACACAGCTGCAGGGGACTGCCGGGATTGCTGGTATCAGGCAGGTCGCCTTTACCAACCTGCACGCTGCCGAGCGACAGAGGGAAGATGCAGCGCCAGCACACATCGGTGATCGGGTTAACAAACCGGCCCTCACAGGAGGGGTCAGCAGCCGCACTGAGGCTGTACCCCCACAACATCAGGGCACTCAGGAAAAGCGTCAGGGTTTTCACAGAAACATCCTTATTTTACAGGGAAGGTCTCAATATTCAGCCGTTCACCGGAGGGCGCCGGTGTGATCCGCGCCGGGACCGCCGTCAGGCCAAATCGCTTGCTCAGTACGCCGTTCTGGTCGAAATAGATCCGGCTGTCCAGCGCTGCGGAGGTGTCAGGGATACTGCCGCGCACCAGGATAATTTTGCTCATCAGGGTTTCCGGCACCTGACGCTTCATCCAGGCCAGCTGGTCGGCATCGTCACCATTGATGAAGTACAGGGTCTGGACAAACGGTACGGTTTTAAGCGGGTTCACCACATCGCCCTTGCGGGCAAACACCCGCCCCTCATTGTCCTTCAGGTCTTCGGTCAGGCGGATGCTGGGATCAAACCAGCGCTGCTCGTATTTCTCCGCACGCTTAATGCCTTCCACCGGCGCCGGACGCTGACTGTTCTCGATAACCCGCTGCTTAAACGCGTCCATCGTCTGGTCCCACTGGCCAGAGGATTGCAGCGACTGCAGACGCTGCGTGATGAGCTGCAGCATGTCCTGCTCCCGGACGGGCCATAAATCTCCCCAGGTACCGAGATCAGCCGCCTGAGTCAGCGGCGATAACAGGCAGGCGGCGAGCAGACAGTCTTTCAGTCGTATCATTACTCTTCTCCTTTCATCCGGCGGGCAATGTCGTGCTGGATGTTGCGGGTCACATCAGGCGCGCCCTGAACCACGGCAGGTGAAACCAGAATGACCACATGATGCTGCTGCTGATACTCCGCCAGACTCTTCTCCAGCGCGTCGTTAAACCGATCAGAGAGCGCTTTGGACTGCGCCTCTGTCAGCTGCTTCTGACTCACACTGTCCATAAAGCTGTCGAGCGTTTTCTTCATATCAAAAGCCACCACCCGCGGCGTGGAGTAGTCCAGAACCACGCGTGAGAGAAACGCGCTGGTTGCCAGGGCGAAAAGCACGAGAGCAACGATGACAGGTATCCGGCGAAAGGTAAGAGAGGTCGTACTGACCGGTTGTTCGGTGTTGTTTTTCATCACTGTTTATCCTCCATGTCATTCACCGGTATTCGGGATTCAAGCTCAGCCATTTCGTCTTTAAAGTTGCGACACGCGAGGCCGTACACCGCATCGTGGATATCGACCCCCTCCTGCCGGCGTGCTTTCATGTACTCAAAATCCGGGCCTTTCGAGGAGTACATCGCCCGGCTGAGCGGGTCGACGAACAGGCGGTGCCAGGAGCAGTTCGCTTCCACCTGCAGCATAAAAGAGGAGAACCACTGCTCTTTGGCCGAACCGAAGCCGTTAATCATGTCTTTCTCCAGCTTGCTGAACTGATCCGGGTACAGCTGGTTATACTTGGCAAATTCCTTCGCTGACTGTTTCAGAATGGCCTTGTACGATGAGTTCCCCCAGGCAGCGCGTGCAGCGCTGGAGGCGGTCGGGGAGTCGAAGTCCACGATATTTTGCGTGATGGTGATGTATGCGCCGGTATGTCGACGCGCGGTACGGTAGCCTTTCTCGATGAACTGACCCACTTTTTCATTTTTGAAATCAAGGAGCTTCCAGCCCTCATCGATGACGTTCAGTTTTTTCAGGCCACGCGGTGACTGATACATCCTGTTCTCGATGTAAATAATCAATGAAAACATCACAGCGATAAGCAGAGAGGGCCTCGACTCCAGGCCACCGAGTTCCAGTACCACCATCCGGGCGTCATCGTGAAGTGTTGGTTTATCTGAGTTGAAATAGTCCCCGTAGATCCCATTCACCGTGTACTGATCGAGCAGGATTATCATCTCGTCCAGACGGCCCCGGATTGTCGGGGAATCAGCATATTCATCGCTGTCCTTCGCGTCCTGTAAAAACTGAACTACGTCATCAACGCGTGCATGATTACGCTTGCTTAACCAGGCCGCCTGAACTGCCTGCAGAAGCAGGCCTTCATGGACTTCATCGAGGTTGCCGTTCGGACTGGCCATCACCGACATCTGATCGCGTATACGTTCTGCTGACATGTCGAAGTGAGCATCATCCAGCACGTTGGCGAACGGGTTAAACTTGAGGGTATCGCCATCGAGGTATACGCCCCCCATGTTTTCACACAGGGACTTATAGCCATCCCCCATGTCGAACACCCAGGCAAACCCGCCGGAGTCGAGCACACTGCGAATGAGGGGCTGAATCAGACCGGTTTTACCCGCCCCGGAGGTGCCGCAGACCGCCATGTTGAAATTGGTATTGTTCATTCCCTCGTAGAACAGGTCGATGAACGCCAGCTGATTTCGGTAGGTGGGGGCCAGGAGTCCCGCCGGCGCCAGCGGGCTGTCAGCGACGATCGGCAGGAGGTTAGCCACCTGGAACGTCTCCGCCCGCTTCACCACGCCTGCCGCCTGCAGCTCTTTGAACAGGCCTTCGCCGCATTTGAACGGCATCATGGCCAGAAAATTACGCAGGTGATGGTAGCGGGCCGGGATAAGCTGGAAGCCACCCTTACGGTAACTGTTGAGCACCTGCTGCTCGGTAGCGAGAGAGGCCTCTGCGTTATCGGCGGTATACGTGGTGATATTAAAGAAGTAGGACACCAGGGAGGTCTGGTTGGTCGCCAGTCGCTGGCGGATATCGCCCCACTCCTGCATTTCCTTTATCACGTTCGGAAAGTACTTCGCGTAGGAGGTTTTGCTTTTCTTCTCCACGTCCATGAATTTCAGGTTGGCTTCGTTCTGGGTCTTCACCTGGTCCTCCACCATCAGCGTCAGCGTGATGACAAAGGGGCAGGAGATGGAGAGCTCCGGGTTCAGCAGGTTGGCGTAGTTGTCCGCATTGGACCAGAGGAAGGCCATTTCCGGATCTTTCTCCAGATGGTAGCTCGTCACCCGGGTCACGCACTCTTTCCCGTCTCGCCCCAGGCGGCCAATTTTCAGATGACCGGCCGTGACCTTCATATCAAAGCTGTCATCGACACACTGATAGTTCAGATCCTGATAGGGGTCCAGCTTATACGGTACGCGGTACATCTCGTGCGGGTCCGGGTTAATCAGCTCACGCATCAGTTCGACCAGCCCGGCCGCATCAAGGATACGCGTCGGAATGTAAGCCCCGCCCAGTGACGCCCGCAGGATTTTTATCTGGTTCTCCATCTCCACAATTTGCGTGGCGGAGTTCTTCTTCCGGGGCACGCAGCAGGAGATGTACACGCGGTAGTTACGCAGCGTCAGGGGTAAATCCAGATTGTCCGGCAGGGGAAATTGTGTTTCCGCCGCCCGGAGATAGTAGGCGCGGGTAATGGCGTTAAACTTTTTAGCCTGTTTACCACTCCAGCGGAATTCACGCAGACCGTAGTCGATATCATTGCCGACCAGTTTGCTGGAGACCAGATGAAAACTGACCGGGACGCCCCGGGGAAGTTTGCTGCGCAGTAAATGCTCCAGTGTGGCGACGATACTTTTATCCGCACCGGGTAAAGGACGCGCCTCAAACATAAAACCGACGGTTTTGTTATTAATAAACAGACCGGTCGCGGAATCATAATCCTTATAGGGCAGAATACGGCTGAACTGGGGGAAATTCATGCTGCCCAGCGTGTCATTGGCTTTCGCGGATTCGTCGGGCAGCTTCAGTGCTGATACCAGTGAATTCACAGCCTGAGTGACGGCATCGATGATGTTATTACTCATGCGGGCGTTCCTTTAAGAGCATTTCAAAATAACAAGGGTAATAAATGGCAAGAAGAATATTCATATCCGCACTAGAAGCTCCTTCTTATAATGGAAAACACTGGAATAAAAAACAATAAACACATGGAGGCAATAATCTGACCCATAAAGATCGAATCCAACAACACCTCCCCTTTCCACAAACAAATAAGCAGAGTGATAAATAATAAAACCGCATGAAAGAAAACAATCAGGAACAGAATGAACGCTGAGAACTCCCCATCACTAATATCCACTTCCAGGCAGAAAAAATAAAAGACACACAAACTACAGATAATATAGACACCTTCATGTCGAATACCCTGAAAGAAATCAGGAGAAAACTCTCCCGCCAGCCCATTGTAAGTCAGTCTGGCTCCCAGATAGATGAGCCAGTAGATTGGAGGGATAAACAAAAATCCATACTTTCGAAGAAACAGCATCATATCCACCCCCTGATTATTTGCTCATATCGTTCAGTGCGTTAAGTTGTTTTTCACGTACTGCTTTAATTTCTTCTTTATCCTTGCATTCTGATGCCATCTTTTTTGCGTCACCAAAAGTTAATGTCGCTGACGAAGTCACAGTATTAGTTTGAAGAACCATCCGAAAAGCCTCACCCGCACAAGGCGCATCATGAATAATACTTTGCAGTTGTTCTGGAGTGGCGGGCTGCATATCGCGAAAATCTTCATACTGCACAAAAAAATATCCAGCTGACGCAAGAAAAAGTAGAAACCAGAAAAAACCATTGTCCATTGTTACTTCCTTACCGGTCAATACAGTTTATTAATCAGCATTTCATTTTGAGTTAGCTTTATATAATTCCCACTGATGGATATAGGAATAATACTGCCCACCAGGCACATTAATGATGATGCCATCACAGTCCAGTTTATTAACAGGGCTGGTAAAAGCGCCTGTCGGCATGTTTACCTCAAGTGTCCGGCAGTCATCTTTCCAGTGTCTACCTGCTTCAAGTTCATCCATCGAAAATGAGTGAATGGAGATAACGAACATCCCGGAAAACCCAACCACCGCTATAAGCGCACAGTATATGAATGTATCGCCTCTGTTAACTCGAAGATTGAATTTTTCAGGGATGGCAACCATTGCCAGCGCACCGACCACACCAATAACAAAAAGAATCAGGCATATACCGTTAAGCCATGCAACGTTATGTCCAAGTATATAGTACGCTTTCACTTTCTTATTCCTTATGCTGCATACTTTCAAATAACGTGAGATTGTTAATACTGACCATCGGTCTTACTATTCACCTGCCCCCATCCGATCAAAGTAATAAATCAAGACATAAAACATATAAAAGATCACTGTGGCTGTAAAAAATCCCGTTATTACTGACAGCGTCAAATCAGGAGAGTCCGCCCATATGTTTTTATCCTTAAACACCATAAAAGAAAATAAAGCACTGAGACCTGTAAGCCCAAACAACATTAAAATACAGGCAAGCGTATCTCTTATAAAAACACCAATAATTACATAGCCGTAACCGCAGATAATGATTGCCATTGCAAAAAAAAGTCGAACAAAACCATCAAAACTTAACTGGTATTCAGCCATTTACCCACCCTCATTCAATGTTTCTATAACGCTGCTTAAAGGCTCGCGGGTTTTAATTTCAATGCACTCTCCTGTATTACTTCCGTAACCTCTGCCCCCACGTGCTTCGAGTACCCGTAGCATTTTTATGCAGACATCTGTATTAGGCATGGGAGTAATATCCCAAATCCCACCGCCACTACTCGGCGTCATCAGCACCAGAAAAATAAAGGCATGCATACTTTATTGCCTCTGTTTATATATTAACGAATGAATATTTCTTTCATTGCCTCTGCGATAGTTGTTTGCCTATTGCCACTTATCGCTCTGTCATAATCAGACTTGCTTACATTTTCAATAACATCACTACACTGAAGTCGATTTTGCGCTGGAGAGAAAAACCCTTTATCAATATTAGTCTCAAGCAACCGGCAGTCATTTTTCCAGTGATGAGATAGAACTTCGGGCACTGTATTACTGTCAGTAGAAAAAAACAGGCTATAATATGTCAATTAAAACACCACAGCCATCGTACATTTGAATAATTCACTCATAACCAGCCTTTGCTTTCAGTTAAAAACATCATTGCATTTTATATTCAGATGAACTTCCCTCTGGCCTGTACTTAACGGGAAGGTAGCGGGTTATTCCATCAGGACATGACCAGGCGTCTTTGCGACCATTAAATCCTTGTTGAGCATCGAAAGCTGACACCTTGCAGTTTGTTAACGTATACATTGTATTATTTTTTCTAAAAACCATATCTTTATAAGTATCCTCTGGTGACAAAATAACAAGAGCGGTTATAACATGAAGAATTAAAACCCCAGAGAACATGCAACCACGTAACCCCCTTCTCTCAAACGCCCTTGATGCAAAAGATCCAACTATCACTCCCATGCCAATAGCGAGAAAAAAATAAAATATATAAAATGAGTCAGCCCGAACAAGTCTATAAGAGAATGTTAAATAATTAATCATTTTCAACCCCCCCCTTTTAAATAACCCTTACATAAAGATACATGAGCGTAATATCTTCGTCTGAGCACGCTACCGCCCATCCCTTTCAACGCAGAGGGCACTCGTTATAATTCAGAAATGAAAACTTACTGCAGCGCCAGTAATGGCGCTGTGAATCAATTAAGGCGAGGCTGTCCCCACGCCGATGGTTTTACGACAAAAAGAACCGTTGCTGGCTGGTGATATACATCATCTGAATCCACATACGGCGCTATCCACAATGACGTTGTCTCCTCCCCTTTTCTTAATGGCCGGGGATAATTACCTGGCGGTGTTGACGGTGACGTAAACGTTGACGCCACTACTGGTAAAGACATTTTCACTACCGGCAAAGACTGGAGCCTTTTCTCGGTTTCGAAATATATTGCCTCATTCTTTGCCGTTGGATTATTTAGGTACACTGCACGTGCTCGTTCTCTCTCCGCTGCCACTCTGGCCCGGTTCAGGTTGGGTTGAGGCGGCAACGGGTACGAATTAACTGACGTGGTTCTGAAATTACCCTCAGCCAGTTGTGGCAACCCGGCCGCAGCCGGCTTTGCATCACTGCGTTCCTCCTTCAGCTTCGCTTTTTCATTTGCCTGCTCCATCGTCATACAGGTATCCGACGTCGTGGCATTACATTGAAATTCAGTCTCTGTGCCCGCGCACCCGGTTAAGAGCAAAGCGCTGCCCAGAGGAATTAACAGCATTAATTCCTTCATAATATTTCTCGCTATTTATCGGTTTTTTTTTTCAGGTTCATCCTGAGCTGGGTATTTTCCTTAATCGCCCGAACTAGCCATTATTTTCCCCCTGCGGCGCTGCGCCCGGAGAGAACTCACGCGGATCAAGTTTGCCCAGCTTCTTCAGCATCTCGTCAGTATTGAATCCGTTCATACCGCCGCCTGACTGATGATGTGCATCAGCCTGCTGTGCCGGCTCCGCCTCCTGATTCTGAGCCTGCTGTTGCCCGTTCTTTTCCGCTTCCAGTTCTTCAATCGTTTTCAGCTGGAATCCATCCTGGAACACGACGGTCACTTCGTTGCCGGCACCAATCGGAATGACCGGGTGATACTGCTCGGCCCTTTTGATGTAGTACTCGCTCAGCGTCTGCGCAGCTTTAGATGCACCACCGCCGACCCCCATTTTCAGAACGTCACCGGCGCCAACAGATGCGGTTGCCCCCAGGCCAACAGCCGGCTGTGAAGCCCGTTCCATGCCCTGACCAATCCCGTCAACAAAACCGGCCCCCCATGCCCAGCCGAGGATTTTTCCGTTACGCATCACCACCTCTCCCTTAACCCCGTTTTTCCCCATAAATGACACGTGGCCGTTAATGGGCTGATCGATGGTTTTATCACCTTTGATACAGCTGATATTGCGGGTACGGACGATGGCGCGTTCGCTGGAGACATCGCCCCAGGCTTCAAGGCCCACAAAACACCCTGTCAGGTCGTAGGTTTTGCTGTTTGGCATTTCCACGCGACCGGTGATACGCAACTGCATCGGTACAGTTGATTCATTCCCGGTAACAGACGCGTTGGCATCTGCCCCCTCGATAAGCATGCTTTTTGCAAAGCTCCCCGACGGAATGTACGGCAATGACTTCGTTTTTTTTCCTTTGTCGTAACTGAACGTTTTACGCTGTATCTGGTTTGGTACCGGTACAGACTGGTAGCTGACCTGCGGCGGCGGTGTCATACCATTCCCCGGATAGAATGCCGTCGGAGGCGGTACCGCGGCGCCGGTTTGCGGCGGATAACTGGCTGGCTGCGGCTCCCCTTCCGGACCGGGTGGCGGTGACGGAGGAGTCGGCGCGGGCTCGCCACCAGAGACAGCCGGTTTCACGCCCAGCGCCTTCAGCTGAGTCTGCATGGCTTCATTATCACTGCTGAGCTTGTCGATACGTATCTGGTCAGCGGTTCGCGCCTTACTCAGCAGGTCCACTTCCCCCTGCAGGGAGTCAAAACGCTTGTTGAGATCAGCGGCAGTCGCCTGCATTTCTGTTGTCGCGTGCTGCTCCACCTTACTGTTGAAGCTGCTGTCGACCACCCCGGTCATATCCGGTGCGGGTTCGCCCTGAGCCGGGGCTTCCTCATCAGAGCTCATGTTCAGATCTGACAGATACAGCCCGCCTCCGACTGCTGCCGCGCCGCCCGCCAGAATGAGTCCCAGCCAGATATATTGCTTACGTTTGATCAGCGTGTTGAAGTTGGCCATCAGCGCTTCACTCCTTCATCTGACGTCGTGACCCAGATCTGCATGCGACCACCGGCAGTCTGCAGGCCCGCCGGGGTACTGAACATGACGGCACGTGTTCCGGGCTGCCAGAAATCGCTTTCACGCACCATACGGGCCGACAGGGAGACATTGTCCAGACTGTAACGGACGACTTTCAGGTGGTGGCCGACCCAGACCCTGTCGGCAGTGGCGCGCAGACCAGCCGGCACCTGCAGCACTTCAGAAGTGACGGGGACAGACTGATACTCATCGGGTACGCTGCCCTGACGCACGGCGCGATTCAGCGAAACCAGTAACGATTCATAGGGGTTCGACTCTTCCCAGGCTTTTGCCGGACCGGGGGTACCCGCCAGCTCGCTGACCAGCTGAATTGTCCGGCCTGAGCCCGCACGGGGCACGGCACGAATGGAGAAGTTCAGCCCGCGTTCGGTTTCCACAATGAAGGTGAATGGTTTTTTACTGACGGTCGCCAGAATGGCACCGCCGCTGTCGGTCTGCTCCTGGTTTGTCAGGCCACCGTCCAGGCTGTTTATCGCCGTGATGCGATCTCCAGGTACTGTGAACAGATTCGGGTCGGTGTTACTCACGGCAATATTTGCCTGACCACCATTGGTGAGGGGGACCACTGTCGGCGCCAGCGTACCGCTGAGGGTCGCGGACATCGCGGGGGCGACCAACAGCAGACAGCCTGAAATAAATAACGGGTTAATTTTTTTCATTATTTATTTCTCCAAAACGCGCCAGCCAGCTGACACCATCGACACGACTGAACTGAATGACATAGCTTTTAATTTCACTGTAGGGTTTGGAATCCCCAATCCACGTTTTCAGCTCACCCCGGATATCCACGCGGTTCTCTGCCGGCCAGGCACGCATCGACGTCATATAAAAGGTGGAATTAACGTTATTGTCTTTAATGCGTTTCGCATCTTCAGCCAGCTGGACCTTGAGGCTGTTCTGCGAGGCGGGTAATACATACCGGAGAAGCTGCTGATGCTGGGCATCAACCGTTTCCGGCGTGACATTCAGACGCAGGGCAACAAAGGACAGGCCCAGCTGCTCAATATAAGAGGCGTCAGCCTGGTTCTGAGACACCGCAAAGGGTGCACGGAATAACATCGGTGTCACCGCCACTTTCTGTTCCGTCTGCAGACGGTAATTATTTATGCCCTGGATAATATTGGTCGCAAGACTGAGGGTCAGGAGTGTCCCCAGACTGATAAATCCCACAGCGATAACGCGGGTGGTATTTTGTCTGGCACCATGTTCCATATGTTATTTCCCCGTTGATTTATTTAATCCACTGCCGGAAACAGGAGTCCGGAACATCATGAAAGAAACCTTTAAGAAGGGAGGTTGGCAGATACCAGTAAATCAGGTCGCGTAGCCAGGAACTGCCCCGCCCTTTTTTCAGTTTCTTGATACCCCAGAAAACCAGTACCGCTGAAGCTATGCCAAAAATGAACTTGCTGGTCCAGAAACCCCAGCCGAGACAAATCACGGCCGGGATAAGTTCATCGAGATATAAGCCAAACCAGCGGGACTGGTTAGTCAGTGTTTCCGGGAAACGGTATCGCTTTAATTCGTCTCCCGTCATCACGTGCTTCCTGTCAGTAACCGGCGACCGACATACCGATGGTGATAAAGGTGGAAATAATCGCGAAGCCAAACAGGAACTTCACGTTTTTGGTCATCATGTACATGATGCCGCCGGCGACAACTTCTGCCAGAACCACCCATTTGACGACACTGGACTGCTTACCAAACGTGCCTTTAACGGTCGCATCCCCGGACTTCATCAGGTCGGTTGCCGTGGTGGTGGCCATCGCAGCATCCGGGAAGAACGCCGCCACAGCAGCAACCGGCAGCGCAACTTTAGCGACTTTCAGGGCTTTCTTTTTATTGAAAACGCGGGACATAAAAGAAGGTTTGGTTTTTTCAGAGACAGCAGAGCCCTGAACACTTAATACAGCATTCATATTTATTTCCTTTAAAGAGAATGTATACGTTAGTTGAAAATCACTTCTGTATTATTTGATTAGGATATTAACTTTCACCCTCCTCTCGCAGTTCAGAAAAGATATAGTTTGGAAAGCGCCTCAGATGATCTTTGAGACGCATCGCGACCTCGGTTGATTTAGTTCTGCCACTACGGTTCTTTGCGCTAACTAAAAGTGCATGAGTGTCGTCATCAAGGTAAACGGAAACAATATTCTTATTTCCAGTGCTGGTATAACGCTTTGACACACTGCTTCTCCGATTAGAAACCTTATAGACAAATCATTACACAGAAAGACACAGGAAATAAAGGGGCTAAACAGCCCCAATCAATTTAACAATTTATTAACATAACATATTCATAAACATTCTCAATAAAAAAATATATTTTCCTGCTCCTGTAGCAATCCGTTACAAATGCTCTAAAAGACGGATAAACCTCCAATACTTTCTCTTTCGCACGATCGATCCTTTTTTTTACAATCTTCTCAGGCACAGAAATATAATTTGATATGTCCATATAGCTAAAACCAAGAACATAAAATGAAAGAGGAATGATATTCAAATCACTTATCCTTGCAATAGCCTCATCAAAATCCGGAATGTCTTTTGATTTTATGAATTTCATTTTTCGGCTGGATAATGGAACCGTTATCAGAAGATTCATTTGCCAAAAAAAATAAAAATCATCATCCAAAAGACTGATAAACTCAATTCGAATTTGAAAATTTGATTTTCCACACGAAAAAATTTTACTTAACACACAACCTTTACCTAGCGCCATGCAATCAAGTTCTAACTGGGAAAGCATCAACTCCAGTTCATGAAATGATCCTGAGAAACTACCTGCTACACCTTCTGTTTTAAAAAAGTCATACATTTGTTCAAATGATGTGTTGGAATATAGGACATCGCGTTGTTGGTTTCTTACGCAAACAGAGACAGGTGAGGTGTTATACAACCCCTTTATGTGAAGAAGAGCATCCCTAACCGATTGACTTAAGCTGTCATCACCACTACGATCCATCGCACACATAGGTTCCTCCTTAGAAGGGTTCTATGGATAGTTGGTGTAGAGAGGTTGCATCTCTCTACACCAATGTTTCTCAAATTTTCAGTTGCTCTTGAATTATAAATCCCATTTAACTGGATGTCATCAAAATAGATCAGATCATTCTTCTAAAGATTCTCAAAAAAGAAGTATATTTATTCAACTTATAATAAAAAACTAGACGGTCCATTATTACATTTCGCAATGCCTTACGCTAATCATTGTCAGTGTCATCCACTTTTGGAAAGAATTGCTCTATCACAGCATTAACGTCATCCCGGATGTTTTCTATTAACCCTGACCATTCCCATCTTGGGTTACCATGAACATGAGGACTCAAACATTCGATCCCCAGCACCTTATTCACAGTAAACTGTGTTTTAACCATGCTTTCAAGCAGCGCTCTATTGAATGCCATCTGATTAAACCCGGATTCTTTGCGTTCCATCTGGGCTTCGTAGACACGCAAACCAAGCTCAAGCAACATCGATGCAATACTTGAATAGCTAATATCTTTCTCTTTCGCACCTTCAGCACGACGCTGAACTGCTATCGCATTAATTTTCTCTGCAACTTTGTCATTTACATAAACTTGGATCTTAGCCATAGTCCCTCACAATTATAATCTCGTATAACCCACAAAACTCTAAGTGCTAAAACTACGCATGTTGCGCGATTCACTATTAGAGTCACTATGATAGAAATGACGATTCATTCCACGAATCACTATCCTTTTAGCCACGAATCTAATATAGATTCATGGCTCTTGTAAATAAATGTTTTACAAAAAAATAGTCTCTAACGAATCCCATACAATTCGCCAGTGAATCTATTTAGATTCATAGGCGAATCGCTTTAACACATTAAATAAATGTACTGCACATTATTTTTGTCATAACTCACTGTTTACAAATACCAATCTGCAAAATTTTAATTTTGCGTGGGGTGTGGTGATTTTGTGGTGAGGAGTGCATATATGTTGAGTCTCGGTCTTGGATGGGTTAAGGTTATTCCGGAATTTGGCACGGAGGGGAATTCATGAAGGGAGTAGCGTTTGGTATCATCCTGTCTTTAATACCATTGTCATCAATGGCAGCAGACTGCTTTGATATGGCTGGCAGGGATTACAAAATTGATCCGGATCTCCTGCGTGCTATATCATGGCAAGAATCACGATTTAAAATTGATGCGATTGGGCGTAATCCTGTTACGGGTTATGGATCAGGCTTGATGCAAATTGACTCGCAGCATTTCAACGAACTGTCGCGATATGGAATAAAACCGGATCATCTTCTTAGCGATGCTTGTCTTAACATCTACACCGGAGCCTATTATCTGGCTCAGGCGTTTAAAAAGTGGGGCGTTTCGTGGGATGCAGTCGGGGCATACAATGCAGGCTTCAAAAAGACCCCGCGCCAGGCAGCAAGACGTTACGAGTATGCGAAGAAGATCCATTACTACTACACGGCTATCAAAGCAAGCAAACGAACTTCTTCTAAAGATCAGAAAATCGCCATGAACTAAAAAGCCTTCTGATATAAGAAGGCTTGAATTTCTTAAAAATCTACGGCATCTATACCTGGATAATAATCGGCATCACTATCAAAATGAAAAAGCAGATACCCGCCCTCCCGGTGCATTAGTATGAGATTTTTGCGTAAAAATTTTGACACCCCACCTCTTTTTAGCGCCAGAAGATGGCGTTTGAAATCATACATCCTTATAACACAACCATAAGGTGTATCATGTATCCACTCTAAGTAACTATCGCAAGTTAGATAATTGGTTGTTGATGAAAGCACCTGAAGAACTCTGATATCACCTTCTTCCATATGTGAAATACTGATACAGACAGCTTTAAATTCAAACATAAGTATTCCCACCATCAAAACGCCGGACAACTGCCCGGCGCTTATAATTAGCCTTTAAGAGTGCGGAATTTCTCCGCAATTAACCACAATGCCTTATTGAGTTTAACATCACCATCGATTGCTTTTACTGGCCGGGTTGTTGTTCTTTTCCCTTTTTCAGTTCGGCCAGGCAAACCGCCTTTAATCAGATTTTCCTGGACCCTTTGATATGTAGTCCAGATGTCATCTTTTTTATCTTCATAACGGCGCGGATGAATTATCTGTTCAATACTGACCGGAGATTTATTTTCATCTTCATATCGGTAGGTTAATGCAGCTTGTCCAAACAGACGCTGTTCTTCCCTGGTTAATGTAATAGACTTCATGACATCAACGCCTTCAGTTATTTTATCGAAAATTCCCAGAACTTCGTAAGCACCTTCGATAACCCTTCCAACAATATCACCTTTATGAGGTACACGAATCTCACCAAACGACGTACCGCACACAAGGCCATTTGTGCATACAAAACGGAACATACCCGGGATCATTTGATAACTGGACGATCCATCATGCGAGTTAAGAAGAATGATTTCGGGTACTTCTGTTCCTTTATTGGCCCCTTCACGGCGAAGTCTTACCATATGCTTAGTATGCCCCCGTTTATCCTCATCCCTTACTCGTGACTGACAGGCAAAAAATGGCTGGAAACCTTCTTCACGTAATTTATCCAGCAGTGTAATAGTTGGAATATAGGTATAGCGATCACTACGTGAATTATGCTTTTCTTCTGAAAATACAGAAGGTACAACCTTGACTAATTCATCGTTAGTCAGTGGGCGTTCCTGACGAATGGAATGAGTAAGTCCAAATCGGGATGCTAAACGCATATAATTCTCCTTCACCTGTTTAATTTTTTAACCATCACCCGTTGAGTTGCCGGGGCCGCGGTTTTGACTTTGTGCGGGGACCTG
>JAFEHB010000132.1_pt1 | contig 77373 bp, 63 predicted proteins | sample 9267121 | NCBI WGS metagenome assembly JAFEHB01 (sample SAMN17103336, study PRJNA684904) | human gut metagenome | isolation source: diarrhea sample from child under the age of five | host: Homo sapiens | place: South Africa: Mafikeng, Mafikeng Provincial Hospital | collected 2019-09 | reverse complement strand
CTAGACAGATTATAACACACATATTTGTGTCTACTTTTATAGTATAGCTCCAAACTGTTCATTTGCTTGATTCTGAGCATGAACAACCGAAAGATAATGTTTATCTTGATCAAAGTAAGAATTTAGTACTTTCAAGTCAGTCAGATTTGAAAGTTGGTTTAGAAAATCTTCCTGCCCCACTTAAAGTAGAAATTGAAAACATTCAAATTGCTGAACCTATTAAAGAAGTGGTGACCAAACCACTACTGAAATCAAATGTGGGTAATCAATTGAGGAATTTACGGAAAAATTATGTTGCACATAGTCAAAATCCGAAAGACCTTGAGCAGTACTTTGAAAATGTTCATTCTACTGAAAATAATAATAAAATTAATGTTATTTCAGATATTGATAGTCAGGATGGAAAACTTCCTTTCTCTAATCCTGACTTCAATATTTTAGTAGGAAATATTTCTGATTCTGTAGTTTTGGATTCAAAAATACAAGGTATTTATGTTATTGGAAATCATGAGCTAGCAGATATTCTTTCAGAACAAAAGATTTTTTCTAAAAGTAAATGGGATGATTTTAGAGAAAAAGAATGGTTTAAGGATTTAGTTTTAGACCCAGATCAGGCATGGCCAAAATTACCAATAGGGGATAATTCCTTTTATGAACTCATAAAAGAGGAGTTAGCGCAAAATTATCCCAAAATGAAGATATTAAATAATGAAATGGTGATTTATGAGGGAGTACGTTATATTGGCTTAACCATACCAGTGGCTCTTGTAAAGCGAAAGAAAGAACTGCAAAATTTTATTGCTATTGAACTGAAAAGACTTCTTGCTCAAGATAAACAAATTCCAACAATAATTGTTTCTCATGCGCCATTATTTAATGAATTGAGTATGCTTTCACCAAAGAGCAGCTCCTATAACAAATCTTATAAATGCGCTCATAGGGGGATATTGGATTTATTCGAAAATTTTAATATTATTGGAGCAATTCATGGCCACCATCACATTCCAGCCTCATCAGGTCAATCAAAAATGGTCAAATTTTCTAACAAAAACATCTTTGTAGTTTGTTCTATTTATTCAAAAATTAATACAGGATTTGAGCTCGCAAAATTGTTACCTGATACCAATATGGAGAAACTTTTAGGACTTAAGGAAGATAAAAATTAATAAAATATTTATAGGAGAAGGATGAATGAAAAAATTTTTTATTGGAATACTTTCACTACTCATACTTTTTACAATTACGGCTTGCAGTAAGACCAATAGTTCATCAAAAGATAGCAGTCAAAGTACGACAAAATTGATAAAAGAGTCTTCCAAAGAGACTCAAACAAAACAAGCTAGTTCAACAGAACTGAGTAGCAGTAGTAAGCAACAAAGCTCAGAAAATATATACTATGTTCAATTAAAAAAGGCGTGGCAGGATGAATTAGATTACATTAATTCGATAAGTGATCCGCATATCAAACAGGCAGTTCAATCACCTGAATCTGCCGCAAACTTTAAATCTAATGAATTAGTCAATCAACATCCTGAAGATACCTCTGTTATCAATGAAAATTTGAAAAAGGTGCTTTCATGTCAATGAAGAAATTAAATGAATAATCTAAAAAGACTTTGTAATTAAGTCGTTTTTTAGTAAACTTAAATTACTTAACCAGTTGACAAATTATAAAACTTTAGATATACTTAACTGGTTAACTATATAAGGAGGTGTTTTTTGAAAAGTGAAATTTAATAGGAAATTAAATATTTTTTTGACTATAAAGTTAACCGGTTAATCAACTACTAACCGGTTTGGTATTTATCTCTAGAGTAAATGAGTAAAGATGATTATTTTTAGGAGGATTTTAAGAGTGAACTTAATCAAGTATAAGAAAAAACAGATTATTAGTGTATGTTTAGGATTAGTGGCTTTAATATTTTTAGCTGCTTGCCAGAATACAAATTCAAAAGAAAATGAAAAAAATGCCAGTTCAAAATTATCAGTTGTTACCACTTTTTATCCCGTTTATGAATTCACAAAGAATGTTGTGGGTGAGGCTGGAGAAGTATCACTATTAGTACCAGCAGGTACAGAGCCTCATGATTATGAGCCTTCAGCAAAAGATATGTTGAAAATTAATCAATCAGATCTTTTTGTTTATCATAATGATAATATGGAAACTTGGGTAGGAAAGTTGAAAAATACTTTGGGAGAAAAATCGCCCAAAATTATCGAAGGAACAAGAGAAATTGTTTTACTTCCAGGTTCTGATGATGAGCATGAGCACTCAGAAAATGAAAGTGATCATCATCATGAGTATGACCCACATACTTGGCTTTCACCAAAGATGGCGATTAAAGAAGTAAAGACAATTGAAGCTCAATTAAAGAAACTCTATCCTAAACAAGCTAATCTTTTCAGTGAAAATGCTGAAAAATATGTTAAAAAATTAAGTAAACTTGATCAAAAATACAGTGAAGAACTAAAAGAGGTTAAGCAGAAAAATTTTGTGACTCAACATGCGGCTTTCCGCTATTTAGCATTGGACTATGGCCTTAATCAAGTGTCTATTGCAGGTTTAAATCCTGACAAAGAGCCTTCAGCTAAAAGATTGGGGGAATTAAAAAAATATGTTGAAGCTAATAGTATTCAGTATATTTATTTTGAAAAAAATGCTAATGATAAATTTGCCAAAACACTCGCCAAAGAAGCAAAAGTAAACGTTGAGGTGCTTAATCCATTAGAAAGTTTGACGAAGAAAGAACTTTCAGAAGGCGGGAATTATATCAAAGTTATGGAACAAAATTTAATAGCCCTGAAGAAAACAACAGATACTGAGGGAAAAGACATTCAAGCAGAAGAGAAAAGTAAAGAAGGAAAAACGGTTGCCAATGGCTATTTTTCTGATGGTGATGTGAAAAACCGTTCCTTAAGTGATTATAGTGGAAATTGGCAATCAGTCTATCCTCTCTTGGAAAATGGAACATTAGACCAAGTGTTTGAGCTTAAATCAAAGATTAATAAAGATATGTCAGCTGCTGACTATAAGGATTATTACACAAAGGGTTATAAAACGGATGTTGACCAAATTTTAATAGATGATAAAACGATGAGTTTCGTTAAAAATGGGGTAAAAGAGAGGTATACATATCAATATAAAGGCTTCAAAATTCTAAACTATAGTAAAGGAAACCGAGGGGTTCGCTATTTATTTGAATCAAATGATCCCAAAGCTGGTGAATTTAAATATGTTCAATTTAGTGATCATAATATTAGCCCCGTAAAGACAAGTCATTTTCATATTTTCCATGGTGGAGAGAGCCAAGAAAAAGTTTTATCTGAATTAGAAAATTGGCCAACTTATTATCCGAAAAAGTTGACGGGCTTTGAGATTGCTCAAGAAATAATTGCACATTAGTAGCGTGTAATATAATGATAATTAAATGTTGTTAAATCGTAAAAAAGTTTTTCAGAGCAAACTGAGAAGCTTTTTTTTACTACAAATTAGAAATTGCAATAAATTAATTAATTTGTTTACCATTAAGAATAAAAGGGTAAAGTGAACAATAGATAAAGTTAATGACGGCAGAAGTACTAAATGTAATGAATAGTCTAAAATAGTATTGAAATATATATGTTTTAACAGTTTTGAAATGCATTGACATGAAAACGCTTGTGTGATAAGCTGTAACTTAAACATTACACAAGGAGTTATTATGAAAAAGATACATTTAAATAAATGGAAACATAAGAGTAGTCTTTATCTTATGCTGTTTTGTTTGTCTTTACCATTGGCCTTAACACCCTTAAGTGTCTCGGCAACTGAAACAGAAACAGAATCTGAACAAACAGCACCAACAAGTCAAAAAGATGCTTCTGAAACTACATCTGAAAGTCAAACGGTGGAATCCTCTACTAATGATCAAAACCAAAATAATTCAACGATTTCCTTACCAGAAAGTTCTTCTACTACTAGCTTAGCGCCTTCTGAAAGTCTGACTTCTGATTCAAAAAAATTGGCGCAAAAAGAGGAAGTAGTTGCCTCAACAACGGTTGCTGAACCAAAAGCAGCAGTAAGTGCCACAATCTCTGTGCCAGACCCAAATTTAAAACAAACAATTTTATCAACTTTAGGGCTTGCAACGACTGCTGAACTGACTCAGACAGATATGGATAAATTAACGAATTTAACTTTAAATTCAGTAGATATTTATAGCCTAGTTGGACTTGAACATGCAACCAATCTTTCATCAATTTATATTAACGTCAATAACAAAATCACAGATTTTACACCATTAGAATCATTAACCAAACTGACATTTGTTACCCTACAAACTAGTTCATTAACCAGTGATAACTTTCCAAATCTTACAGCAAGTCAGGGTTTGACAAATTTGTCAATTGGTGGAACTAGCGTGGATAATTCTGTATTAGCAAAAATTGTTAATTTAAAAGCTTTAGTAAGACTTTATATGGATAGTAATATGAATATTACAACCATTGAGCCATTAAAAGTTCTTCCAAACCTAAAGAGTCTTAGTGTTCAATTTTGTGGGATCACAGATTTTACTGTCATTAAAGATTTTCCAATAATGTCTGACTTGGCAGCATTTGGTCAAAATACTGGAAGAAATGATCCTCCAACTACGGTGACAAGATCGAGCTTGAAATATAATGAAGATGAGCAAAGTGTTTATATTCCATTTTCAATGATGCCTAATCGAATGACGAATTTTGATGGTTATATTCCACCTTTTTCAACTTCAAACTCTGCCAGTAATACTTATTTTGATTTTAATGGAACTCAACTTCCAGCCAGTCGTTTGCAAATAGATGACAATGGAATCACTATCAATTCAGTTAGTTCTGAAGAATATCAAGGAATAAAATCTTTTGAGTATAATGCTCGTTTAAATAACCCAGCAGGAACGTATGCAGTTCCCGATGGCTATACGTTTTATGCAATATCCTCAGGTACTTATTTACATCAATTTGATGTCGTTGATGATGGGGCCCCAGTCACAGTTAAGTATCAAGATGAAAAAGGTCAAGAACTAGCACCGTCAGAGGTTTTAAATGGTTATGTAGGAGCAACCTATAATTCAAAAGAACTAAGTTTCCAAGGATACTCTTTAATTAAAGTGGATGGTGATGCAACCGGTAAATTTACGGATAGTCCTCAAACAGTAACTTATATTTATCAGAAAAATGCTAAGATACTTGGTCAAGTGACGGTCAAGTATATAGATACAGATGATAAATCACTTTTCGGTGATGTTATTCAGACAGGGAATATTGGTGAAACTTATCATACAGAAAAGAAAGCACTAACCGGTTATACTTTCAAAAATATAATTGGTAATGCTTCTGGTCAATATACTGATAGCCCTCAAACAGTGACTTACGTTTATGAGAAAAATGCTAATCCTAATAAACCAGAAGAAGTTATTCCAGATTCTAGTGATAAAAATAATGTAAATCCAGACTCTAGGGAGAATGAAACAACGAAAGGGTCTAAGACTGTTAAAGATAAAGAATCAGTTGTAACTTCTAAAGAAAAGAATCTACCTGAAACAGGTGATAAAGAACAAGGAATGAAAAAACTTACTTTGTTTGGTTCTTTCTTGCTTATATTTGGTTCACTTGTGCTATTTATTCGATTTAGAAAAGTAGATTAATTATAATAATTATTTTATAAGAGCTTTGTTTTCTTAGCTCTTTTTTAATTAATATTGATAAAAAAGGAGGGGCAATGGTTGGAGAAGTTGTTTTAGTCAATGCCTATAAAAAATTTTTTAGAGAATATTTTAATTTTAAAGGTAAAACGAGTCGGCTGGATTTTTGGTATGTCATATTAAGTTTATTAATACTTTCGATCATTCCAACAGTCATTTTATCTTACTTAATTTTTGGTTCTTTAATGAATATTTCAGGTGGAGGAAATGTTCAAGAAATAATGGAGAGTACATTTCTTAATATACCAATCTTTATTATTGGAATCATCTATTTGTTTTTACTTGTCCCAGTTATTACGATGACTGTTAGAAGATGGCGTGATGTCGGGTTAAGAGCAAGTGGCATAATTTTGATATTCTGTTTATTGGTGCTAATTGTGATTCTAGGTTTTATAATTCATCTGAAACAAAATATAATTATTGATTTTCTTATCGTTATAAGTTCATCAATGTTTTTGATTACTTTAATGCCTTCCCAAATATGTTGTACTAATTCTAAAAATAGAATTAGTCAATTCTTTTTTTGCTCAAAAGGTGAAAGATAGTTTTATGTGAAAATAAAAGAAGAATTCTGCCGAATAGAATTCTTCTTTTTTATAAGTATTAACTTTATTTGACTTTCAAGGCTTTCGACTTTTCTAAGAGGAAAGGTCTTAGGTATCCCACTGTATTTGATAAAGGAAGCACATCTGGACTTAAATTGATGTTTAATTCATTTATGAGGTAGTTTCTTCGTGTTATAATTCTTTGCCATAGTTCGGGATATTCATTTTTAAGCTCATTTTTAAGTGACTGATCAGCAACAGCTACGCATTCTTCAGCACTTACGCCTGCTAAACCTTCTACAGATGGAATAATATCAATTTGAAAAATCATTCCACTAGCAATTTTCACTTTTGAATTTTTATAGAAAGGAGAGGCCATCCATTCTTCATCAGCGACATAGTGCCCTGGATTTAAATGCCAATTATATTTTGCTTTTGGCAAATTTTCATCAATCATTTTATAGAAATCATTTCCCAACATCCCGATGGAAATATTTTCTAGCCAAGAAACGACTCCTTTATAATAAGGAATGACAAGATCAGTAATATAATGTTTTTGATTATCTGGCAAATCTTTTTCTTCATTGACTAAAAAACCAGTTCGACTAGACAAGCCTCCTTTGAAACCTGTTGTCATTGAAATTGGTTCTCCAAAATTTATTTCTTTATAACTGGGATAGAAGTTGGCTTTTTTAAATCTTTCTCCAGAAGCTGCAATTGTAATTACAGAATGGGCTTGCCCTTCATCAGACAGTATTGCGCCAATTTCACTTTCTTTTATTCCTATTTTAAGCTGATTCATGGCATTTAGAATGCAACGAGAGGCAAGATTAGCTCCATATTCATAATGCGCGAGTTCGTTTGCATTGTTTATCGTCCGAATTCCTTTTGGACCAATGAGGAGTTGAGCAGCGTTAGTTAAAATTGTATCTGTTGAGAGTGAATTCTTTACTGCGTCTACGATAAAGTAGGGAAGATCAAATAATTCTGAAGGCTCTTCATTTTGTGTTGTAAACATCTTCCAGCCAATCAAGCCAATTTTTTTGTTTTTATAAAGTTCTAACTCCTTAAAAATCTGAGTTAGACTTTTTTCGTTATCCATGGGTTGATTTGGCAAAGAAAATTGAGGGTAATGAATAAGGTTAGCTTCAATTCTTGAGTGTTTAGACATTTTTAAATTCTCATTACCCAAAACAAGCGTGGCTTTATCATTTTTATCAATAATGAGTAATCCTTCCTCAAAACGTGGAATAAATCCAGTAAAGTATTCAAAATTGCTGCCATGTTCTTTGTCTGCATAGATAATTAATGCATCGTATTGTTCTTTAGCCATTATTGATAAAAGCTTTTCTTTTCGGTCCTTTAATGTTTTGTCCGTTAGTGTAACCGGTGGAACATTATTAAAGAGCTTTGGTTCGTTTATTTTTTCGTAAACAATTTCTTTATTCATTTATAGTCACCACTTTCACATTATTATCATTTAAATTATTCATCAATTCACCTTCAATTTTTTCATCGGTGATGAGATAGTCTATTTCTTTTAAATCACAAATTTTAAAGAATCCTTCTTTATTAAGTTTGGTATGATCTGCTAAGGCTATGACTTGCTTTCCTTGTTGAATCATTTTTCTTTTGACGAGGCCTTCCTCTTCAGTATGAATAAATAAACCATTATTAGAAAGAGCGAAAACGCCTAAAATTGTAAAATCAACTTGATATTGAGAGAGTTTTTCAACGGTTTCCGCGCCGTACAAGAATAGTTGATTCTTGTTTAATTTTCCGGGAAGAAGTTGTACAGTTGCCTTCTCATACTTCGAAAGTAATATTGCATTGGTGAGGGAGTTTGTGATGGTTGAGATAGAGAAGTTATCAAGTTGTTTTATAGCAGCTTCGACGGTTGTTGATGAATCAAAAATAAGAGTGCTATGATTTTTTATGAGATTTTTTATTTTACTTGCTATTTTTTTCTTTAAACTGCTGGAAATATTTGAGCGTTCTTCATAATTCAAAATCTCAGCCTCTTTGCCGATTGGAATTGCTCCACCATGAACTCGATGCAATTTTTTTCTGGATTCTAACTTTATTAAATCTCTCCTAATTGTATCTTTTGAAACTTCAAGTTTTTGAGCTAGAAAATCAATTGTGGCACTGCCTTCTTTATCAATGATTTGGCTAATTTGGGATAGTCTTTCTTCTAATAACATTCTCTCTCCTTTTTAACTATCATAACACAGCACACGAAATTAAGCAATAAGTTGCAATTGTTTAATCGAAAATATGCTAAAAATGCAAGTTAATGCAAAATGTTTATTTATCTTATTATTATAAATATATAATCGTTTTAGTTTTTGTTGTCATGTTATAATAATTATAATATCAATATGGAGAATGAAGTAAGAATGAAAAAAAGTAAGTTAAAGAAAATTTTAAGTTTTTCGGGAGTGGTAATACTGATAATTGCTACGTTTATATTTTTTTACCTTAAGACGAATAGCTATCATCCCACTTCTGAAGCTTTAAAAATTTCACAAAAAGCTGAAGTTCAGAATGATACCCTTGTATTTAAAGGAAATCCTAATAAAACAAGCATTATCTTTTATCAGGGGGCTCTAGTAGATAATAAGAGTTATAGTATTTGGGCAAATAAACTTTCTAAAGCAGGATATACGGTTTATCTAATAAAAGAACCTTTAAATTTAGCAGTGTTTAATCCAGATAAAGCTTCCTCAATTATTAAAGCGAATAAAATCAATAATTATGTGGTCGGTGGCCATTCATTAGGTGGGGTAATTGCAAGTCGGTTTGCAGAAAAAAGAATATCTGATTCATCATTAAAAGGAGTTTTCTTTTTAGCTAGTTATCCTGATAAAAAAGGAAGTCTAACTAATTTTAATGGAGGAATATTATCTATAGTTGGTTCTCAAGATGGGGTCCTAAACTGGTCATCATATCAAAAGTCGAAACAATATCTTCCACAACAAACGAAGTATATTACGATAGAAGGTGGAAACCATAGTGGATTTGGGAGCTATGGTTTTCAAAAAGGAGATAAAAAGGCGTCAATTTCTAATCTTCAACAGCAAGAAGCAATCTTTCAAACATTAAATAATTGGCTTATAAGACTAGATTAGATATTTTATACTAATAGTAAAAGGACTTCATTATGAACTCTAAATCTTTTTGGATATAATCGATATATTACCCTTAAAGTAGAGGAGAAATAATGAATTTAGAAATAAAAAATGTATCTAAAACTTTACCGGAATATCGTCAAGTCATAGATTTAGTTAAAAATTCTTTTCCTAAAGAAGAACAATATCCAATTTGGCTGCTAAAACTTTGGGCCTTGAAGAAAAATGTACATTTCTGGGCTTACTATCAAAATGATGAATTTTGTGGTGTTTCTTACCTTGTGAGTCATGAAGATATGACTTTTGTTTTATATTTAGCAGTTAATAATCAGGTTCAGTCTAAAGGTTATGGTTCAGCGATTTTAGAAACTTTAAAAGAAAAATTTTCAGGTAAAAATATTACTTTGAACATTGAGAGACTTGATCCGAGTGCAGATAATTATGAACAGAGAGTAAAACGTTTAAAATTCTATAAAAAGAATGGTTTTTATGATACAGACTACACAATTACTGATCGGGGAGAAACTTTCTTAACTTTGACAACATCTCCCTCTTTCTCTGTAGAGGTTTTTAAAAAGGTCTTAAGAGAATTAACTTTGGGTCTTGATTTATTAAAAATCGGAAAATCTGAATCCTGAAAATTGAGGATTACAAAAAAAGTTGAAAAATGCTAAAATGGATAAGGTAATCTTTGTCCATTTTTATATTTTTTTGGGTTTAAAAGAGGGCAAAAATTAGAATTCAAATTTGTATTCTTTTTGTAGAATAAAAAGTCAGCTAAGTCTTGATTCTTATCTGAATGTGAAATTAGAAATATATAAAAGCTGTAGAGATTACAGTTGATTTGAGGAGTATTAATATGGTGATACAATGGTTTCCTGGGCATATGTCCAAAGCACGTCGTCAGGTGCAAGAAAATTTAAAATATGTTGATTTTGTGATTGAATTGGTTGATGCTCGTCTCCCTATTTCTTCACGTAATCCGATGTTAGGGCAAATTATTGGGGATAAACCAAGAATTATTGCTTTAAATAAAGCTGATTTAGCTGATTCTAATGCAGTAGCACAATGGATTGAATATTTTGATGAACAAGGTTTTATAACTTTAGCCATTAATTCTAAAGAAGAATATACAGCAAAAAGATTAACTGTTGCTGCTAAAAAATTGATGGCAGATAAGGTCGCTCATGATAAGGAGCGCGGTATTGCTCATACTACTTTGCGAACAATGATTATCGGAATTCCGAATGCAGGGAAGTCAACTCTGATGAATCGCTTAGCAGGTAAAAAAGTTGCAGTGACTGGGAACCGTCCAGGGGTGACTAAGGGTCAACAATGGATTCGAACTAATAAAGAATTAGAATTATTGGACACACCAGGTATTCTTTGGCCAAAATTTGAAGATCAACTTGTTGGTTTAAAATTAGCTTTGACTGGGGCAATTAAGGATGATTTATTGCCTATGGATGAGGTAACAATTTTTGGATTAAATTATTTTTTGAAGAATTATCGAACAGTCACAATGAAACGATATCGAATGACAGAAGAAGATTTGGAGCTTGAAATTCCAGACTTAATCATGGAGTTGACCGCAAGATTTGGTTTCCGTGATGATTATGATCGTTTCTATAATATGTTTGTCAAAGATGTCCGTGATGGAAAACTGGGCTTGTTCTGTTTGGATGAAGTTGGAGTTGATGGACTATGAGCTTATAATTATATTGATAGATTTTAAGCGCTTATAACATAAATAATATTATGTAAAATTACTGACAGAAAAGCTGTCAGTAATTTTTGAGAGTTGGTGAGTAAAATGGGACAAACCATTAAAGAAATTAAAGCGGCCTTAGCCAAACTGACAGACTTGTCAGCAAAAGAATTCATAGAATATGGAGCTGATGAACGGGCTGGGGTTCAAGCAGCACTTAAAAGTAGAAAAAAACAAATTTTAGCAGAGTTAGCAGAAGAGGCTCGTTTGGAACAAATGTTGGAATTTGAGAAAGAACTTTATGGTCAAGAAATTCAATTAATTGCAGGTATTGATGAAGTTGGTCGTGGACCGCTTGCTGGTCCTGTAGTGACTGCAGCAGTCATTTTACCTAAAAATTGTAAAATTCGGGGTTTAAATGATAGTAAAAAAGTGCCAAAATCAAAACATCATGCTATTCTATCCGAAATTCAAGAAAAAGCTTTAGCAATAGGGATTGGGATTGTTGATGCGGAAAAAATTGATGAAGTAAATATTTATGAAGCAACAAAAATTGCAATGATTCAAGCAGTATCAAAATTATCTGTTAAACCTGAGCATCTCTTAATTGATGCTATGGTTTTGGATCTACCTATTGCACAGACAAAAATTATTCACGGGGATGCTCGCTCAGCCTCGATTGCGGCGGCTTCAATTGTTGCTAAAGTAACTCGTGATGAAATGATGAAAGAGCTTGCTCGTGAATTTCCTGAGTATGATTTTGAACATAATGCAGGTTATGGAACAGCAAAACATCTTGAAGCTCTAACAAAGTATGGTATCACAAGAATTCATCGCAAGTCCTATGAGCCGATTAAAACTATGGTCAATTTTAAATCGTAGATTCTGTCAGTAAAAATATGTAAAACGTGAACGTTATCTGTTCACGTTTTTTTGCTGACAGGTCTGTCAGTAATTATTTAGGCTATTCCTTTTTTAATAAAAAACTAATTTTATATTAACCTAAATGACATAATAACTAAAAGGAGTTTTTTATAGAATTAGTTATTAATAAAATATTTTAAATTGGTATAGTTACATCTGTTATAATTTCCAATATTTTTTAATAATAATTATTTTAACAAAAGTCTTATATAAAAATTCTAACAGAGCAGATGATGAGCCCAGTATAAGCTTTTAAACTGTTTTCTTTAATAGCCTAAGAGAAATATAAAGTAATATAAATGTTTTTTATTATAAATTATGTAAGATATACTTTTGTATGAACTGGTATAAATTTGACGATTAAGTCCTAAATAAGTTATAATCTCAATTGCGTAATTTCTTAAATACATAAAAAACAGCTACATTGACATACTGATTAAAGAGTATAACTAATGAACTGTTATAAATCTTGAAAAAACAATAAAAATAATAGTTTGGGGAGGTTGAGAATGTATAAAAAATATGGAGATTGTTTTAAAAAGTTACGAAACCAAAAGAATTTAGGATTATCATACTTTAGTAAACTAGGGATAGACCGTTCAAATATATCTAGATTTGAACATGGAAAGTGTATGATGAGTTTTGAGCGCATAGATTTGATGTTAGAAGAAATGCAAGTTCCATTAGCTGAGTACGAATTGATAGTAAATAATTATATGCCGAATTTCCAAGAATTTTTTATATTAGAATTGGAAAAAGCTGAATTTAGTCAAAATCGAGATAAAATAAAAGAGTTATATTCTGAAGTTAAAGAAACGGGGAATCATTTACTGATGATTACCGTTAAAACGAAGCTTGGGACTATTAGTCAGACAGAAGTTAAGGAAATTGAAACTTATCTTTGTAATATTGAAGAGTGGGGATATTTTGAACTAACTTTATTCTATTTTGTATCTGATTATCTCAATGTCAATCAATTGGAATTGTTACTCTTTAACTTTGACAAAAGATGTGAAAATTACTGTAGAGTCTTAAAATATAGAAGTAGACTATTGCAAATAGCCTATAAAAGCGTTGCGATATACGCGGCTAATGGAGAAAGAACAAAAGCCGAAAATATTTTAGAAATGACTAAAAAATATCGAACTGTAGGTGTTGATTTATATTCTGAAGTATTAAGACATCTTGCCAGAGGTATCATTATTTTTAATTTTGAAAATGCAGAAGTGGGAGAAGAAAAAATAAATTATGCGCTTGAAACTTTGGAAGAATTTGGAGGAAGGAAGATAAAAGAATTCTATCAGAAAAAAATGGAAAAGTATTTGAAAAAGTCAATTTAGTCTCTTTTGAGCTGTTGCTTTAAAGCAACAGTTTAAAAGAGATTTTTTTTATTCTGGAGCATATACTAGAAAATGAAGATGAGTTGTATGAGGCTATATAACATGTCTTTTAAAAAATTCAATCATAAATATAAGGAGGTATGATGAATCAAAAAAAATTATCATTATTCGGTTTTTTTGCATTAACCGCTTCAATGGTTTTGACTGTCTATGAGTATCCAACTTTTGCCACGTCAAAATTACATTTGGTGTTCTTTTTACTTCTCGGAGGACTACTCTGGTTTTTGCCCGTAGCGCTCTGTGCAGCAGAAATGGCGACGGTTGAAGGTTGGGAAAATGGTGGAATTTTTAGTTGGGTGAGCCAAACTTTAGGGGAGCGCTTTGGTTTTGCAGCCATATTTTTTCAGTGGTTCCAAATTACAGTTGGCTTTGTCACTATGATCTATTTCATTTTAGGGGCCCTCTCTTATGTGTTAAATTTTCAGGCACTTAATACAGATCCATTGATTAAATTTATTGGTTTACTCATCATTTTTTTGGGATTGACATTTTCTCAGTTAGGTGGGACACAAAGAACTGCTAAATTGGTAAAAGCTGGTTTCGTAGTTGGGATAGTGATTCCATCGATTATCTTGTTTGGATTAGCTGCGGCATATTTTATCGGAGGTAATCCTATAGAGATACCAATTAATAAGCATGCTTTTGTCCCAGATTTTTCACAAGTATCAACTTTAGTAGTTTTTGTTTCTTTTATTCTTGCTTATATGGGGGTAGAAGCTTCAGCTTCGCACATTAATGAACTTGAAAATCCAAAGAGAAATTATCCCTTAGCAATGATTTTATTAGTAATATTAGCTATTTCTTTAGATGCCATAGGTGGATTTTCTGTAGCAGCGGTTATTCCTCAAAAAGACTTATCATTAAGTGCAGGGGTAATTCAAACTTTTCAAACGTTAATCTTACATTTTAATCATCATTTGGGATGGTTAGTTAAAGTAATTGCACTAATGATTGCCTTTGGGGTTATGGGAGAAGTGAGTTCATGGGTTGTTGGTCCTTCTAGAGGGATGTTTGCAGCAGCACAAAGAGGCTTATTACCAAAATTTTTACGTAAAACAAATACGCATGAAGTCCCTGTTCCTTTAGTTATGATTCAAGGAATCATTGTTACACTTTGGGGCGCTGTATTAACTTTTGGAGGAGGAGGAAATAATTTATCTTTCTTAGTTGCCATTTCACTGACAGTAGTGATTTATTTGGTAGGTTATCTCTTATTCTTTATTGGTTACTTTGTTTTAATCTATAAAAAACAAAATTTAAAGCGCACTTATAATGTTCCAGGTAAAAGAGTTGGAAAAACAATCATTGCGGGAATTGGATTTTTATTATCAATTTTTGCTCTATTTATTTCCTTTGTTCCTCCAGCATCAATTGCGAAAAATGAGACTCATACTTACCAAATGATACTTCTTATAAGTTTTGTTGTGACTGCTATCTTGCCATTTATTGTTTATGAATTGCATGATAAAAGGGGACATGATACTATTGAAGAACCAAGGCACTTTAAAGCAAGAGATGTGAACCCCGCGATTTATCCAGCAGCTCGTGGTGAGCATCATATTATTAAAAAAGAAGAACATATCTTAAAACATTAAAAAATTGGAGGATGTACCTATGTTATACGGAAAAGAAAATCGCGATGAAGCAGAGTTCTTGGAACCAATTTTTGGTTCAGAAAGTGAACAAGTGGATTTGCCTAAATATAAATTAGCTCAACAATCAATTGAGCCTCGAGTGGCCTATCAATTAGTTCAAGATGAAATGTTAGATGAAGGGAATGCTCGTTTAAATTTAGCCACATTCTGTCAAACTTATATGGAACCTGAAGCAGTCAAGCTAATGAGTCAGACCTTGGAAAAAAATGCGATTGATAAATCGGAATATCCAAGAACAACTGAAATTGAAAACCGTTGTGTCAACATGATCGCTGACCTTTGGAATGCGAGTGAAAAAGAAAAATTTATGGGGACTTCAACAATTGGTTCTTCAGAAGCTTGTATGCTTGGTGGAATGGCCATGAAGTTTTCTTGGCGCAAGCGAGCAGAAAAATTGGGATTAGACATTAATGCGAAAAAGCCAAACTTAGTTATTTCATCTGGTTATCAAGTTTGCTGGGAAAAATTCTGTGTTTATTGGGATATTGAAATGCGAGAAGTGCCAATGGATAGAGAACATATGTCAATCAATTTGGATAAAGTGATGGATTATGTTGATGAATATACGATTGGGGTAGTTGGTATTATGGGGATTACTTATACTGGTCGTTATGATGATATCAAAGCTTTGGATAATTTGATTGAAGAATATAATAAACAGACAGATTACAAAGTTTATATTCACGTAGATGCTGCTTCAGGAGGACTTTATGCTCCCTTTGTTGAGCCAGAACTTGAGTGGGATTTCCGTTTGAAAAATGTCATTTCAATCAATACCTCAGGTCATAAATATGGTTTAGTTTATCCTGGCGTAGGTTGGGTTTTGTGGCGTGACAAAAAATATTTACCAGAAGAATTAATTTTTAAAGTAAGTTATCTTGGAGGAGAACTACCAACGATGGCCATTAATTTTTCTCACAGTGCCTCTCAATTAATTGGTCAATATTATAATTTTGTACGTTATGGATTTGATGGATATAAAGCTATTCATGAGAGAACGCATAAAGTAGCCATGTTTTTAGCAAAAGAAATTGAAAAAACTGGAATGTTTGAAATTATGAACGATGGGTCACAATTGCCAATTGTCTGCTATAAATTAAAAGAAGATTCAAATCGGGGTTGGAATCTTTATGATTTGGCAGACCGTTTATTAATGAAGGGATGGCAAGTGCCTGCTTATCCACTTCCCAAAAATTTGGAAAATGAAATCATTCAACGTTTAGTGATTCGAGCAGATTTTGGGATGAATATGGCATTTAACTATGTTCAAGATATGCAAGAAGCAATTGAGGCTTTAAATAAGGCTCATATTCTATACCATGAGGAACCTGAAAATAAAACATATGGCTTTACTCACTAAAAAAATTGATATTCATCTTAGGAAAAAATAAAAGCGATATAGATTAACTATATCGCTTTTATTTTGATGATAAATTTTGTTTTTTCTATTTAGTCATAAGTCTGTCAGTGATTATTTTTCATAATATTTATCTAAAATCTCCATTTTTAAAGGAGTAATCTTAGATAATGGGGCTGTTAAACTTGTTCTTAAGAAGAGTTTGTCTTCAATGTTGATAATTCCTAAATATTTAAGTTGAGGATAATTTGCATTAACTTCCATAATCTGATTTTTTCTTTCAATCAGATTTTCACTTGTTACTGGCACATCAAGATTAACAGTTCTTTCTTTGTATGAGTAGTTTTTGAGGGCAGCAATATTTCGATTAGGAATAAAAGTCGTTGCGCCATCAGCGCCAATTACTGTAATTGAACGAATTCCAACAGTTTTTACTACCCCTTCAATGTCAAGGCCAGCAAAAGCCACAGTATCTCCAACGTTGATTTGATGTTCAACGATTATAAAGAAGCCATTGATAATATCAGCGACTAAATCTCGCCCAGCAAAACCTAGAGCAACTCCGAGAATACCAGCACCAGCAAGGATATTTGCAACAGGAATTCCGATGACTCCTAGAACAGTATAGATATAAAGAAAAACTGTAAGATAATGGATGGCACTGGTTGTCAGTCGAGAGAGGGTTAAGATTCTCGAAGTATCTGTCCATTTTTGCTCACTATAATTTTTAAATAAGCGTTTAACGATACGAGAGCCGGCTTGATAGAGAATAAAAAAAAGAATACTAATTAATAAAATTGTAATTGCTTTATCTAATAAAAATAAACCAAAGTCTTCCCAGTTTGTTTTTAATAAGTTCATTTTTGCTCCTTTGTTCAGTAATTTTATAAATTCATTTATAGAGAAATTGACTATATTTGAAAAAATTGTTTGAACTTTTACTGAATTTCATGAATATTTTCTTGTTTTATGTTACAGAAAATAATATAATCTATTATAACAAAAAAATTTGGAGGATGTTATGGCAATTAATTTAGACTGGGAAAATTTAGGATTCAGCTATCGGAACTTACCTTTTCGTTATATCGCTCGTTTTAAAGACGGAAAATGGAGTGCTGGAGAACTAACAGGAGATAATCAACTTCATATTAGTGAATCATCACCTGCTTTGCATTATGGTCAACAAGGTTTTGAAGGATTAAAAGCCTATCGAACAAAGGATGGTTCAATCCAACTTTTCCGTCCTGACCAAAATGCTGCTCGTTTGCAAAATACGGCGCGTAGACTTTGCATGGCAGAAGTTCCAACTGAAATGTTTATTGATGCAGTTAAACAAGTGGTGAAAGCCAACGAAGATTTTGTGCCTCCTTACGGGACGGGTGCAACGCTCTATCTCCGTCCACTTTTGATTGGGGTTGGTGATGTTATTGGGGTAAAACCTGCTGATGAATATATTTTCACCGTTTTTGCTATGCCAGTTGGTTCTTATTTTAAAGGCGGATTGGCTCCTTCAAAATTTGTAATTTCAAGAGATTATGATAGGGCGGCTCCACTTGGTACAGGTGGTGCCAAAGTTGGAGGAAATTACGCAGCTTCTTTACAAGCAGAAATTGGTGCCAAAGCTTCAGGCTATGCAGATGCGATTTATCTTGACCCAAGCACACATACTAAAATTGAAGAAGTTGGGGCAGCGAATTTCTTTGGAATTACAGCTGATAATGAATTTATCACACCATTGAGTCCATCTATCTTACCTTCAATTACTAAATATTCTCTTCTTTATTTAGCTGAACATCGTTTGGGGCTCAAAGCGATTGAGGGTGAAGTTTATGCCAAAGATTTAGGTAAATTTGTTGAAGCAGGAGCTTGTGGGACAGCAGCAATTATCTCTCCAATTGGTCGTATCGACGATGGAGAAGATTCTTATATTTTCCATTCAGAAACAGAAGTAGGACCAACGGTTAAACGTTTATATGATGAGTTGGTTGGCATTCAGTTTGGTGATGTTGAAGCACCAGAAGGCTGGATAGTTAAAGTTGAATAATTTTAAAAAGCTAAAGAATACTCTTTAGCTTTTTTATTTTGAAATAAATAATTTATCTTTTTTAATCCATTCTTGATCCTCTGTTCGAATTGGACGAATCACTTGGCAAGGATTACCAGCAGCAATCACATTTTCTGGAATATCTTTGGTAACGACGCTTCCTGCACCAATAATACTATTGTCACCAATGCTTACACCAGGAAGAAGGCTGACATTTGCCCCCAACCAGACTTGATTCCCGACCGTAATCGGCTTTGAATAGACCCCACCAGCAGTTCTTAAACTTGGATCTTCCGAATGATTGGCAGCAAATAAACCACAACGGGGTCCAAAGTAAACATTATTGCCAATCGTGACCTGGTTACAGTCTAAAATAATCATATCATGATTAATGAGGACATTACCGCCAATTCTTATATTGAAGCCAAATTCACAGCGAAAATTAGATTCAATATAAGGATTTTTACCTAAATGTTCAAAAAGATTCTCTAAGATTTCTGGATGATAACCCTCATTGTTATTAATTTTTTGATTATAACGGCGGCTTTCAAAAAGGGCATGGTCACGATATTCAGACAAGTCTAAATCGGCGTCATCGTATGTTTTTCCTGAATTAATTAGTGTCTTTAATTGTTCCTTATTCATTCTTTTATCTTATGATTTTAGTTTCTTTTTGTCAATTGTAAGGGTTTTTATAGTTTTGATAAAGCTACTAAAAATTACATTTATATATAATTGTCAGAATATATTGATATTTCATAAAAATTTTAGTAGAATAAAAGAACCAAATTGTAAAATAAAAGAGGTTGTGTTATGAATAAAAAAGCTAAACAAGCCATGAAAACGACACTTTGGCAGCCTGATTTTGAATCGGATGCTTGTGGAATGGGCTTCATTGCCCAAATTGACGGTAAAGCTAGTCACCTTTTAGTTGAGAGAGCGCTGACCATGTTAACAAGGATGAATCATCGTGGTGGAACGGGTGCTGAACCAGAAACCGGAGATGGGGCAGGTATTTTACTTGCTTTGCCTGATGAATTCTTTCGTAAAATTGCAAAAGAACATGATGTAGAACTACCAAAACTTGGTGATTATGCCGTAGGGCAATTTTTCTTATCGCGTAAGGAAAATAAAAAACATCAAGAATTAGAAGCGATTAAGGCAGCTGTTAAGGCTCAAGGATATGAAGTCTTATTCACGCGCACAGTTCCTTTTAATTTTGAAGCATGTGGAGCAACGGCTCAAGGAATTATGCCGTCTTTTGTTCAAGTTTTTATTGAGAATAAATCATCTGAAAAAGCTGTCAGCGAAATTTCTAATTTTGAAAATGATTTATTTATTATCAGACGAAATCTTGAGAAACGTTTTGACGAAGAGGAATTATATATTTGTTCATTATCTAGTCAGACGGTTGTTTATAAGGGAATGCTTCACGCGTATCAAGTAAAACTCTTTTATCCTGATTTGTCTGATGAAGATTTCAAAAGTCATATTGCACTAACACATAGCCGTTTTTCTACCAATACTTTTCCCTCTTGGAATCGGGCTCAACCTTTTCGTTTTCTAGCACATAATGGCGAAATTAACACGCTTCGTGGAGCTGAAAACTGGATGAAAGTCAACGATATTGAAATGTACAATGAAGAAAATTCTGATTCAGCCAAATTAGAAAATTGTATGGAGTATTTCTATCGAAATGGTCGAGAACTTCCAGAAAGTTTACTGACCATGATTCCTGAGGCTTGGGGAGAACAAACTGGCTTAAGTCCAGAATTAAAAGCTTTTTACGAATATTCAACTGCTCATATTGCACCTTGGGATGGACCGGCAGCTTTAGTATTTACTGACGGAAAAACCGTTGGGGCAAGACTTGATCGGAATGGTTTAAGACCAAGTCGTTATCTTGTGACAAAGGATAATTTTATCATTCTGTCAAGCGAATCTGGTGTGGTTGATATCCCAGCCGATGAAATTATTGAAAAATCAGTTCTTGGACCTGGTAACATGTTGTTAGTCAATACTGACGAAGGAAAAATTATTCGTAATGAAGAAGTTAAGAGTTATTATGCTAATAAATATCCCTACCAAAAATTTCTGTCAGCTGGTTTGAAGAAACTGTCAGCACTGACAGAAAGTGAAAAAACAAATCCAATTCCGTCAGCAAAAATGAATACCCTATGGAAATTATTTGGTTATACTGACGAAGTCATTCGGACAGTACTTTTACCAATGGCAGAATCAGCCAATGAACCTACAATTTCAATGGGCTTTGATGCTCCTTTGGCAGTTTTATCTGACCAAGCTCAATCACTCTATAATTTCTTCAAACAACAATTTGCTCAAGTGACCAATCCGCCAATTGATGCGATTAGGGAACAAATTGTCATTGGAACAGAAACCTATTTGGGAGAAGATGGGAATCCAGAAAAAATCACAGGTGAAAATGTTCGTAAGTTAAAATTAGACAGTCCAGTCCTTTCAACGGCTGACTTTGAAAAAATCTTAGCATTGAAGGAAGAACATTATCATACAGAAGTTATTTCCACCCTATATGATAAGGATGATCTTTTAGAAAATGCATTGAACAAACTCTTTTATAAGGCAGAAAGTTTGATTAATCAAGGAACAACTATTATCGTGCTTTCTGACCGTGACTTTGCTGAAAATAAAGTACCAATGCCTATTTTACTTGCTTTGTCAGGACTTTATCATTATATGTTAGGACGTCATAATGCGTCTAAATTTGCAATTATTGTAGATACAGCTGAGGTGTGCGAAGTTCATCAATTTGCAGCGCTTGTAGGCTATGGCGTTTCAGGAATTCATCCTTATGGTGCATACGCAACCCTTTCAGACTGGGGTATGGGAGCCCCTGAACAACTTGAAAATTTCCGTCATGCGGCAGAAAAAGGTATTGTTAAGGTCATGAGCCGGATGGGAATTTCAACAATTGTCGGTTATAAAGGGGCTCAACTTTTTGAAGCAATTGGTTTATCTAAAGAAGTCGTTGATAAGTACTTCACAGGTACGAGTACAAGAATTGGTGGACTTTCTCTTGCCCAAATCGAGGACGAATATCGTTTACGATATGAGAAAGCTTATGGACATCGGGCACAGGATTTATTGGAAACAGGCGGTTCTTTCCAATACCGGGCGGATGAAGGAGAACATCATATCTATGACCCACAAATGATTTACCAAATTCAAAATGCTGTCCGTCAAAATGATTTTGAAAAATATAAAAAATATAGTCAGTATCTAAATGATATTGCTCTAAAAACGCCGACAAGCTTACGTCACACTTGGAAAATCAAATCTGATCGGAAGTCCATTCAGATGAGCGAAGTAGAACCAGCTCGTGAAATTGTTAAACGTTTCAAAATTGGGGCCATGTCATTTGGCTCATTGTCACAAGAGGCTCACGAATGTATTGCTCAAGCCATGAACTCTATTGGTGCAAAATCCAATTCGGGTGAAGGTGGTGAAAATGCAAAACGTTATGGCACAATCAATAATTCTAAAATTAAACAAGTCGCCTCTGGACGATTTGGTGTGTCAGCTGCTTATTTAATGTCTGCCGAAGAGATTCAAATTAAAATTTCGCAAGGTGCTAAGCCAGGTGAAGGTGGGCAATTGCCAGGTAAAAAAGCTTTTCCTTGGGTGGCAGAAGTTCGAAACTCAACTCCTGGGGTAAGTTTAATTTCACCGCCGCCTCATCATGATATTTATTCCATTGAAGATTTGTCGCAACTTATTTTTGACTTGAAAAAAATCAATCCTTATGCAAAAATCAATGTTAAGTTGGTTTCATCGACTGGTGTTGGAACAATTGCTACAGGGTGTGTTAAAGCCGGAGCTGATAAAGTTGTTATTTCTGGTTATGATGGTGGAACTGGAGCAAGTCCTAGAAACTCAACAAGAGATGCAGGTCTCCCTTGGGAAATGGGACTGGCAGAAGCACATCAAACACTTAGTTTGAACAATTTACGTGACCGAATGATTTTGGAAACTGATGGTAAAGTAGTCACAGGTCGAGATATTGCGATTGCTGCAATGCTAGGTGCTGAAGAATATTCATTTGGTAGTTTAGCTTTGGTTGCGATTGGATGTATCATGACAAGAAATTGTCATTTAAATACTTGTCCGGTAGGTATTGCCACACAAAATCCTAGATTAAGAGCAAATTTTGCTGGAAAACCAGAGCACATTGTACGTTTAATGGAATTTATGGCTGAGGAAGTTCGAGAACTTTTAGCCGAACTTGGTTTTAGAACAATCAATGAATTGGTAGGTCATGCCGAGCTCTTGCAAGCTAAAGAAGATTTACCAGCTAAAATGCGAGGTTTGGACTTTAGCCGTATGCTTGGTCATGCCTTACCGATTGCAACAAGGCATAGTGATCCTTTTGCTAATCCTCGTGCTTGGAAAGAATTAGACCAATTCACGGAGGCTACACTTAATAATGGTTCTCAGGCAACGGTTCATGGCACGATTAAAAATATTAATCGAACAACGACCGCGCGAATGGCAGGTTGGATTGCTGAACGTTATGGTAATTTTGGTCTAAAAGATGCTTCTGTTTGCTATGAATACGAAGGAGTTGCTGGCCAGTCCTTTGGCTCTTACGCAACCGCTGGTATGGAGGTTACTTTGATTGGCGAAGCCAATGATTATATTGGAAAATCATTGTCAGGGGGCCGTTTGATTGTAAAACCACCTCTAGATGCCGCTTATGATATTGAAAATACTTCTATTGTGGGGAATGTTTCGCTCTTTGGGGCTATCGGTGGCGAAGCTTATTTCCGAGGTCGTGCAGGTGAGCGTTGTGGTGTCCGAAATTCAGGAGCACATTTTGTTGTGGAAGGAACGGGTGACCATGGTTGTGAATACATGACTGGTGGTATCGCTGTTGTCCTTGGCACAACAGGTCGTAATTTTGCAGCTGGGATGTCTGGTGGTATCGCTTATGTTTATGATGTCGCTGGCAATTTTGAAAATAAAGTGAATCGGGAAATGGTAGAGCTTTATGCTTTAGATGAAACTTCAGGTGATGAAGTTTTAGAAGAATTATTGAAGAAACATTTGAATTATACTGATTCAGCAAAAGCAAAATTTATTTTAGAACATTGGCAAACAGAACGCGAAAAATTTGTCAAAGTTTATCCAAGAGAATATCATCATATTAAAAATATTGAAGAAGATTTGGCTAAAACAGGTTTGTCAGGCGAAGCACTTACGATGACAACCTTTAAAAAAGTAACGGAGGTGAGCTAATGGCTGATCCAAATGGATTTTTAAATTATCCAAGAAATGATAATCCTTACCGTGAATTAGCGGAGCGGATAAAGGATTTTGCTGAATTGCAAGTTCCCTTATCTACTGAAGAACGACAAAAACAAGCGGCACGTTGTATGCATTGTGATGTTCCTTTTTGTCATCAAGGGATATTTTATGGGGGCAAACGAGCTGTCTCAGGCTGTCCAAATGATAATCATATCCCAGAGTGGAATGATTTGATTTATCGTGGTTTACAAAGAAAAGCCTATGAACGTTTGATTTTAACCAATCCTTTTCCAGAATTTACTGGCAGAGTCTGTCCTGCTCCTTGTGAAAAATCTTGTGCCGAGGCCTTAAACGGTGCAGGAGTAACCATTAAAGATAATGAACGTTTCTTGGGTGATTTAGGAAATGATGAAGGTTGGGTGGCTGAAATTGGCAAAGCGGCGGAACCGACAGGTTATAAAATAGCGATTATTGGTTCTGGACCTGCCGGTCTGTCAGCTGCTTGGCGTCTTAATCAATTGGGACATAGCGTTACTGTTTTTGAAAAATCAGATCGTTTGGGCGGCTTATTGATGTACGGCATTCCAAATATGAAATTGGATAAAAAAGTCGTTCAAAAACGGATTGATTTAATGACAGAACTTGGTGTGACTTTTGTCACCAATACTGAGATTGGAAAGACAATCAGTTACGAAGACCTGTCAGTAAATTTTGATAGAATTATTTTGGCGATCGGTGCAGGAATTCCACGTGATTTAAATATTTCAGGCCGTGAAGCAGTTGGAATTCGATTTGCCATTGATTTTCTGACAGAAACGACTAAAACTGTCCTTGAAGAGGGCGAAGATAATATTAGTCAATCATTAAAAGGAAAAAAAGTAGTAGTCATTGGTGGTGGAGATACAGGGAACGATTGTATCGGAACGGCAGTTCGTTTAGGAGCAGCATCGGTTTCTCAATTAGAAATCACACCAAGTTTACCCACTGATCGTTTAGATAACAACCCTTGGCCTGAGTGGCCAATGACCTTGAGAGCAGGTTATGGGCAAAAAGAAGCAGAATTTGTGGGAAATACTGATTTGACAACCTATCAAATGACTGCAACAGCTTTTCAAACAAATGCTGAAGGTCAACTTACTGGTTTAAAAGTAGCCAAAGTTGGACCTGACTTCAAGGCGGTAGAAGGGACTGAACAAGTAATTGAAGCGGATTTAGTTTTACTTGCTATGGGATTTGTTGGCACTGACACAGGCTTACTGGATAAATTTGGTGTTCAAGAAATTTATGATGATTATCGAACAAATAATGACAAAGTTCTAGTCGCTGGAGATGCTAGACGAGGTCCATCTTTGGTTATTTGGGCAATCCGTGAAGGAAGAAAAACAGCCGAAATTGTTGATGAACAATTAATAAAAGTCGCTACAGCATAATTTATCATTCTGTCAGTAAAAAAAGTTTCTGTCAGTAAAAATGGCAGGAACTTTTTTGTGTCCAAGCTTTTGATGATATGCTATACTTATAAATAATCTAAAAATGAGGTGAGAGATGAAGACACCATTTGTAACAAAAGAACAATTAGAACAAATCACAAAGGAATTTCCAACACCATTTCATCTTTATGATGAAAAAGGAATTCGTCAAAAAGCGCGTGACCTTCACAAAGCCTTTGCTTGGAATAAAGGATTTAAAGAATTTTTTGCTGTGAAAGCGACACCCACACCAGCTATTTTAAAAATTCTTCATGAGGAGGGGTGTGGCGTTGATTGCGCCTCTTACGTTGAATTGTTACTTTCCGAAAAATGTGGTTTTGACGGCTCTGAGATGATGTTTTCATCAAATGATACTCCAGCTGAAGAATTTCAATTTGCTAATCAATTGGGTGCGACAATCAATCTTGATGCCTATGAAGACATCGAATTTTTGAAAAATCTGACAGATTTTGTTTTTCCGGAAACAATGAGTTTGAGATACAATCCCGGTGGAGTTTTTGCTATGGGAACAAAAATTATGGATAATCCAGAAGAATCTAAATTCGGAATGACAAAAGCCCAACTCATCCAAGGAATTAAAGATTTGCAAAAATTAGGGGTGAAAAAATTTGGAATGCATAGTTTTTTGGCTTCAAATACAGTGACAAATGATTATTACCCAGAACTTGCTCGCAAGCTCTTTAAGCTTGCTTTAGAAATTCGAGAAGAAACGGGAATGACCCTTGATTTCATTAACTTATCAGGTGGAATTGGTGTAAACTATCGTCCTGATGAGGAGGCAAATGATATTTCCAAAATCGGTCAAGGTGTTCACGAAGCTTATGAAGAAGTTTTGAGCGCTAACGGAATAGAAAATCTAAAAATTTATACCGAATTGGGACGTTTTATGCTAGCTCCACACGGTCATTTGATTACAAAAGTTTTGCACCTTAAAGAAACTTATCGAAAATACGTTGGAGTTGATGCATCAGCGGTTAACTTGATGCGTCCAGCCTTTTATGATGCTTATCACCATATCACAGTTGCTGGAAAAGAAAATGATGAAGCTGCTGAAATTTATGATATTACAGGTTCTTTGTGTGAGAATAATGATAAATTTGCAAAAGGAAGAGCCTTTCCTCAAATAGAAATAGGAGATTTATTAGTGATTCATGATACTGGTGCGCATGGATTCTCAATGGGTTATCAATATAATGCTAAATTAAGAAGTTCCGAAGTTTTGCTTCAAGAAGATGGAAAGACTCGTTTAATTCGTCGAGCAGAAAAGCCAGCTGATTATTTTGCAACATTAGATGGTTTTGATTTTACAATTTGAGAAATAAAAAGTTACTGACAGCTCAGTCAGTAACTTTTGCCTCATTTATCCTTTCTGTCAGTAATATAAAGTGCTGACAAAAGGACTAAAATTTGATATAATAAGATGTCATCAATGGCGAAAGCGTTTCGCCAAAATTAGGAGATTCAAAATGAATTTAATCTTAGCTATTTTGCTTATGGTTGTATGCCTTTTGGCAGGTTTTTTCTTGGGAACATGGTTCTCACAACGCCAAACAAAAAAATTACTTATGGATAACCCACCCCTTAATGAAGACGCTGTTCGTCTTATGATGGGATCTATGGGACGTAAACCAAGTGAAGTTCAAGTCCAACAAGTTCTTCGCCAAATTCGTGCTGCTGCAAAGCAGTCAGACACAAACAAAAAATAAGCTATTATATACGCTGAGCGAAGCAGTAGAACATAAGTTCTAAACTCTCTCAGCGTTTGCTTTTATCATCATAAATAAAGTATCCATTATATTAAAAAATACAAATTTTGGATAAGAAAGAATTTGAATTAGATATTTAAAAAGGAGAAGAAAAATGGACAATCGACCAATCGGCCTCTTAGATTCTGGTGTTGGTGGACTGACTGTTGCTCGCGAACTCCTTAGACAACTCCCAAATGAAGAAATTGTCTACATAGGAGATACAAGAAGAGCTCCTTATGGTCCGCGTAGTCGTGAACAAATTATTACGTTCACTTGGGATATGGTTAATTTTTTACTATCAAAAGATGTGAAAATGATTGTAATGGCCTGTAATACAGCAACAGCGATGGCCTTAGAAATTGTAAAAGAAAAACTAGATATACCGGTGATTGGTGTCATCCTACCCGGAGCAAGCTCAGCGATTCAAAAAACAAAAACAAACAAAATTGGTGTAATTGCCACTCAAGCTTCGATTCGTTCAGATGAATATCATAAAACAATTGCTCGTAAATCATCAGCAGTAGAAGTATATAGCCTAGCATGTCCAAAATTTGTTTCAATCGTTGAATCAAATGAGATGGAATCTGAAATTGCTAGAAAAGTTGTATCAGAAAGTCTTGTTCCACTAATTGGAAAAGTAGACACCTTAATTCTCGGATGTACTCACTATCCTCTCTTACGTTCCTTAATCCAAGAAACAATGGGAAAAGAGGTACGTTTGATTGATTCTGGAGCAGAAGCTGTACGAGATATCTCTGTTTTGCTCAACTATTTTTCAATAAATGGACAAGAACGTCAACCACTAGAGCATCGTTTCTTTACTACTGCGGGCGTTAATTCATTTCGAGAAATTGCAGAAAAATGGTTAAACATCGGACAACTTCAGATTGAACATACTGAAATAGAGAATTTCAATAAGGAAAAATAAATGGAAAAAACACTTATAATCGCAACAAGAAATTCAGGAAAAACAAAAGAATTTAAGAAATTATTTGCTGATTTCGGTTATGAAATCAAAGATTTAACAGATTATCCAGAACTTCCTGAAATTGAAGAAACTGGAACAACCTTTGAAGAAAATGCACGTTTAAAAGCAGAACAAATCGCTGAAATTACTGGGCAAGTAGTCATTGGCGATGATTCAGGACTTTGTGTTGATGTTCTTGGTGGTTTGCCTGGCATTTGGTCGCATCGTTTCTCAGCTCCGGATCCTACTGATGAGAAAAATATCGCAAAACTTTTGCATGAACTCGCTCCAACGGCAATTACTCCAGAACGTAGAAGCGCACATTTTCATACTACGCTTGTGGCGGCAAAACCTGACCGTGAGAGTTTAGTTGTGGAAGCAGATTGGGATGGTTATATTGCTCTCGCTCCTAAAGGAGAAAATGGTTTTGGCTATGATCCTATTTTCATGGTTGATGCCTTTAGAACAGCCGCGGAATTATCAGAAAAAGAAAAAAATCAAGTCTCTCATCGCGGACAAGCCTTGAGAAAATTGATGGCTGAACTTCCTGAGTGGCTTGACAAATAAGTTTAAATAAATTAACATAAATATAATTATGTAAAAGAGGGATGCTTATGTTTGTAGTAATGTCTGATTCACATTATGACCGCGATGTGGTTGAATCCATAAAATCAAAGTATTTGAATGAAGCAACGGCTATCTTTCATTGTGGAGATTCTGAACTTCCTAGTTCTGATGAAATTTGGCAAGGAATAACTGTTGTTGCTGGGAACTGTGATTATGATAGTGGATATCATGATTTTCTTACTCAAGAAGTTGAAGGAAAAAAGGTATTAATTACACATGGTCATCTTTTTTATGTTGGTTTAGGATTAGACCGTTATTCTTATTTTGCTGAGGAAAAGAACGCAGATATCGCGCTTTTTGGACATATCCATCAACCAGTAGCACAAAAAATTAATAATATACTTTATGTAAATCCAGGTTCAGTTGCACAACCTAGAGGGAAGTATGATATCAAAATGTATGCTATAATTGAGATTGAAGGAGAAGAGTTCAAAGTTTCTTATCGAAATCTGCAACATGAACCTATCCCGGAACTACAGTTCAGACTCTAAGTCTACAAAGCTCTTTAAGGAGTAATTTGCATGATTGATAAAAAGATTGAGGATTTTATCTTGAATCAAAGTGAAACCTTTATGATTCCTGCCTCAAATGTTGCTGTACTTTATGCTGAGCATAATATTGCTCATGCCAAACTGATGCTTAGTCAGTATAAGTATTCACGAGTTCCAGTTTTAAATGAAAAAAAAGAATACGTTGGTGTTTTGGGTTTAACAGAAATCGTTGAATTTGAAATGGAACAGAATTTCTTTTTTGAAAAATTACATAATACATCAATTTCGGAAATAGTTAATAAAGATGTTCAAACAGTTGGACCATCAGTAACCTTGGAAGAAATGATGCACAAATTAATTAAGGAGCCATTTCTCCCAGTAGTCAAAAGACAGGAATTTATGGGGATTGTTGTTAGGCAAGAAATATTAAAGGCCTTTAGTGCCTTTGCTCACGACTTTACAAAATATTATGAAATTACCAAACGAGATTGACGAGTATTTAGCAAGCAGAAATTTTTCAGAGAATACTCGTTCAAATTACCATTATGATTTAGTTTCTTTGCAGGCTTTCTTTGAAGATAAGTCACTCACAACAGAAAACTTAGAACTTTACAAAATTCAAATTAGTAATCTTTCGCCAGCAGCACAGCGAAGGAAGATTTCGAGTGCAAATCAATATTTGCTTTTCCTGTATCAAAGACAAAAAGTTGACCAGTACTTTAAAATTAAACAAGTCGTTCAAAAAAAATCACAGACTGCTCAAAGTTATCATCCAATGATTAAGGAATTTCCTGAGTTCTATGGTCCTTTGACCTGTCCAGGACAATTTTTAGCCTTATTAATTTTAGAATTTGGTTTAAATTTTGCTGAGATACAAAAATTGAAATGGGAAAATTTTAATTGGAACTTTAAATATCTCACGATTGAAAAAGCCGGAATAAAACGAGTTTTACCAATTAGAGAAAAATTTGCCATAAGAGTTAAAGCCATTAATAATGCTGATGAATTATTCGCAAAATCTCGTCAATTTCTTTATACTGAATTGAAAAAATTTACGAACTATTCTTCCAAAGAAATTAGAGAACAGTATATCTTGCATCAGGTTAAAACAGGAAAGTCAATTTATGAACTGGCAACTCTACTTGGTTTAACAACTATTACAACGCTTGAAAAATATTATAGATAGGAATTTACACTATTTTTATTATGTAAAATATGATTAAAGAAATCAATATAAAAATTAAAAACTTCGAGGGTCCTCTCGACCTTTTATTGCATTTGGTAAGTCAGTATGAAATGGATATTTTTGAAGTTCCATTGGTACCAGTTATTGAGCAATATCTTATCTATATTCAAACCATGAAAGAACTTGAATTGGAAGTAGCTGGAGAGTACATGTTAATGGCAAGTCAACTGATGTTAATTAAATCAAGAAGACTTTTACCGACAGTTACCGAAACTTTTATTGAAGATACAGAACAACTTGAGTATGATTTATTGGCTCAAATTGATGAATATCGGAAATATAAAATGTTGTCACAAGATTTAGATGAACTTCATCAGGAACGTAGTCATTTTTATTCAAAAGCTAAGACAGAAATTATCACTGATGAAACTGTACTTTTGCAGGATAAATCTGCTTTAGATTTATTTCTAGCTTTTACTAAAATTCTTGAGTTGCAAAGACAACATTTTCAAGACGAGAATACAAAAATAGCAGCTGAGAAATTTACAATCGCTGATAAGATTTTAGAGTTAAGTACTAGATTTACAGAACAAAAAATATGTAAATTTTCAGATTTGTTTTTTAGCTCTACTAATAAAGATGAACTCGTCACCACTTTTATGGCTCTTTTAGAATTAATCAAAAATCAACAGATTTCTTTTTCTCAAGGAGAGCTTTTTGGAGAAATTATTTTAGAAAGAAAAGAAACTAGTGAATAAGACAGCAAGTTGTGAACTCTTACTTTTTGTATCTGGCGAAGCTGGTTTAACCTTGGCAGAATTGTCAGCATTGACAGAAATGTCTAAACAAGCTTGTCAGCAACAAATTGATTACTTAAAAGAAAAATATCATTCTGATGAAGAATCTGCTTTAACGATTATTGAAACTGCAGGTAAATATCGTATGGCTACAAAAGAAGAGTTTGCAGAAATTCTTAAAAACTATGCCAAAACTCCTCTTAATCAATCGTTGTCAAAATCAGCTCTTGAAGTTTTATCAATTATTGCTTATAAGCAACCTTTAACTCGACTCGAAATCGATCAGCTCCGCGGAGTGAATTCCTCAGGTGTTCTCTCAACACTTCGTGCTTTTGATTTGGTTGAAAAGGTCGGACAAGTTGAAGCACCAGGACGTCCGAGTCTTTATGCAACAACTGAATTTTTCTTAGACTATATTGGGATTAATCATTTAGATGAATTACCTGAAATAGATGAGTCAAGATTTATCGCAGAAGAACAAACCTTATTTAACGAAAGTGAAGAAAATGAGAATCAATAAATATTTGGCCCATGCAGGTGTGGCAAGCAGACGTAAAGCAGAAGAACTAATTTTAGCGGGAAAAGTAACGGTAAATAATGTTCCAATGACAAACTTGGGTTATCAAGTTTCAACTGGAGATATCGTTGAAGTTAATGGAGTAGCAGTTTATAATGAAGAACCCGTTTATTATCTTCTAAATAAACCAAGAGGCTATATTTCTTCAGTTAGCGATGACAAAGGACGTCAAACGGTAATGGATTTAATGCCTCAAGTTAAAGAACGTATTTATCCTGTGGGACGTTTGGACTGGGACACAAGCGGTTTGCTTTTGCTTACAAACGACGGTGAGTTTACGAATATGATGACTCACCCACGTCATGGCGTTGATAAGGTCTATGTTGCTAAGGTAGAAGGCCAAGCGAACAAAGAAAACTTGCGTCCTTTAACTTTAGGTATGACTATTGAAGGTAAAAAAGTTAGTCCCGCCCGTTATGAGATTATCAAACAAGAGAAAACAAAAAATCATTCGATTGTTAGTTTAACTATCCATGAAGGACAAAATCATCAAGTTAAAAAAATGTTTGCGGCTGCAGGACTTCCAGTACAAAAATTGAGTCGTATTCAATATGGAACTCTTACATTGGATGGACTTCCAACAGGACAATTTCGTCGTTTGAGTAAAAAAGAAGTTTCTCAATTGATTAATGCAGCCCAAGGAAATTAACTGATTATTATAAAAGACAATTCTGATAAAGAGTTGTTTTTTTATTTCTTAAGCAAATCTTATTCTTGATAAGCAAACTATTTTTGTGCTATAATAAAATTATCTTCAGGGCACCGTGTAATTCGGGACCGGCGGTAAATAGGGCTTTGACCTTATGACTCCGCGATTCGCTACGGCGATTGAAGCAGTGAGAATCTGCTAGCGACAGTAAAGTCTGGATGGAAGAAGATGAACAATTTTTGTAGTGTAATCAACTTCGGTTGGATTACTGTTTTTAGCCAAACCAAAAATGTCTATCAACTTCCTCGAAATTTGAAGAATTATTTTCTCATATTTGGAGGTTTTTTTATGTCTAAAACACGTCGGATGGTATTAATTGCCATGCTTGCTGCATTATCAACAATCTTATTATTGCCGATTTTGCAGTTTCCGCTATTGCCTGGAATTGATTTTATGAAAGTTGAACTCTCAATCATTCCAGTACTTATTGGAGTCTTTACTTTGGGATTGGGTGATGGATTTATTATCCTCTTTATTCGCTCTATCTTATGGTATCTCCTATTTAATCAAGGTCCATCAACTTGGATTGGTGTGCCGATGAACTTCATTGCTTTGGGAATCTTCATGGCAATTGTTTGGTTCTTTACAAAGAAAAAATTCTCAATCAAAAACTATACAGTTGGTGTAGTTTTAGCAGCCATCGCATCAGTTCTTGTGATGATGGTATTGAATGTTTTCTACGCACTCCCTCTCTATCGTTTAGCTGCTGGCTTCGATGTTGATAAGATTTTTGTTGGAGCAACTCATCTTTTTAATATGGGTTCTCTATCAGTTACTTTGAATCCAACTTATCTTTTGACAGTAGTTTTACCTTTTAATGTTTTGCAGTACATCATCTTTGCTCTGGTATTTGGATTGATTGTTGCAGTGTTCAAGAAAAACAAAGTCGTAAAATTTTATAATGCTTAATTTAAATAATTAAGTATTTCACTCTCGAATAGACACTCGCTAGGACTTTCCTAGCGGTTTTTTTATTTGCTAATTTTATGATATATTTTTAGCATTGAAGATATAAACAAAAGCCCTGAATAATATTTCTGTTTGATTACATTTTTATATATAAGGATAAAAATAACTAAAAAATAGTTCTTGCTTAATTCAAACTAAAGCGCTATACTCATGGTGAGAAAATAATTTTCTCAAAATAACGAATTAACCAAAAGATTACAAATGTATTTCTATTACTGTTTTAGCTATTAACGATAAGGAGGTGTTTGTTATGAACACACATATTACACATAAAAAACTTTTCAAAACCGGACTCTTATTTGGGGCGCTTTTACTTGGACTGGGTTTATCAATCAAAGAAGCAACACCGGCAAAAGCTGTTACGGCAAACTTTAATGGCCCAGTTTATCGCCTTTATAATCCAAATTCAGGTGAGCATGTTTATACAATGGGACTTACCGAGAAAAATAATCTTGTCCATTTGGGCTGGGGTTATGAGGGAGTCCTTGGAACTTCATACTATACGATGAACGGTCAAAATTATGATAAAATTCCTGTTTATCGTTTGTACAGTAAAAATAGCGGTCAACATCTCTACACAATAAATACGAATGAAGTAGTTCAACTCAAAAATTATGGATGGGTGAATGAGGGAATTGTATTTTATGATGCTACGGTCATACCGTGGAACCAAGAAACGACGGTTGAGAGACTTTATAATCCAAATAGTGGTCAACATTTCTATACTTCTAACTGGGATGAAAGAGACTATTTGAAAAAAATTGGTTGGCACGATGAAGGAGAGGCTTTTTCATTTACATCACCTGAGCCTTTACAAACTGGACCAGCTAAGGCTGTTTAAGATGAAGGGAAAAAGAATAATGAAAATAAAGAAACTTCATATCACGCTTGCTTCAACTTTGCTTTTAATTTCTTCTAGTACTTTTGCGGATACGGTGCCATTTATTCCATCTGGTGGGGCTACGGCAAGTAATGTCTACCAGCCTGACCAACGCAAACTGATTTCAACAGCCAATCAATTTCCTTATAACACAATAGTCTATATTGAAACAATTGGAGGAAATGGAGTTCGCTATAGGGGGAGTGGAGTTATCATTGCACCGAATGCTGTATTAACAGCAGGACACATGATATATAATGCGACGGAAGGTGGCCATATTAAATCTGCTACAATTTATCAAGCTTTTGCAAATGGAAATTATAATTCTAATGCGGCAACAGCTGTAACGAGTGAAGTTGCTAATCCAGATTGGTTGGCAAAAGATAGACTTGGAACGATAAATTATCCTTTAGGTGCAGACGATTTAGGAATTCTTAACCTTTCGAAAAATATAGGATTATCAACAGGCTGGATGGGGATGAGCTCGGTTCTTTCAAAAAATCAAGCGATTTCTTTGATAGGTTTTCCGGGGGACAAGCCTAAACAAATGTGGGGAATGTCAGGAAATGTTTCTCAAATTGGTAATCCTCTATTTAGCTATTCCAACATCAGTATGTATCCTGGTCAAAGTGGAAGCCCTGTTTTTAATACAAGTAAAAATATTGTTGGTATTAATGTTGCCGAGGCGCAGTATCTGAACCCAAATCCAAATGGGGATAACAGCAAAGTTCCTTCCTCTCTCGCTTCACAATATCCCAACTACGGCGTCCAACTCACTGCAAGTAATATCAATTGGATTCAAAATAACGTGCCAGCATTGAAAGCGACGGCCCTTTATCGTGTTTACAATCCAAATAATGGTGAACATCTTTATACTAAAAATTTGAACGAGGTGATTAGTTTAACAAAAGTAGGCTGGAATTATGAGGGTGTTAATTCTCAACAACCGGCAACTGGCAATGCGGTCTATCGGCTCTATAACCCTAATTCAGGTGAACATTTTTATACTTTGTCCTCTTATGAAAAAGATTCGCTTGTTAAAGCGGGTTGGCGTTATGAACAAATCGCTTTTTACTCGGACCCCGCAAAACATACGGCAATTTATCGTTTATTTAATCCTAATGCTAAAGGAAAACAAATTAGTCATTTTTATACTTCGAGTAGTGCAGAACGAGACTCGCTTGTCAAAATTGGGTGGAGATACGAACAAATTAGTTGGTATGGTCTTTAATTTTATATAGAGTTATTGTAAAGGATTTTGTAGAATATAAAATCCTTTTATTTATTAAAAAATTAAGTAAATAATCAACCAAATAAGGTGTTTTAAACGCTTTTTTTATGGTATACTAATATTTAGAATATTATAAAATAAAATGGAATAGACTGTATGAAAATTTTTAAAGATTTATGGTGGTTTTTTAAGGCAGAGAGAAAAGGTTATGGCGTTGGTCTATTAGCCCTTTTTATTGTTTCTTTAACTCACTTGATCCCGCCTTTAATTATCGGAAAAATTATTGACCATATTGTTAAGCGTAACCTGACTTTACCCTTAATTTTGAGTTTTTCTGGTATTTTATTGATTACTGCACTCATTGAATATGGCTTTCGTTTTCTTTGGTCTACAAATATTTGGGGTGAAGCCTTTAAACTGGAAAAAATAATCCGTAGTCGGCTTTTTAGGCATTTTTTAAGAATGGATACCCTTTTTTATCAGAGAAATCGGACTGGCGATTTGATGGCTCATGCGACAAATGACCTACAAGCGATACAGAGTGTTGCTGGACTTGGTGTTTTGACTTGGGCAGATTCTTTAATGACGGGCGGGATGACAATCATTGCTATGCTCTTATTTATCGACTGGCGTTTGACAATTATTGCTGTCCTTCCTTTGCCTTTACTCGCGCTAGTATCTAAAGTTTTAGGGGATAAAATTCATGTGAGTTTTGAACATGCCCAAGAAACCTTCTCTGAAATGAATGATAAAGTTCAAGAATCGATTACAGGAATGAAAGCAATCAAATCTTTTGGTGAAGAAGAACAAGATATGGCTGATTTCCAAGTTAAGTTAGATAATATTGATAAAGCCTTTATCAGGGTCAATTGGATTGACTCAATGTACGATCCTTTAATCACTTTAATTGTTGGTTTATCTTATACTTTAACCATTCTTTTAGGAGGCTACTATGTTGTTCACCATGTTTTAACGATTGGTCAGTTGGTTGCTTTTATGACTTATATCGGAAATTTGGTCTGGCCGATGTTTGCTATTGGTGTTCTTTTTAATGTTATTGAACGTGGAAGAGCTTCATACAGTCGAGTAGAAAAATTATTAGCTCAAAAAGCGGAATCAAAAATTTCTGAAGGTACTTTGAAAATGCCAAAAGAAGGTCAACTCCTTTTTGATATTGAAAGTTTTACTTATCCAAATGAGAATGAAGGGCGCAATTTGGAGAAAGTTCAATTTAATTTAAAAGAAGGTCATGTTTTAGGTTTGGTCGGACGAACAGGTGCAGGAAAATCAACGATTATTAAACTTTTAATGAGAGAGTTTGACCATTACAAAGGACATATTACTTTTGCTGACCATGATATTATGGATTATCAATTAGATGAATATTTGCCAGCGATTGGTTATGTTCCGCAAGAACATTTTCTATTTTCGATGTCTGTCAGAGATAATATTCGCTTTGCTAAGATGTCAGCGAGTCAAGAAGAAGTTGAAATTGCTGCCAAAACAGCTGGAATTCATGAGGATATTATTGCTTTTCCTGAAGGTTATGATACTTTGGTCGGCGAGCGTGGCGTTTCACTTTCTGGTGGACAAAAGCAAAGGTTATCTATTGCGCGGGCGCTACTTATTCAGCCTAAAATATTGATTTTAGATGATGCGCTGTCAGCTGTTGATGCCAAGACTGAACAGTTAATTTTGTCAAATCTGAAGGCCTTACGTCATGAAAGTTCAACGCTGGTTGTCAGTCACCGGTTGTCATCAGTAATGGAAGCTAATGAAATTATCGTGCTAGATGAAGGAAAAGTGATTGAGCGTGGCTTGCATGAAGCTTTGATTAAATCTGGAGGTTGGTATGCTCAAATGTGGCAAATGCAACAGATTGAAAGTCATTTGGCAGCGACTGATAAAGATGAAAATTTACTGACAGGTTCGTCAGTAAATCGGGAAGGAGAAGAAAATGGAGAAATCTACTGACAAAATGTCTGTCAGAGAAAGTTGGCAAGTTTTTAAATTTATTTTCAAATTCTTATTACCTTTCAAAAAGTATTTTATTTGGGCTTTTGTTTTTAGTGTGATGACAACTTCTCTGGCTTCACTTATGCCTTTTGTTTTGTCTGTTTTTATGGATTCCTATTTGACACCTATGAAAGCGACTGACCAGATTATCTTCTATTTTGCAGGTCTTTATTTGATTTTAGCAATAATCAATTCAATTGCTTTCTTTTTCAAATGGAATTATCTGCAAAATGGTTCGATTTTTGTTAATCAATACATTCGTAAGAAAGTTTATCGAAAAATTCATCAGCTAGGCATGCGCTATTTTGACCAAAAACCGACGGGTTGGTTAATCACCAGAATCACAAATGACACTGATTTATTTGATTTCTGGCAGACTTTGTTTAATGCATTAACAAGTTTGCTTTCTATTATCATTGCCTTCATTGCTTTGTTTATTATTGACCACCAAATTGCGCTTGTGATGTTGTTGATTCTTCCCCTATTGATTTTGGCAGTATTGATTTATCAAAAAGTGAGTACAAAAGTTTATCAAGCCATGCTTGCTAAGCGTTCAGAATTGAATACGAAATTAAATGAATACATTTCTGGGATGAGAATTATTCAACAATTTCGCCAAGAGAGCAGACTAGGAAATGAATTTGAAAAAACAAATGATGAATATTATGGTTATCGAAAACGAGTGATTCAGATTAATGGGATTTTGTTGAGCCCTTTAGTTAATTTTTTGATGGCCCTCTCAATAGTTGTTGTCTTGTTGATGTATTCTAATCGAAGTCTACATGCAGTGGTTGAGGCTGGTTTAATTTATGCTTTCATCAGTAATGTACAAATTTACTTTAATCCTATTTCAGGATTGATGGATTCTTTATCAAACTTTTCAAATGGATTGGTGGCCTCTAGTCGCATTAAGACAATCATGGAAGAAAAAGAATTTGCGCCACAACAAGGAATTTCAACTTCTGTCAGTAAAAATGTTGATGAAAAATTTAATGACAGAAAATCTGTCAGCAATTTTCCAATCATTCAAGAAGGAAAAATTGAATTTCGCAATGTCAGTTTTTCATATGACGGAGAACATCAAGTTTTGAAAAACATCTCATTCATTGTGAACCCTGGAGAAACGCTTGCTTTTGTAGGTCATACAGGTTCGGGAAAATCGAGTATTATCAATGTCTTTATGCGCTTCTATGAATTCACAGAAGGTCAAGTTTTGATTGATGATCAGGACATTAGAAGTTATTCAAAAGAAGAACTTCGGAAAAAAGTTGGTTTAGTATTGCAAGATTCCTTTATGTTTGTTGCGTCAGTTACTGACAATATCAAAATGATGAATCCACAGATTACTGATCAAGCAGCCAAAGAAGCGGCTCGATTTGTTCAAGCCGACAAATTCATCAAAGATTTGGAAAATGGTTACGAAACCAAAGTAATTGAAGGTGGAGCTGCCTTCTCGGCCGGTGAACGTCAATTAATTAACTTTGCTCGGACAATTGTACGTAATCCCAAAATTCTCTTATTAGATGAAGCAACAGCCAATATTGATACTGAAACTGAAGCGCTTATTCAAGAAGGTCTGACAAATATGCGACAAAATCGAACGACAATGGCCATTGCTCACCGATTATCAACGATTAAAGATGCTGACCAGATTTTAGTCTTGAACAAGGGAGAAATTATTGAGCGAGGAAATCATGACCAACTTTTAGCACTTAATGGTTATTATGCAGACATGTATCGAATACAAACGTTACAAAAAGAACTATGAAAAACCACTGATAGCAGCGGTTTTTCATTTATCAGTTTTTCTGATAAAAAATATTGACAAAAAATGAAATAAGCGATATAATATAAGAAAGATTGATAAAGAATCGGGAAGGGAGAGTTTATGAATTTTGGTCAGAACTTAAAAAAATTAAGAAAAAATGCAAAATTGACACAAAGTCAATTAGCAGAAAAGCTAGGAATGAAGCAAAATGCTTATGTACTTTGGGAACAAAAATCAACCAACCCAACGTTAGAATTACTAGAAAAACTAGCAGATATCTATGATTTACCTATTCAAGAATTAATCAAAGAAACTGATAATAATGCAGAAAAACAATTAATCGATAATTATCGTTCACTGACAGGAGAACAACAAGAATCAGTTATTAATTTTACGGATTTTCTCATTGAACAAAATAAAACAGAGATTATTAATTTGAAAACTTACAGACGTTCTTCTTTAGATTACGCCATTGTTGAAGATGAAGAATTATCGGCAGGTTTTGGTCAATCTCAAAGCAATACAGGAGGCCACTACAAAGCTTACACGTCTGAAACTCTTGGGCGATATGATGGTGCAGCCAGAGTAAAAGGGGAATCGATGGAACCTGAATTCCCTAATTTTTCTATTGCAACATTCTTACACACGGGTTTTGGTCGCAGTGGGGATATTTACGCCATTGCTGAAGGAGATTTGGGCGAAGAACGTTTGTATATTAAACAAGTATTTGAAGAAGAAGATGGACAATTTAGGATTCATTCACTCAATCCGGATCCACAATACAAGGATTTTTATCTAGGACAGGAAGATAATTTCCGAATTATTGGACCAGTAGTTGATAATTTTGAAGAAATTGAAGAATCACAGATTATAGATTAAAATGAGGGCTTAAAAATGAATTGGATAAGAGAAATTTTACCAATACTGGGAATTGGATCAATTTTTGCAATTGCTTATGAATTAGTTTTATGGCTTTCACAGAAATTGATAGAAAATGATAGCAAAGAGAAAATAAAAAAGGAAAAAAAGATTGTTAATGTCAAATTTTTTCATCTTTCAAAAAACCAAAAGAACATTGCATGAACTAAAATAAAAAAGAAAAAAGAATAAGTTTAGTCTTGCAATTTCAGAAAAACTTTGATATACTTATTTACGGTTCTAAAAGAACTGACCGAAGACAGTAGGGGACGAAAGTCATAAACTTCCTACCGAGGACAAATATCAAAATGATAATTGAACTCTCTATGTCTTTTGTGTGTAGAGATTTTTTATTTCTACAACCAAAATAAAATGGAGGTAAAAAAATGAGCGATTACAAAGTAAATGAAGCAACAATTGCTAAGAAAGCAGAATTGGTTGATGTTTACGCACAAAAAATGACTGAAGCAGCATCTATCGTTGTTGCAGATTCACGTGGTTTGTCAGTTGATCAAGATACTCAACTTCGTAAACAACTTCGTGAAGCAGGCGTTGAATTCAAAGTCGTTAAAAATTCAGTTTTGCGTCGTGCAGCTGAAAAAGCTGGTCTTGAAGGTTTGTCAGAAGCATTCACTGGCCCATCAGCAGTAGCATTTTCTAATGAAGATGTTGTAGCACCAGCAAAAGTTTTGGCTGACTTTGCAAAAGATGCTGAAAATCTTGAAATCAAAGCTGGTGTTATCGAAGGTAAAGTTTCTTCTAAAGAAGAAATCCAAGCTATTGCGTCTCTTCCAAGCCGCGATGGACTTCTTTCTATGCTTCTTTCAGTGCTTCAAGCACCTGTCCGCAACGTGGCTCTTGCAGTCAAAGCTGTTGCAGAAAAAGAAGAATCAGCTGCTTAATTATAAGCAACATTACTTATATCGGCGGATTTACGCAACAAACTAAAAAATTAATAGGAGAATATTAAAATGGCATTGAACATTGAAAACATCGTTGCTGAACTTGAAAACGCAACAATCCTTGAACTTTCTGAACTTGTAAAAGCAATCGAAGAAAAATTTGACGTAACAGCAGCAGCTCCAGTTGCAGCAGCAGCAGGTGCTGGTGATGCAGCAGCAGCTAAAGATTCATTCGACGTTGAATTGACAGCAGCTGGCGACAAAAAAGTTGCAGTAATCAAAGAAGTACGTGGAATCACTGGTCTTGGACTTAAAGAAGCTAAAGAACTCGTTGATGGTGCACCAACAATGATTAAAGAAGGTCTTTCTGAATCAGAAGCTAACGAAATCAAAGAAAAACTTGAAGCAGCTGGTGCTTCAATCACACTTAAATAAGAATTTTATTCTTGTTTAAAAAGAAAATTGAATATTATCGATTTTCTATTAAAAATACTACCAAGTCTTTTCTTGGTAGTATTTTTTTTGCTATCTCTGAGTCTCAAATTTTCAAAATACTTCTTCAAATAGAGCAATTAGTTTAACTGGCCCAATACCAGCAGGAATAATCGTATATGGTTCAAAAATTGTTTGTTCAGTTGAATCGACGATGCTTGTCCAACCGGCAAACTCGTAGCCACGCAACTCGGGTTTTAGATAGGGAATGAAATTTTTTTCAACTGTTCGTACATCTGAGGGGTGGGTCCAAGAGAGTTCGACCTTGTTTATTGTACGAGAAGAATAGCGAATTTCGTATTCTAAAGGAGTCCACTGGGCATATAAATCATATTCTTTACCAACATTTTGAAGATAATCACCTACAGTCCAAAGGAAATCGGGGCTTATTCCTGTTTTGTGCAAGGCAGAATTTTCACCAGCGTAGAGTGCAGCTTGCTCGCGGGAGATATTATGCGGGATCACATAATGACTATCGCGAACAATTTTCCAACCTTCAAAGTGGTAACCAGGCAGAGTGAGCGAAAAATCAGCAATTTCATGTTCTGTTTGACTAGCGTCTGAACTGATTGTCAATCCGACTTGTCGCTTATTATCAAAAATAGGCTGATAATCTTGTCTATTTTCAAACTTGACAGATGGACTAGTGCCACTATTTTTAATAAAGTTTTTCATTTTATCAGTGATGTTAAAATAATAGTTAAAAGTTGTTGATTGCTTGTTTGGATTCATAGGAGACTCCTTTTTCATCATTCAAAAATTAAAAAGTAAAAGCTTGATTTATAATTATAATCTTATTTTATAATATTTTTATTATAAACGATAATGATTTGTGTATCTTTAATGTGAAGAGCTTACTGTTAATTTCAATAATTGTTTAGAGATTAAAGAATATCTTGTCTTTTCAGACTTAAAAATAAATCAAAATTCACAAAATTTCAATTGAATATATTTTAAAGAAGGAGAATTTATCTCTTTTTTTTGACAATGACTATCTACAAAAGATTAATAAAGTGCTAATGAAAATTTATTTTGTCAGATATAATCAATAATTGTCAGGTAATAATTACAAAATTAATTAATTTATGTATTTTATTAATAGATTAATAGGCTAATAAATTCCAAATTTAATCCTATTCTATGCAATATATTTGCTCTTGAAACCAATATCTATTAGAATAGATGTAAAATAGGAAATAAACTACAACAGGAATAATTCTAGATGAAGCAAAAAGTATATTTTTAAAAATAGATGGTGAGGTAGAGATGAAAAAGTTACTTTTTATATTTGGGACTAGGCCAGAATTTATTAAAGTTTATCCAGTAATCCAGGAGGCGAAAAGGCAAGGGAATGCAATTGTACTGATTAACACAGGGCAGCACAAAGAAATGCTCAATGAACTTTTAGATGAATTTTCTGTGGAAGTTGATTACGATTTAAAAATCATGGAAAAATATTCTGGTTTATCAGAAATTGTGGCAGGATCAATCAGCGGTCTTGACCCAATTATTAAAAAGGAACAACCAGATATCATCTTAGTTCATGGTGATACTGCAGCTACTTTGTCTGGAAGTTTGGTTGCTTATTTTAATCAGATAAAGTTGGCACATATTGAAGCAGGTTTGCGAACTTACAATAAATTTTCACCATTTCCTGAAGAAATGAATCGTCAAATTGTTGGTTTGATGGCTGATTATCATTTTACACCAACGGAAATGACGAAAGAAAATCTTTTAAAAGAAGGAAAGCCAAAAAATCAGGTTTTTGTAGTTGGAAACAGTGCTATAGATATGTTTCAGTATACTTTAAAGGATGATTATACAAATGAAGCTTTATCATGGCAAGCTGACAAGAAAATGATTTTAGTGACAGCTCACCGTCGTGAAAATTTGAGTGATTTAGAAGAAATTTTTGATGGAATTGCAGAGATTGCTGATGAATTTAAAGAAACACATAAAATCATTTATCCAATTCATATGAATCCAATCATTCGTGAAAAAGCGCAAAAATTACTGGAACATAGTAATATTAAAATCATTGACCCGCTGGATACAATTAACTTTCATAATGTGATGCGTCATGCCGAATTGATTTTAACTGACTCTGGTGGAATTCAAGAAGAAGCGGCTTTCTTAGGAATTCCAGTACTTGTTTTACGTGATACAACTGAAAGACCCGAAGGTGTACTGGCTGGTACTTTAAAGCTTGTTGGGACTTCAAAAGAAAATATTGTTAATGAGACTCGGACTTTACTGACAGACAAGACTAAATATGAAAGGATGTCAGGAAGTAAGAATCCTTATGGTGATGGAACGACTTCCTTACAGATTATTAATATTCTAAATGAAAAATAAAAAAATTAATTTGAAGTCTTTCCAGTCTGTCTGTCTCATTTTTATCTTCCTTTTTAATTTTGAGTTTATTTTCCGCTTATCAAATTTTACTTCTAGAGAAAAATTCTTTACCATTCTTTTTTTGTGGCTCCTTTGATGCTTAGCTCATTTTTTATCATTACGGATAGCGAAAAAATTCCGAATTCAGTTAGAAATTTGAGTATTCTCGGTGTCTTTGGTTTCCAGATGTATGGTTCCAATCGCTTAATCGTCTCCTTGACTTACCTCATAGGTGGGGAACATGCTGTTCCACAGTTATTTTCCTTCCGATTTTTAATTGCTATCTTCATTTTACTTTGTTGTGCTTTAGCTTATTATGTTTCAACAAAGAAGAGGTTAATTTATAAATTGGCAACATTGATTGCTTCTTTGTGGTTCGTTACATTGCCAATTATAACGATTCAATTCATTATTAAATTCTTGGTTGAACATGAGGGGTTTGATTTCTCGATTGTCAGTAATATGGATATCAGGTATCTGATCGTACCATTTATGCCAATCATGTATTTGAGTTTTTGTAAATTTAGTGGGATTGATGCCAAACAATTAGGAAAGATTATCAAATATACGGTTTATGTGCTCTTAGTTGTCTACATCGTTGCATTAATCGTTTATTCAGGAACTCAAGTAAATATTACCTTTAATTTTGCACAAGAAGGTTTCTTTAATAGCATTGAGCTTAATTATAATGTCTTTTTGGCACATTGGATAGAAGAATTGACTGTATTTTCTCAATTCGTCCTACCAATTATTGCTTTTGCTTTAGTTATTGGATATAAAGGAGAAAAATCAAAGAAAAAGATACTGTCATTAAAACCAATTTATGTATTAATACTGGTTGTTCTAGGAGTTTATGCTTATCTTTTCCTTCTTAATCCACCAACTAATTTTATTCATTTTAATAACAAAATTTTCAATAGTTATTTTGCGCTACAAATTTTTGAAGTTGTTGTGATTATGCTTTTGACAATCTATACAGGTTTGAAAAAATTTATCAGACCAAGAACGAAGATCTTACTATATATTGGTTCAAGCTTGCCTTTCCTCTATTTATATATTGTAAGATATCATTATTGGAAACAAAGCTATTTGGTTTTTGATATTTTTGACCGTATCAATTATATTTTCTTTATTTTTTCAGTTTTCGTATTTCTTTACTTTACGGTAGAAGCCGTTATTTTGTGGTATTCATATAATAAAAGACAAAAGATAACGGCATTAGATTTCAAAGATGAGAAAATAAAAAAACAATTTCATATTTACGTTTTGATTCCGTGTTTGAATGAAGAATTGGTTATTCAAACGACTTTGAAAAGTATTTTGAAAAATAATTATGAGAATTTGGTAGTAACTGTTATTGATGATGCAAGTGATGATCGGAGCTTAGAAAAAATTTCTGAAATTCAAGATTCTCGATTGAATGTTCTAAGACGTATTAAACCTAATGCGCAAAAAGGAAAAGGGACGGCTTTGAATTGGGCTTATTATCAAATTAGTGAGCAAATTCAAGAAGCTGGAATTGCTCCGGAGGATGTTCTTATTGCGATAATTGATGCCGATACAAAACTTGATAACAATTATTTTGAAAAAGTAAATATGGCTTTCAATCATGATGCAAAGCTTACTGGTTTGCAATCCAAGGTTCGTGTTACCAATTTGCTTAAAGATGCTTCACAAGACTTGGAATTTTCTGAAATTATCAATGCGACACAGATGTTTCGGACTTTGACCAATACAGTTGCTTTTGGTGGAAATGGACAGTTCTGTAAATTAAGTACTCTTCAGGCATTGAATGAAGACCCTTGGACAGATTCACTTGTTGAAGATTTTGATTTATCAACTCGTCTCTTTCTGTCAGATATTGAAGTTAAAAATGCTCAATTCGATGATATTTACATTGAACAAACAGGGATTATCAATGATAATGAGGCTTTGGTTAAACAACGAGTGCGGTGGGCACAGGGAAATATTCAATCTTCAAAATATATTTTGCCGACGATTCGGTCAAAAAAATTGCAGAATAAACAGAAGTTTGAATTATTGATGACCTTACTGAAACCTTGGCTAATGGGAATTGAATATATTATTGTAATTTATACACTGATTATGATTGTTAATTCTGCTATCCTATCAGGGATTACTCAATCACTTAAAATTGTTGTTTTGCTTTTTATCGTGATGTCAATTTATATTATCTTTGTGAATTTTGTATGGGCTATTCTTTATAACAAAGGAAAATCTCAAGAAAAAACAAGGGTGTGGGATGTAGTGAAAGATACTGTTAATCTGACGAAATTTCTACTTATTTTAACTCAAATTTATCCGCAGTCAGCCATTCGATATTTCAACTCTAAAAATGATTGGGTAAAAACTAATCGGCAAGAAGAAAGTGTTGACCCTCATATTGATGAGCATAAAAAATAAGAAAAACCTGCCTTTTGGGCTAGGTTTTTTCTTTTGTAGATTTGCGAAATTAGTTTTTTTAGTTTATATATGTTAAAGTAGTTGTAGTTTTAAAAATAAATCAATCACACAATGGGTACTGGTAAAACTAAAATTACCGGTTGAGAAAGACCATCAGACTTGAACAGGTTAAGACCTGCGTAAGAATGTGTCCGAGTTTTAATTGTATTTTCTTTATGAAAATCTTTTAGCTTACTTTCTTATCATACTAGAGCCCTCCTTGTGTTAATAAAGGAGTTTTTTGATGTCAATTTTAGAAAAGATTCAAGAAAAACAACCACTTATCTTAAATTTAGCGAATTTTGTAACTCCACAAAGAGTTGCGGATGCGATTAGTTTTGCTGGTGGTTCACCATTAATGACTGCGGAAATTTCAGAAAGTGAAACTTTAGTTGAAATTGCAGATGCTGTAGTGGTTAATATTGGAACCATTTCAGAAAAGGATTATCCGCTTTTTTTGACTATTTGTCAGTTAGCAAATCAAAAGCACAAACCTTTAATTTTGGACCCAGTTGCTGTCAATGTCCCTTTTAGAGCAAATTTTGTCAAAAGATTAATACAAGAGGTGAAATTTGATATCATTCGTGGGAATTCAGCGGAAATTGCTTGGTTTGCTGATAAAGAAAGCTTGAACAAAGGAATTGATGCACTTGAGTCAAATATAGAAGTTGAGCACGCGCGAGTTGCTGCTCAAAAAACAGGGGCAGTCATTATTCAAACTGGAAAAGTTGATGTTATTTCTAATGGGTTTGAGGAATTATTTGTTGAAACTGATAGTCCACTTTTTAAAATTAATGTTGGCTGTGGGGACATGCTGTCAGCAATTGTTGGAACTTTTGCGGCTGTATCTGATGATTTATTTAAGGCGGCTCATGAAGCGACAGAATTCTTCGGTGAATCTGGTGTGCAAGCTACTGAGCAAGTAGAAAATCTACCAGGAAATTTTGTGAATCGTCTTCTTGATAAAATTTATCAAGCGACGCAAGAGGTTATATAAGGGAGAAAAAGAAATGATTGATGTTTCTCAAGTTGTGACAATCGCTGGAATTGATTCTTCTGGTGGGGCTGGTATTAATGCTGACCTGAAAACTTTTCATAATCAAAAAGTATATTCGGCAACGATTGTGACAGGGTTGACAGCGCAAAATACCTATGGGGTACAAGAAATTTTACCGACAAATAAAGCTTTTATTTTGGCTCAATTTGACTCTGTATTTTCTGATTTGGAAATTTCGGCAGCTAAAACGGGGGCACTTTTTGATACTGCTCAAGTTGAAGCGGTAATTCAAGGCTTGAAAAAATATAAACCGAAGCATTTGCTGGTTGATCCGGTAATGGTGGCTAAAGGCGGGGCAATTCTTTTGACAAGAGAAGCCATTGATTTGATAAAAAATGAATTGTTACCTTTAGCAGAATTGGTCACTCCCAATTTGGAAGAGGCAGAGGTTATGTGTGGCTATAAAATTACTGACGAAAAGGAAATTTTAAAAGCCCTTCATGATATTCAAAAGTTAGGTGCTAAAAATGTGCTGATTAAAGGGGGACATGGCAATGGAGAACTGGTCAGAGATTATTTATTGATGACAGATGGTTCTGTTAGTACTTATGACTCTAAAAGATTACTGACAGAAAGAACACACGGAACCGGAGATACACTTTCTTCTTATATTACAGCTCATTTAGCTTTAGGAGAAGATTTAAAAGAAGTGATGCCAAAAGCTAAATTGTTTATTACTGAAGCTATTTCACAAACAATTAATGTTGGTCACGGTCATGGACCGTTAAACCATTGGGTGACAATTAATGAAAAATAAAATTTTAGACCTGAGGGCGTATTTTATTGCTGGCCCACAAGATTTTCCAAAACTTTCAATTGATGATGCAGTCGATAAAATTTCTGTAATCATAAAAAGTGGAGTAACGGTTTATCAATTTCGTGATAAGGGTACAATTTATAAAAATAAAAATCAACGATTAGAAGTAGCAAAAAGACTACAAGAAGTAGCTCAGAAAGCGGTTGTTTCTTTTATTGTGAATGATGATGTTGAATTGGCATGTGAATTGTCAGCTGACGGGATTCATGTCGGACAAGACGATGATTCTGTCAGTAAAATTCGCGAGCTGATTGGCCAAGAAATGTGGGTAGGACTTTCTGTCAGTAATGATATGGAATTAGAAAGCGCTCAAAAGAGTGGGGCTGACTATTTGGGAATTGGTCCAATTTATCCAACAAATAGCAAGTCCGACGCAGCAGAACCAATTGGGATTGACCATTTAAGAAAAATGCTTGAGTATAATCAATTACCAACTGTTGGAATTGGTGGAATTACTGAAAATTCACTGACAGAGCTTTCAAAAATTGGTCTGGGTGGAGTTGCGGTAATTTCTTTGCTGACAGAATCCAAAAATTACAAAAATATGGTTCAAAAAATTAAGCAAAATATTAGATGAAAAAGATGTTGTACCCTTAAAAATACAACAAAACAAAATGATTCCGCTTTCTTTTTATTATATAAATTAAACTTACACAAATGTAAGTTTTTTTTCTTTAATAAATGTTATAATCAGAGTCATAAATGATATGAGATTAACTGAGTATTCTAAAACCTCTTATTGATTTATATTTAAAAGGAGTTCCAATGGACAAGAAAAAAGAAATTCGTCTATTTTTGGCTAAAACAGTATTTTACTTTATAATTATTTTAATTCTGCTCTATCTTTATTCCTACAGTCATACTGGCGGAGCGCACTTTATCTATAACGAATTTTAGAGAGAATTATTGAAGGAATTAATTATGAAATTATTAGAACAAATTTTTGAAATTGCAAAAAATGAACCAGACCTTATCGTACTTGCCGAGCGTGAGCAGAAATTTACTTACCGTCAATTATTTGCCGCGGTTTCACATATCTCAGAACAAATCAATGAACGCAATTTGAATCAGCGCCCAATCTTGATTTTCGGTAAAAACGATTTTATCACTTTAGCAGCCATGCTTGCGACAAATTTAACTGGTCACGCTTATATTCCTGTTGATGCTCACACACCATTTGAGCGGACAGAAATGATTAAATCAGCAGCAAAACCAGCGGCGGTACTCACAACAGTTGAGCTGTCAGCAGATTTTGAAGCACTTTTTACTGACAGAATTTCTCTTGAACTTACTGACCAGATTTTGACTGACAAACTTCCAGCACTTGATTTTTCGAAAGCTGTTTCTGGAAATGACAGCAATTATATTATTTATACTTCTGGAACAACAGGAGTACCAAAAGGTGTTGAAGTCAGTCATGATAATCTTGTGACTTTCACCAATTGGATGAACAATGATTTTATGAAAATTGAAAATAATCAGATCTTGTCACAAGCCCTTTACAGCTTTGATTTATCAATTTTCAGCTTGTATCCAAGTCTTACAACTGGCGGAACATTAATTTCACTCTCACGTGACGAAACAACCAACTTCAAATTACTCTTTGAGCGTTTGAACAAAACGGTCATTAATACTTGGATTTCAACACCATCATTTGTTGATATTTGCTTATTGGACCCTTCGTTCACTGAGAAAGAACACCCTCAATTAGTTCAATTTATTTTCTGCGGTGAAGAATTAACAAAGAAAACAGCAGAAAAATTACTGACAGCTTTTCCGTCAGCAAATATATATAATACCTATGGTCCAACAGAAGCAACAGGAGCCATTTCGTCAGTGAAAATTACGAAAGAATTACTGACAGAAAATGATCGTGTCCCAATTGGTTTTGCCAAACCAGGTGTCGACTTAAAAATTATGGATAAGGAAATCATCATTGTTGGTGATTCGGTAGCCAAAGGTTATTTTGAAAATCCAGAAAAAACTGAGCAAGCCTTTTTCACAGTCGACGGAAAACCCGCTTATCATACAGGAGATGCCGGTTCAATTTCCGCTGACGGAATGCTTCGTTACCAAGGACGAATTGATTTTCAAGTTAAATTTAACGGATTCCGTATTGAACTTCAAGATATTGAAGCCAATATTCAAAACTTAAAAGAGATTGAAAAAGCAGTAGTCTTACCGAAAACGAATGACCAGCATAAAGTCACCGCATTAATCGCTTATTTAGAAACAGAAAAAAAATTTGAAGACCGTGCAGCCGAACGCGCCTTCACAAAAGAACTCAAAGCTGAACTTTCAAAAACAATTATGGATTACATGATGCCAACTAAGTTTGTTTATCTTAAAAAGTTCCCATTGAATCAAAATGGCAAAGTTGACCGCAAGGTACTCGCCCAAAAAGAGCGAGGTGACAACTAGTGCAACCCTATTCAACACCCTTTTACTTCGTGATTTTAGGACTTGCTTTAATTCCTATCGTTATTGCCCAGCTTCTGGGTAAAAAACTCATGTGGTATCAAGTCCTATTGACCATCGCTTTTCTTTGGCTGACATTTTCAGGAACAGTGACAATTTGGGCATTAATCGGCTTCGGAGTCTTCCAGACTATCATTGTAAAATTCTATGAGTGGTATCGAGTAAAACAAAACAAGAATCAGAGTTTCGTTTTCTACCTCATCATTCTGCTCTCTATTTTGCCATTAGTGATTGTCAAAGTGCATCCTCTGTTCAATCCAGGACCTGGACCAGGTTCAATTCTTGGATTCTTAGGAATCTCTTACATCAGTTTTAAGACAGTAGCCATGATTATGGAAATACGAGACGGACTTATTAAAGCCGTTCCTCTTAAAGAATTTCTATATTTTCTCTATTTCTATCCAACGATTTCATCAGGACCAATTGACCGCTTCCGACGTTTTGTTAAAGAACTAAAAGCGCCAGTTGTCACTGAGAAATACCTTGATTTATTAAATAAAGGAGTCTTTAGAATTTTCCAAGGTTTCCTTTATAAATTCATCATCGGATACTTGATTGACCAATATTGGCTACATGGCATTGCAATCTCTGCAACGATACACCCAAACTTCTTGAATGTTTCATCATCAATGTATGCTTACGGACTCTATCTATTCTTTGATTTTGCTGGCTACTCGCTCTTTGCCATTGGTGTCAGCAATTTAATGGGATATGACCTCCCACATAACTTTAACAAACCCTTCTTAGCAAAAAATATTCATGATTTTTGGCAAAGATGGCACATGACCTTGAGCTTTTGGTTCCGTGACTTTGTATTCATGAGATTAGTGAAAACATTCATGGTTAAAAAATGGTCGAAAAATATGGTAACCATCTCAAATATTGGTTACCTCGCAAATATGTTACTCATGGGATTCTGGCATGGTTTAACTTGGTATTACATCCTTTATGGTTTCTACCACGCTATGTTAATGATTGGGTATGACGCATGGAAACGTCTGAAGAAACGTAAAAACTGGAAAATTCCAGATAATAAATGGACAAGTGCTATAAGTATTTTCATTACATTTAATCTAGTATTTATCAGTTTCCTTATTTTCTCAGGAATACCAAATCACATCATTATGCACTGCATAGATCCACATTTCCCACTTCCTAACTTCTAAAAGTGGTTAGGCATATCATAAAAAAACATTAGGAGAAACAAAAATGAAAGAACAAATTTTTGATATTATCGAAACCGTATCAGGCACAGACGAATTCCGTGAAGACTTAGACATGGATTTATTTGAAGAAGGAATTCTTGATTCAATGAGAGCCATCATGCTCATTGTTGAATTAGAAGGCGCTTTTGATATCAGTCTTCCACCATCAGAAATGGACCGTGAAGATTGGAATACAGCAAATAAAATAGCAGCACGCGTTCAGGAAAAAAAGGATGAAAATTAAAATTTTTAGAGCCATTGGCCCATTAATTGCAGCTTTAGCCCTTGTTGGCTTACTGATATTTCTCCCAATAAATGTTGGAATGAAATACTCAAAAGACCAACTTGTTAAATTTGCTCAATCACCCCTAAATACTCCAAGCTTTACAGGCTATTCAATTAAAAAACAAGCCTATTCAGACCCCGAGTTTTTACCAGTTCTTGGTTCATCAGAAATGGAACATGTGGATTCTTTTCACCCAAGTGCCTATTTCAAAAAATACAATTCTGGTTTTACGCCATTCTTAGTAGGACAACCAGGAACGACTACTTTAACCCACTTTTTCTATATGAACTCTGTGGCAAATGAGTTAAAAAATCGTAAAATTGTTTTTGTCATTAGTCCACAATGGTTTTCAAAACAAGGAATTGTTGAAAGTGAATTGAAAAACTTTGTATCCAAAGGTGAGATTTACGGTTGGTTAAAAGAAGCAGACCCTAAAGCAAATACCACCACCCAACTTGCAAAACATTTATTAAGATTTAGATCGCTTAAATCTGAAGAGACGATTTATAATTCTCTAGAACGTCTAGCAGATAAAAAACCACTGACCACTCTACAAAAAATGACTGTGGCGACCAATCTTCAATTTTGGCGAAAAGAAGATTTACTCTTCTCAAGTGTTTCACAATTCACAGCACAACCTCTTGGACTTACACCAAAAATTAATAAGTTTGCTAAAGAATTACCCAATGATCCAACCTCTGAAAACTTAGAAAAATTGGCAGTTGACCAAGGAAAAGATAGTTCAAATAACAATCCTTTCCAAATCAATAACCAAGTTTGGGATAGGAAAATAAAATCTAAATACAAACATCTTGAAAATTTTAAAAAGCATGTTACCTATTTAGAAAGTCCAGAGTATCAGGATTTTCAACAGCTTTTAAATGTGTTTGCCAAAAATAATAATGATGTTTTATTTGTTATTCAACCAGTAAATGGCTCATGGTCATCTTACACTGGAGTGTCAAAAGCAACACTCGAAAACTTCAGCTCTAAAATTAAAACACAATTGCGCAGCCAAGGATTTTATCAAATTGCTGACTTAACAGATATGTATAACACACCTTATGCCTCTGGTGATACTGTCCACTTTGGTACTAAAGGTTGGCTAGCTACAGACAAAGCGATTGAAAAATTCATGAAGACACCAAGTAAGGTCAACTATCATATTGATAATTCGTTATTTTTATCAAAAGATTGGGCAATGAATGGTGCAACAGAGTCTATCATAAATTAAATAATAAAAAAAGATTGACAAAAATAGAAAGAACAGTTATAATTATTTTGGTTATGCCATAAGCATAGCCGTCGGTAGGTGAGGCTACCGCAGGGATACGGGTTGCTGCCGCAGAGTCGTGGAGACACGATGAGAGGGCCAACAGTTCACGTCGAAAAACAAGGCGTGAAATAGTGCAACAACATCGCCCTGCGGAGCTAAAGCTTGAACGATAGCTTGTAACTGATTCGCTCTATAATAGTGATATCTTTTTTTGGAATTATTCCCTTGCCTGCGTTCAAGTTTTGTAGGCAAGGTTTTTTGTATTTAAAAAAGGAGGTGAAAAACGGAAATGGAATCCCAGACCATTAATAGTCCCGAGCCTGATAGGCCGCAGATAATTAACGTGATAAGAGCAATTTTCCGTTTTTATCACCTTCTTTAAAGTGCCTAACGTTTGGGACTGTACACACAAAAATATTATAGAATATGAGGTACAGACCAATGAAAAAAATTAGAAAAACACTCGAAAACACAAAAAGAGCTACAACATTTGTAGATAACAATGAAATAAATGCAAGATTAGAATTTGCAAAAACTTCTACAAAAGAGGAGCTATTTCAAAAATTTAAAACATCAAATAAAGGATTAAGTGAAGAACAAGTAGAAATCTCTCGTGAACAATATGGAGATAATACGATTACGCGTGGTAAAAAAACTTCACTTATTAAACGGCTTTATCAAGCGTTCATCAATCCTTTTACCATTATATTGTTTGTCTTAGCATTAGTTTCAGCTTTTACGGATATTATCTTAGCAGCTCCTGGTGAGAAAAATCCACAAGGACTCATTATCATTACTACAATGGTTTTAATCTCAGGAATTCTGCGTTTCGTTCAAGAGACAAGAAGTGGAAATGCTGCTGAGAATCTCTTAAAAATGATTACAACGACGACAAACGTTCATAGATTAGAATCAGGAAGTCAAGAGATTCCTATTGAAGAAGTTCTCGTAGGCGATATTATCCATCTATCAGCTGGAGACATGGTTCCAGCAGATCTTAGGATTATTCAAGCAAAAGACTTGTTTATCAGCCAAGCCTCTTTAACTGGTGAAAGCGAACCAGTAGAAAAACTAGATTTAGCTACTGATGAAAAAGATGATTCAATCACAGAATCAGTAAACCTAGCCTTCATGGGTTCAAATGTCATTTCTGGTAGTGCTTATGGAATTGTAATTGCTACTGGTGATACGACCATTTTTGGTGAAATGGCAAAAAGTGTAACCGAAGACTCAACTCAAACAACTTTTGAAAAAGGCGTTAACTCAGTTTCATGGGTCCTTATTCGCTTTATGTTAGTTATGGTTCCATTTGTCTTGTTGATCAATGGTTTCACTAAAGGTGATTGGATGGAAGCCGCACTATTTGCTTTAGCAGTTGCTGTTGGTTTAACACCAGAAATGTTACCAATGATTGTGACAACTTGCCTAGCAAAAGGTGCAGTCACAATGTCAAAAGAAAAAACAATCATCAAGAACCTAAACTCTATTCAAAATCTAGGTTCAATGAATATTCTCTGTACTGATAAAACTGGAACATTAACACAAGATAAAGTAGTATTAATGCGTCATTTAGATATTCATGGGCAAGAAAATATTCGAGTATTAAGACATGGATTTTTGAATAGTTACTACCAAACTGGTTTAAAGAATTTAATGGATTTGGCAATTATCGAAGGAGCTGAAGCCAAGCAAGATAAAAATCCTGAACTGGGTGGTCTAAGTAGTAAATATACAAAAGTTGATGAAATTCCTTTTGATTTTGAAAGACGTCGGATGAGTGTTGTAGTAAAAAGCAATACTAATGGAGCGACTTCAAAAACGCAAATGATTACTAAAGGTGCAGCTGAAGAAATGTTAGACATCTGTACTTTAGTCGAAGATAAGGGAAATGTTGTTCATTTAACTCCTGAACTCAGAGCATACATTCTGAAAAAAGTTGATGAACTTAACGAAGAAGGAATGCGCGTGATTTTAGTCGCTCAAAAAACAAATCCTTCACCAGTAGATACATTTTCGGTTCAAGATGAGTCTGAAATGGTGTTAATGGGTTATCTTGCCTTTCTTGATCCACCTAAAGAATCTACAGCAAAAGCAATCAAAGCACTCAATAAATATGGAGTATCAGTTAAAATCTTGACTGGTGATAACGATAAAGTTACTCGTTCAGTTTGCAAACAAGTAGGACTTCCAGTTGATAAAACTATTTTAGGTTCTGATATCGACCAATTAGATGATAATGAACTGGCAAAGGTTGCCAAGGAAGCTTCTGTTTTTGCTAAGTTATCACCTCAACAAAAAGCCAGAATAGTAACAACACTTAGAAATTCAGGAAATAGTGTCGGCTATATGGGAGATGGTATTAATGACGCAGCAGCAATGAAATCATCTGACGTTGGAATTTCAGTAGATAGTGCTGTAGATATTGCCAAAGAGTCAGCTGATGTAATTTTGTTAGAAAAAGATTTAATGGTTCTTGAAAAAGGAATTATTGAAGGAAGAAAAACCTATGCTAACATGATTAAGTATATAAAAATGACAGCAAGTTCTAACTTTGGTAATATGTTCTCAGTTCTAATCGCTAGTGCATTTTTACCATTTATCCCAATGCTATCTATTCATATTCTCTTACTTAATTTAATCTATGATTTCTCTTGTACCGCTATTCCTTGGGATAATGTCGATGAAGAATATTTAGTTGTTCCAAGAAAATGGGATGCAAGTTCTGTAAGTAAATTCATGTTATGGATTGGACCAACAAGTTCCGTATTCGATATTACAACTTATCTTCTAATGTTCTTTGTGATTTGTCCAGCAACATTTGGACCATTTAGCTCTCTTGTTCCTGGAAGTGCAGCTTATATTGGATTTATCGCGCTCTTCCATACTGGTTGGTTTGTTGAATCAATGTGGACTCAAACCTTGGTTATCCATATGATTCGTACTCCTAAAATTCCATTTCTACAAAGTCGTGCTTCGGCTCCACTAACAATCTTAACTTTCATGGGAATCATTGGACTCACAATCATTCCATTCACAAGCTTTGGACATTCAATTGGTTTAATGGCTTTACCAATTAACTTTTTCCCATGGCTAATTTTAACTGTAGTGATGTATATGATGCTTGTCACTATATTTAAAAAAATATTTGTTGCAAAATACGGTGAATTACTTTAAATAAAAAATAAAAGTGGTGATAATTTATCCCACTTTTATTTTACTTTGGTATAGTCTATGCTATAATTAAGTCAAGAAAAGTAAGGTAAAAAAAATGAAAACATCAAAAAATGAACAAGACTATCTAAAGGCTATATATAGCCTAAAAAGTGAAAATAATGGATCTGTTAGTATTAATGCCATTGCTCAAAAATTATCAGTATCATCACCAAGCGCCACTGAAATGATTAAACGATTAGCCAAAAAAGAACTTGTTATTCATAAACCCTATTACGGGGTATCACTTACAGAATTAGGAAAGCACGAAGCACGATTTATTTTAAAAAGTCATCGAGTTTGGGAAACTTTTCTTTTTGAAAAGGTTGGGTATACAATGGAGGAAGTCCACGATGAAGCTGAAAATTTAGAACATGCTTCATCACCAAGGTTGATTGAATCTCTGTATGTCCTGATGGGCTATCCAGCAGCTGACCCTCACGGCTCAGAAATTCCTACAGAATCATTTTGGCTGAAAAATGAAGTGGAACTGACTCTTGACGAGACACAAGTTGAGCAAACCTACCATGTTACTGCAATAGAAGAAGAAGGAAAAAACTTTTTCAAAAAATTAGAAATTTCTCTTCCACATCTTATTAAAGTAATCGATATATTAGAAGATAAATCAATAATTATTAAAGAAGATCGAGAAAGCTCAATTGTTATTCCACCATTTTTACAGGATAAAATTCACTTAATGCAAAGAAGATAATGAAATACAAAAAGTCCAAGAAATTTACTTGGACTTTTATTATTTTCTGATTGACCTATAGTTTTAAACTATAGGTCATCATACTAAAAATGTATTATTAAAGTTTTATTAAATTTGATAAGATAGACCTATTAAAAATTGGAGACTATGACTATGAAAAAATCAATTATTGCTTTCCCACGTATCGGCTCAAACCGTGAATTAAAATTTGCTCTTGAAAAATATTTTCGTAAAGAAATTACAGAAGAAGAATTACAAACAGTAGCCAAAAAAATTCGGTTGGAAAATTGGAAAAGTCAAAAAGAAGCTGGAATTGACTCACCAATTTCCAATGACTTTTCTTTCTATGACCAAACCTTAGACCTATCAATTGCTCTTGGTGCAATTCCAGAGTCTTATAAAAATTTAGAATTAAGTGAACTAGATACCTTATTTGCATTAGCGCGTGGTTTCCAAGATGAACAAAATGACGTAAAAGCAAGACCGATGAAAAAATGGTTTAATACAAACTATCATTATTTAGTTCCAGAAATTAACAAAGATACGACTATTAAAGCAAATTTTTCAAAATTATTAAATGAATATAAGGAAGCAAAATCAGCTGGCTTTGAAACCAGACCAACAATTATTGGCCCATATACATTTTTAGTTTTAGCAGATTACAAGTCAGGAGCCACGAAAGATACAGTATTATCTGATGTTATTGTAGCTTTTCAAACACTACTAAAAGAACTTAATCAACTAGGAGTAGAATGGTTACAGATTGAAGAACCAGCACTTGTTTTAGACCAAACTGAAGAAGAAAAAAATTTATTTGTGAGTATTTATGAAGGACTACTTAAGAATAAAAACAACCTTAAGATACTTCTTCAAACATATTTTGGAGATGTTCGTGATAGCTATAAAGAAATAATAAAGCTTGATTTTGATGGTATTGGTCTTGATTTTATAGAAGGAAGAGATTCTTTAGCTCTTATTCAAAAATACGGTTTTCCCAAAGAGAAAATACTTTTTGCAGGATTAGTAAATGGAAAAAATATTTGGCGTAATAATTATCAAAAGACACTTGAGCTACTAACCGCTTTAGATGAAGTAGCAGATATCGTAATTAATACAAGCTGCTCTTTACAACACGTTCCAGTAACAGTTAAAAACGAAACTAAATTATCAAAAGAAATCCTTAAACACTTTTCATTTGCCACAGAAAAATTAAATGAAATTGATGAAATTTCCGATATTTATTTTAATAAAAACACTTCTTTTTTGAAGAAGAATGTCGAACTTTTTGAAAATGAAAGAGTTCGTGAAAATTCTCTACTTAAGCAAAAACTTGATAAATTAACAGAAAAAGACTTTACTAGACAACCGTCACTAGTCGAAAGACGAGCAAGTCAATCTCAATCGCTTAATTTACCACTTTTACCAAGCACAACAATCGGTTCATTTCCTCAAACGGCAGAAGTGAGAAAAGTTCGGCTACAAAATAAGCGAGGAGAATTAAGTCAAGCAGATTATGACACATTCTTAGAAGAAAAAATAAAAGAATGTCTTAAACTCCAAGAAGATATTGGATTAGACGTTTTAGTCCATGGTGAATTTGAACGAAATGACATGGTAGAGTATTTTGGAGAAAAGTTAGAAGGTTATGTTTTTACTCAAAAAGCATGGGTTCAATCTTATGGGACACGTTGTGTCAAACCTCCAATCGTGTGGGCTGATGTCACTAGACCGGAAGCTATGACCGTCCGTTGGTCAGCTTATGCTCAATCTCAAACATCTAAACCAGTAAAAGGAATGCTGACAGGTCCTGTAACGATTCTAAATTGGTCTTTTCCGCGAGAAGATATTTCGTTAAAAGCAAGTACTTTACAATTGGCATTAGCTGTTCAAGAAGAAGTGCTTGACTTAGAAAAAGCTGGCATTAAGATTATTCAAATTGATGAGGCAGCTTTGAGAGAAAAGTTACCTCTGCGTAAAAGTGATTGGTATAAAGAATATCTAGATTGGGCAATTCCTGCATTTCGTTTAGTTCACTCTAAAGTAAAACCGGAAACGCAAATTCATACGCATATGTGTTATTCTGAATTTGAAGATATAATTCCATCCATTGACGCGATGGATGCTGATGTAATTTCTTTTGAAGCAAGTAGAAGTGAGCTATCAATTATCGATGCATTAAAAGCTCACCATTTTCAAACTTTGGTTGGTCCTGGAGTTTATGATATTCATTCTCCAAGAATACCTAGCGTAAAAGAAATACAAAATCAATTAAAAAAAATATTGGGAAAATTACCAATTGAACAAGTTTGGGTAAATCCTGATTGTGGTCTTAAAACACGTGGTAATGCCGAAACGATTCCTAGTTTAAGACACTTAGTTGAAGCAACTAAGAAGTTAAGAAAGGAAAAGGTTGAATATGACAAGTAATTCCAAAATTCTTTCTTTTGAAGTTTTTCCACCTACAACTCAAATTGGAAGTACCAACTTGGTAAAGACCTTGGATAGCCTAAGAACTCTCTCGCCAGATTTTATCAGTGTAACTTGTAGTAACAATAATTATGATAATATTGGAGATACAACTATAAAGTTTGCTGATTATGTAAACAATACACTAGATATTCCAGCGGTTGCTCATTTACCTGCCGCTTATTTAGATAAAGCTCAAGTGATCGAAATTTTGGAACGGTTAAAAGATAAACATATCAAAAAAATTCTTGCATTAAGAGGTGATATCAGCGACGAACCGATGAAAGATGATTTTAGATTTGCAAGTGATTTGGTTAAGTTTATCAAAGATTATGATGATAGTTTTGAAGTTTTAGGTGCTTGCTACCCCGATATTCATCCCGAATCAGTAAATCGAGTGAGTGATTTTCATTATTTGAAAGAAAAAGTAGATGCTGGTTGTGACAGATTAATCACACAACTATTTTTTGATAATGATAGTTTCTATGATTTTCAAGAACGATGCGCAATTGCTGAGATAAATACTCCAATATTCGCTGGAATAATGCCAGTAATCAATCGAAATCAAATTCTTCGTCTATTAAAAAATTGTAATACGCCATTACCAGAAAAATTCATTAGAATACTCGAAAAATATGAACATAACCCTATCGCTTTAAGGGATGCTGGAATTGCTTATGCCATCGATCAAATCGTTGATTTAGTAACAGAGGATGTGGCTGGAATTCACCTCTATACGATGAATAATGCAAATACAGCACACTCCATCCATGCTTCAATATCCTCTTTATTTACCGTATGATACATAATAAAATTTATGTAAAAAGAAATTTTGAAATAAAATTAAGAAAAAATAGATAAATAATTGACAAATCAAAAAATTTTAATTATACTAACTAATAATATTAAATATCGAGGTTCCAAAATGATTAACAACTTTAAAAAATTTTATTTTTTCTTTATGAATGATCCACATTAGTTTTTGGCTAATAAAATGTGGGTCCTCTTTGATGTTCGTTAATCATCTAGGGGATAAAGAAGACGTCCCCTGGGACGTCTTTTTTTATTATGATGGAGGCACATAAAAAGTAAAATAGAAAAATTTATTGCAAGTAAAATATTATTAAGTATTTTTATTAAAAAACGATAGAAAAAAGGTAAAAGATGACTTTTAAAGAACTCAGTAACAAAATTAACATTAAAGATGTAAAAGAGCTAAATCATTTAAATGATGTGCAGCGAGAAAAGAAAGAAAAACGTGATAAGGAACTTGAAGCGATAATTAAGGGTGAAGATGATAGAATTCTCTTAGTCATTGGCCCCTGCTCATCAGATAATGAAGCTGCAGTTTTAGAATATGCTCACAGATTGTCAAAACTTCAAAAAGAAGTAGAAGATAAAATTTTTATTGTGATGCGTGTTTACACTGCAAAACCACGGACAAACGGAGATGGCTATAAAGGTCTCATTCATGAACCTGATGCAGATGGACACACAGACCTTATCAATGGGATAAAAATGGTTCGCGACCTTCACTATAAAGTAATTACTGAGACTGGTCTGACTACAGCAGATGAGATGCTATACCCAGAAAATCTACCATTAGTTGATGACTTAGTAAGTTACTATGCGGTTGGCGCTCGCTCAGTTGAAAATCAACAACATCGCTTTGTTGCCTCAGGAATAGATGCCCCAACAGGGATGAAAAACCCGACATCAGGGAATTTAAAAGTTATGTTTAATGGAATGTATGCGGCCCAACAATCTCAAGATTTTCTATTTGGAAATGCTGAAGTAGAAACATCAGGAAATCCATTAGCTCATGCCATCCTTCGTGGGGGACAAGATGAAAATGGTAAAAACCATCCAAATTACTATACAGATAATCTTCTTGAAAGTATCGAAATATACGAAAAAATGGGCTTAAAAAATCCATTTATTGTTATTGATACTAATCATGATAACTCTGGGAAGAAGTATATGGAACAAATAAGAATTGTTCGTCAAACATTAGTCAATCGTAATTGGGATGAACAAATTCATAAATATGTCAGAGGATTTATGATTGAATCATATCTTGAAGACGGTCGTCAAGACAAACCAGAAGTATTTGGAAAATCAATCACTGACCCATGTTTGGGTTGGGATAAAACAGAAGAACTTATTAATGAAATTTATAATTCGTGATTGTAAAATGAAAAGAGGAGGAAGGAAGATTAATAGGAAGCTTTCATTATCACACCATCTTTTAGTATAAATAATATAAAAGAGTAGTTTTGCTACTTTTTTAATTTATCTTTTTATATAAGTTTTAGTTTATTAAAAAATAAATCTTTCATTTGTGTATTTTTTTAAAATAAGATGTATAATGTATTTATCATCTACAGATGTAAACTTTACGAAAAATAGGAGAACTAAGATGACTTATAAAACTAGTACTGAAAACAAAGCGTTAGAAATTGTAAATGTTAAATCACTTGAAGGTAAAGTGAAACAAAGTATGGAGGCTGCGGGAAATAAAGGTGCCTTTGGGTATATCCGTGGTGGCTCTGAAGATGAGTGGACACTGAATGAAAATACATCAGCATTTAACAAAAAACAAATTATGCCTCGAGTATTAAGAGGAGTTGATTCTGCAGATTTAAGTACCTCACTCTTTGGTATAAAATTAAAAACACCAATTATCCAAGCACCAGTTGCCGCACAAGGCCTTGCTCATGCAGAAGGAGAAGTTGCAACAGCAAAAGCGATGGCTGAAGTTGGCTCAATCTTTTCAATTAGTACTTATGGAAGTACATCAGTGGAAGATGCTGCAAAAGCTGCACCTGGTGCTCCACAATTTTTCCAACTGTATATGAGTAAAGATGATAAATTTAATGAATTTCTTTTAAAAAAAGCTGTAGATGCCGGGGTTAAAGCAATTATTTTAACCGCTGATTCAACACTAGGTGGCTATCGAGAAGAAGATATTGTCAATCATTTCCAATTTCCTTTACCAATGCCAAATTTAGCAGCTTTTTCGGAAAGTGATGGAACTGGCAAAGGAATCAGCGAAATTTATGCAGCAGCAAAACAAGGACTTGTTTTAGAAGATATTCAAAAAATTAAAAAAATAACTAATCTTCCTGTAATTGTTAAGGGGGTTCAATCTCCTATTGATGCAGATGACGCCATTAACGCCGGGGCAGACGGTATCTGGGTTTCAAATCATGGGGGACGACAATTAGATGGAGGACCTGCTTCAATTGATGTCTTGCCCCTCATCGCTAAAAGAGTTAATCATCGAGTTCCTGTTATTTTTGATAGTGGAGTTAGACGTGGGGAACATGTCTTCAAAGCTTTAGCACAAGGAGCAGATGTTGTTGCGGTAGGTCGTCCAGTTCTTTATGGTTTGAATTTAGGGGGAGCCAAAGGTGTTCAATCTGTTTTTGAACACTTAAACAAAGAACTAAGTATCACTATGCAACTTGCTGGAACAAAAAATATTGAAGAAATCAAACATACCTCATTGATTGACTAATAGTTCAAATAAAAAAGTACCTTATAGAGGTACTTTTTTTATCCTATTTGATAAAATAGTTAGTTTTGAAAGTTTATTTGATCAATTTTTGAAACAATTTCCTTATCTACCCAAACCGAAACACTTCCATCATTGACGTAAAATTCAGCTCCACCATTTTGATCCAGCGTAATAGGTATTTCATGTCTTCCAAATAAATCTATATAAACTTTACCTGCATACGCCTTATCAATTATCATATATTTTGAGCCACCATTTTTATTAGTTAAAATACATGATAATCCATATTCCTTATTATCTATTTTTAAAATATTTGTCCATCCAATAATATCAGGATGATCAAAATAATCATTTTCCCTTAAAAACTCAGAGTCCTTACGCAATGCTATCATAGTTCTCAAGTTATCACCTACAGGATTAACATTACGTGAGGGTATTCCATATAAATCTCCCCAAAAGACAGTAGGAGTTCCTTTTTTGCGAAGTAAAATTAAGCTATAAGCGTGCTCTTTAAACCAAGCTGGAATCCAAGATTGAAGAGCCTGTCCTTCTTGAGTATCATGGTTATCAACAAAAGTGACCGAGAGTTCTGGTTGGCTGGCAGTGAGTGTGTGATCAAAAAGAGTACGCATATCAAATTCTCCATTGGTTGAAGAGGCTTCTTTCATATTAAAATGTAGTGGTACATCAAATAATTGTATTTTATCACCAGATTGTTCAAGATAATACTCTAATTTGCCAAGATCATCAGACCAGTACTCTCCAACAATAAAAAGTTTTTTATCTAATTGCTTTGCTCTCTGTTCAAGCCATTTATCAAAATATTTGAAATCAATATGTTTAATTGCATCTAATCGAAAACCATCAATTTTTGTCATTTCTGAAAACCAATGTCCCCATTTTTCAAGTTGTTCTACTGTTTCGGAAACACTAAAATCAAGATCAGCCCCCATTAAATAATCAAAATTATTATTCTCTGAATCTACATTTTCATCCCATTCATGTCCTTCAAATTCAAGAATTTCTTCTTGATTTTTCCTTTCGTCATAATCAATTCCCGTAAAGTTGTGCCAGGTCCATATATAATTGTCGTATTTTCCTTGTCTTCCTGGAAATGTAAATTTGGTCCAAACTTCAACAGTTTTATTATTTTCGATGTTATGAAGATGATTATCTTCTGCTTTAATATCAGCTTCAATAGTTTCTGTTTCATCAGCACCCATCATGTGATTAAAAACGATATCCGCATACACTTTAATATTGTTGTGGTGTAGTGTATTAATTAAATCAAGATATTCATCTTTAGTCCCATATTTTGTAGGAATTGTCCCTTTTTGATCAAATTCCCCTAAGTCGAATAAATCATAGGTCCCATAACCAACATCTTCAACTCCAGAAGCTGCCTTGGAAGCTGGAGGTAACCACAATCCTGAAAATCCTAACTTTCCTAAGTCAGGAATATTCTCTTTTATATTATTCCAGTGCTGAGAATCTGAGGGTAAATACCATTCAAAAGCTTGAAGGATTGTTTTCATAAAATCATTTCTCCTTTTTCAAATTGATACAATTCTTTTCTAAAAACTAGCGCTATTAATAATTAGTATACACAAAAAGGAATCTGAAAGACAGCAGAATGTTTTAGAATTAATTAGAATATTCAAAAATATAATACTATCATCATTGGTGAATGTATTTTTTGTAAGACGATATTTTTGAATATTCTGAAATTTAATCATACAATGAATTTATACTGAATTGAAAGGAGTTAGAACATGAAAGAAATTTCTTACAGCAAAATACTCTTAGTAGCTAAAAATGCACATCTTTATTTTTTCGATTCCTTAAATAATATTGATGTAATTTCAGGACGCCGATTAGTCCATTTTATAAAAAGTGATGTGGGAAAGCACCGGCTTGCCCGTTATCAGCTTATTATATTTTTAGATTCTGGTTTTAAAGCTAACTATCCTAATATTATAAAGGATTTTACCGAGGCAAAGATGATTCTATTTTTTTGGAATCATTTGACTCAAAAATATATTGATTTGCTGCACACCTCTAGAGAAATAGGAGTAATTGATTCCTACTATAGTTTTGACCCTATTGAAGCAAAAAAATATGGGCTCTATCATAATTCTACTTTTTATACTCCTTGTATAAATTTACCTCTTCAAATACCAGATTATGATTTGTTTTTTGGAGGAAATGATAAAGGAAGAACTCAACTTGCACATGTTATTTTAGATAAATGTGCCAGTTTAGATATTTCAATATTACTTTATATCATTAATGGAGAAAAAGGTTTTAAAAATAAAGGATATTTACCCTATCCAAAATTTTTAGAGTTCTTAATTAATAGTAATGGTATTCTTGAAATTATGCAAGAAAACCAGACAGGTTTGACCTTGAGAACAATGGAGGCTATTTTCTTTAAGAAAAAATTAGTTACAACAAATAAAGCCATCAAGCATTACCTATTTTATCATCCTGATAATATTTTTATTTTAGGAGAGGACTCAATAGAGAACTTATCTAATTTTTTGGAAAAAGACTATCATCCGCTAGAACATGATAAAATCAATTTTTTTGAAAGCCAAAACTGGTTAGATAGATTTTTATTTCCTGAAAAAGAATTACTAAATATTGAATATCGAGATAGTTTACTGGATGGTTAAAATGTTTAGCAAAATCATGACCAAATCAAAATAAATAAATAAATAAAAAGACGTCAAAATAGATGTCTTTTTATCATTATATTATAAATATAAATAACTAATTCAATATTTTTATATACTATGAAAATGACAAATCGTCTTGTATATTTCATAATTTTTAATACTAGTCTTGGAAACCCAATCTTGAACATGTTATACTGTAAGAGTATAAAAATTAGGAAATGGTGTTTTATGTCAGCTATTAGTTTTATTGCTGTGATGATGATTGGTGTTATCGGAGCAAATATAATCAAAGAGTTTTTTCCACAAATTTCAGAAACTTTTATCTTGATTGGTGTGGGCCTTATTTTGAGTTTCCTACCAGAATTTCAAAATTTTGAATTGGAGCCAGAGTTTTTTATGATGTTAATCATTGCTCCATTAATGTTTTATGAGGGAAGTAAAACTTCATTAAAAAAAGTACGTAAAAATTTTAGAGGAATATTTTTTCTATCAATTACTTTAGCAGTGGTAACTGTACTTTTGGTAGCAGTGCTTACGAATAATATAATGGGTAGTTGGATTTTTCCTTTAGCTATCTGTTTTGCAGCAATTGTAACGCCAACAGATGCAGTTGCTGTAAAGTCAATAATTTCCGGAAAGAAAATGCCCGAAGGGGTTAATGAAGCAGTTGAATTTGAATCTTTATTTAATGATGCAACAGGGTTAGTTTTACTGAGCTTAGGATTATCTGTTTTAGAGAGTGGGCATTTCAGTATTTGGGAAGGACTTGGTCGCTTTATATTTGTCTCAATTGGTGGAATTATAATTGGTTTAGTTATCGGTGCTCTACTGGTACGAATTAGGACGGCAATCAATCTCAGAGCAACTCGGCCAGAAGCTACCATAATTCCTATTTCAATTCTGACCCCCTTCTTTATTTATTTGTTAGCAGAACATTTTGGAACTTCCGGTGTCCTAGCTGTTGTTGCTGCTGGGTTGATTCATAACTTTGAAGGAGATATGCTCAAACTGACTTCAACAAATGTTCAATTAACGAATAATACAATCTGGGAGATTTTAAGTGATATTCTGAATAACTTTGTTTTTATTCTCTTGGGTGTAAGTCTATTTGGAATTTGGGACATTTTTAAGTCACTTGGTTGGAAAGAATCAATTGTACTATTTTTGATAAGCGTTTTAGTTTATTTGCTTATGCTATTTATAAGAAAATTTTGGACTAATAGAAAAAGAAATAAATCAATCGAACACTTTTTCTCTGATGTTAAAGAAGAGCGTAACAGTGATTCAACAATTTTTGCTTTGTCAGGAGCCCATGGAACAATGACATTAGCAATGGCTTTCTCTTTACCTTTGAATACTAGTATTTTGAGCAACGAGAACAGGGAAATTATTATTACAATAGCCGCTATTGTTATTCTTTTAAGTCTTATTGTACCAACACTGATTCTGCCAAAATTATTACCGGCACTTGGAGATGAAAGTTCTGATAATATCAATCAGGTTCGTAACGATATGGTTGATTATGCGATTCTTCATATGGTAGAAGAAATCGAGGATAGTAAAGTTCGTAGTAGTCTTACCAAACAACTACAATCACAAAAGGGATTACAAATTCCTGACCATACCAAGAGTAGTAAATTAATGGACGAGATAATAAGTTGGCAGGAAACATTACTTGATACAACAACTATAAAAGCACAATTTTCATCTAAAGTTATTGACTATTTTAGAATTTATCTAGAAAACAGTAGTAAACATTCAACTGGTAAGAAAATAAGACGATTATTCTCCAAAAGACGACGTGGCAGAAGAGTAGATTCAGTAGAAATGCAAGAATTTGCGACAATAAGAACTGATATAAGCCGACTAGAAAGCAGTTTATATCAACAAACAATCGAAAAATTAAGTTCTCTTGAAAAAGAGCGATCAGAAAATAAGATAACTGACTTTAGTGATATTGAAGAAGTAAAACATATTTTGGAAAATAGACATTACCGTATTCGTAACGAAATTCAAGAAGATACAATTATTCCAAACGAATTACTCATAGAGGCTTTTCAACTTGAATATCAATTTGTATTGAACCAGGTAAAAACTGATGTAATTTCTAAAGAAACAAGTAATAAACTTTTTAAAGAGATAAATAATGCTCAAGTTTTACAATTACAGAAACAATAAAAAGCCTATTGAGGCTTTTTTCTAAAGTAACTAAATATATTACCAATAAAGTTGATTCGCATGGTTCATAGCAACGATAAACGATTATGTTCCATCAAACAGTCGTAGGATCATTACCCTCTTTATTAGAACTCAGTTGATTACTGGTAATTATCAATTCTATTTGCTGGAATATGCTTGTGTTGGACAAAAGCTTATGATGTTGGAGTGTCTTTATTATTTCATTGATAATAATAAAATCAGTCTGTAACAAGTAATGGATGCCTAATGAATTTACAAAAATTTAAAAGATTGTTGCTAGAGAAATTGATACATGGAGGTAATGATCGATGAAATTAATACTATCATCAATTTTGTTAGGATTCGGTGGATTTGATCCAGTGGGAGCAGTGCTTATAATGGCTGCACTAGCAAATGGAACAAAGAAAAAACAAGTATATTTATTTTCTTTAATGGCTCTACTTTCCACGGTCGTTTTCGGATTAATATTTTCATACGGTACTAGTATAAGCTTGAATTATTTTATAGATATAATGAATCATATTCCAAATATGGCTTATGTATTTACCGGTTTTTTGATATCCATTGTATGTGTAGCTTGGTTTATAAGATCTACCTTACTGAAAGAAAATAAAGAAAGAGTAGATGATCAGAAAGAATCGAAATTTATGAAATTTGCAAAGAGAAGTATGCCACTTGCAGGTTTTATTTTTGGGTTTTGGGCTATGTCAGATCCGACTTTTTGGGCGGAGGTGGCACTAAGTGCAAAAGAGGGGAATATACTATTAACAATATTATGTTTAACAATTTGGATGTTGTTAGGACAGATTCCTTTATATACTTTAGTAGTATCATTAATATTTAATATCTATGAAAAATTGATTAAAATAGCAAGTAGTTATTTAGATAAAAATAACCGAAGAAAAAAATTAAGTAATGTCACTAGAATAATAATATCATTATTTATATTAGGTATTGGTATTTATTTTTTTATTGATTCATTGGTATATTTACTAAAAGGGATTTGGTTATATTAGTTTATATATTATCGTGAATTAATATAAAACATGTTTAGTGTTTGATAAACAGATTATAATCTAAGTTTATCTAATCACTTTTATAGTTTAGTCGCAAAATATACAAGTTTAAAAGAAGAATAAGGCTTTTGGTCATATTCTTTTTAGTGTCCAATTTACTATGTTCATACTGAGCAATTTTTAATAACAAAATATAGTGGAGTGATAAAATAGAATGAGAATATGAAAACTCCTACAAAAAATATTAATTTAGAAAAAGAGGAACAGCTGTGAATATTGAAGTTTTACTTGAAAAAAAAGAACAAATACAGGTTAAGATTTTACGTCAGTTGTTCCTCAAACATGATAAGCTAACTGCGCAGGAACTGTGTGATTGGGTAAACCTCTCTCGACCTTCGGTTCAGAGTTATTTGGAGGATATATCTTATATAGGACGGATGATTGGGGAACCCATGGAAGTTATTCGTCAGAACAATAAACTCGTTCTAAACATGTCGGAATCACAAACCTTAGATGAAGTCATCAGTTTTTTAATCCAAGATAGTATCAAATATCGCCTGATTCTCTTATTTTTAGAACAAAAAAATTACATGATTTTTGAATTAGCAGAACTCTTGCTACTCAGTGAATCTACTTTGTTTCGCAAAATCAAAGAACTCAATAAACTTTTATTGGAATTTGATATTCAAATCAAAAATAATAAATTGATCGGAGAAGAAAGTCAAATTCGCTATTTTTACTATCTGTTATTTGATTCGCTTCACCCTAAATTTCGACCAGATTTGCTGCAAGTCACTAAGTTTCAGGTTGAATTTGTACAGCAACTTGAAGAAACATTAAAAGTAAATTTTTCCGAAAGTAGCAAAGATAAACTTTATCGGTGGTTGGCAATCACAGAAAGAAGGCGGAAACTTACAGATATCCAAATTACTAAATCTTTGGAAATGAAGAAAATATACCAAGATGATCATCTCTATCAACTATTGGATTCTCTTTTTTATCAACATATTTATGATAATCAGAGTAAGGATAACTGTGAGACAATTTTTTTCTACAGTTTTCTCCAATCTTTTTTCATTCTAGATAAAGAAAGTTATTACCGTTTTGATATTTACCGCAGTAAAAAAATTCCAACTGTCCTCTTGAATATTTCATTAAGAGAGCGAATGTTAAACCACTATCGTCCTCATCGTTTAGGTTTCGAAGAGGAGAAAGCCATCAGTTATCAGTTAGCTCAAGTAAACAATAAATTCACCTTTTTCCAAGGTAGCCTCTTTACCAAAATTCAAGAAGATTTGATGCTGCATAAACAAAACTGGGTTGATAAGAGTTTTCAAGATTTACTGGATAACCTCAAAGATATTGCTTTAAGTTATATTCCCAAAGAGCAAGATTTACCAGAACTCATCTTTGGTTATCGCAATGCCCTAATGCTGCTGGAGCTCTTATCTGCTCAACAATTGACGGTGGCTTATGATTTGTCTGATACACCTGCCTATCAAATCCCGATGGAACACTATCTGAAAAATCACCTCAGATCTGTTGAAAAGATAAAATTAGAGCATTATCAAGAAAGCCAGAGTTATGATCTACTTATCTCAAGTAAAAGAAATGACAGTCGAAAGTTTGTCTATATACTTTCCGAGTTTTCCAGTGATTATGATTTTGAAGAGTTATTGTCGCGTATTGAAAACTTAAAAAAAGAAAAATTTCAAAAAAAAGCAATTTTGAATTAAGAATAAAACACGAAAGAGGGGTGCTCTCCTCTTTTTTTATGTTTTCACGTGAATATTATTTTACATTTATGAAGATATTACTGCGGTCCCATTATTTAGCATTTTCTCACTGAATTTATTACAGAATAGATGAAGAATTAAGAATAGCAACTCAAATAAGGTTAAAATTAAATTGGGGTAGAGACTCCCTCTCGAATCTGTTGTTTATTTTCGACTGCCAATTTTTTTTTGAATTTGATAAAAAATGAAAGTTTCTATTCGTTTTAAAATGCTATAATATAAATTATAGAAAGCGTTTACAAAGGAGAAACAACATGACAGAAACTTCTTACATTATGGCAATTGACCAAGGTACAACAAGCTCAAGAGCTATTATATTTGATAAACAGGGTAAACACATCGGAAGTTCCCAAAAAGAATTTACACAGTACTTTCCTAAAGAAGGTTGGGTGGAACATGATGCCAACGAAATTTGGAACTCTGTTCAATCTGTTATCGCAGGAGCATTTATCGAATCTGGTATTAAGCCTGTGCAGGTTGCTGCTATTGGTATTACTAACCAACGTGAAACAACCATTATCTGGGATAAAAAAACAGGTATACCAATCTACCATGCCATCGTTTGGCAATCACGTCAATCTGCCGATATTGCAAACGGTCTTAAAGATGGAGGACATGATGAACTATTCCACAAAAAGACAGGACTTATTGTCGACTCATACTTTTCAGCTACAAAAATTCGTTGGATTCTTGACCATGTTGAAGGAGCACAAGAGCGGGCTGAACGAGGTGAGCTGCTCTTTGGAACAATTGATACATGGCTTTTATGGAAGTTGACAGATGGCGATGTACATTATACAGATTACTCTAATGCCAGCCGTACTATGCTCTACAACATTCATGAGTTAAAATGGGACGAAGAAATCCTGAAAATTCTGAATATCCCAGCTTCAATGCTTCCAGAGGTTAAATCAAACTCAGAAGTTTATGGTGTGACTAAAGGCTTCCATTTCTTTGGATCTGAAGTACCAATCTCAGGTATGGCTGGTGACCAGCAAGCTGCATTATTTGGTCAAATGGCCTTTGAACCAGGGATGATTAAAAATACTTATGGTACAGGTTCATTTATCGTTATGAATACAGGTGAGAAACCACATATTTCCAAAAATAACATGCTCACAACAATTGGCTATGGTATTAATGGAAAAGTTTATTATGCCTTAGAAGGAAGTATCTTTGTTGCAGGTTCATCAATCCAATGGTTACGTGATGGTTTAAAGATGTTGGAACGTGCCAGTGATTCTGAAGAAGTTGCACTCCAGTCTATGAATCAAGATGAAGTTTATGTGGTTCCAGCTTTTGTCGGCCTTGGCGCACCATATTGGGACCAAGAAGCGCGTGGTGCAATGTTTGGATTGACACGTGGAACGACAAAAGAAGATATTGTAAAAGCGACCTTACAAGGCATAGCTTATCAAGTCCGTGATGTAGTCAGCACTATGAAAGAAGATACAGGAATCGATATGTCTGTACTCAAAGTAGATGGTGGCGCAGCAAATAATGAATACCTGATGCAGTTCCAAGCTGATATCTTGAATATCCCTATTCAACGTGCGGGAGATCTGGAAACGACAGCGCTCGGTGCAGCCTTCCTTGCAGGTCTTGCAGTTGGTTTTTGGAAAGATCTAGAAGAACTCAAAGAATCTTATGAGCCTGGCAAAATTTTCCAAACGCAGATGCAAGAAGAACGTAGAGAAGAACTCTATGCCGGTTGGAAAAAAGCTGTGAATGCAACACGTGCTTTCAAATAATAATCAATCAGACAGTAACATAAAGGAGAATAGAAATGGTTTTTTCTAAAAAAACAAGACAAGAAGCAATCACAAAAGTTCAGAATGAAGAAATGGATTTACTCATTATCGGAGGTGGTATTACTGGTGCTGGACTGACTTTACAAGCGGCAGCCACTGGTATGAAAGTTGCTGTGCTTGAAATGCAGGACTTTTCAGAAGGAACATCATCACGCTCAACGAAACTCGTGCATGGGGGTATCCGTTATCTAAAAAACTTTGATGTCGAAGTCGTTTCCGACACTGTTTCAGAACGTGCTGTTGTTCAAAGTATTGCGCCACATATTCCTAAGCCAGACCCGATGTTACTTCCTATTTACAATGATGAAGGCAAAACGACTTTTGATATGTTTTCTGTGAAAATCGCCATGGATTTGTATGATCGGTTGGCAGGTATTGATGAAGGTTCTCCATATGCCAACTATACCATCTCACCAGAAGAAGTGCTACGCCGTGAGCCACTGATCAAAAAAAAGGGTTTGCAAGGTGCAGGGGTTTATCTTGACTACCGTAACAATGATTCACGTTTGGTGATTGACAATATTAAAAAAGCTGTTGAAGACGGCGCAAAAGCCATCAGCAAGATGAAAGTGATTGATTTTATCTATACTGATGGACAAATCTCTGGTGTTCGGGCGCGTGACTTATTGACAGATGAAGTCATTGAAGTAAAATCTAAACTTGTGATTAACACAAGTGGTCCTTGGGTAGATAAGATACGTTACTTGAACTTCACTCGTCCGATTGTGCCAAAAATGCGTCCGACAAAAGGAGTCCATCTCGTTGTTGATGCTGCCAAATTACCTGTGCCTCAACCAACATATTTTGATACAGGAAAACATGATAAACGTATGGTTTTTGCTATTCCACGTGAAAATAAAACATATTTTGGTACGACAGATACGGATTATCATGGGGACTTTACCGATCCCAAGGTTACTCAAGAAGATGTGGACTACCTTTTAGATGTCATCAATTTCCGTTATCCTGGAGCAAATATCACGATTAATGACATTGAAGCTTCATGGGCTGGATTGCGTCCATTGCTAGGTGGGAATTCGGGTTCAGACTATAACGGAGGTGATAACGGTGCAGTTTCTGAAACTAGCTTTAACGCTGTCGTAGAGGCCGTGCTTCGCTATAAAAATAAAACAGCAACTAAAGCCGAAGTAGAGCATTTATTGAATAATATGGAATCAAGTCTTTCAGAAAAAGGGGACGCGCCATCTTCAGTTTCTCGTGGGAGTTCACTTGAACGTGAGAGTGATGGTTTGATTACTTTAGCTGGTGGGAAAATCACTGACTACCGTAAAATGGCAGCAGGTGCTATGGAGCTTATCTGCCAGCTGCTTGTTGAGGACTTTGATTTGAAATATGAACCAATCGACTCTAAAAAATACCAGATCTCTGGTGGTGAATTTGATCCAACTAAGGTTGAAGAAGTCGTTGCTGAAAACATGAAAATCGGTGTTGCTGCAGGTCTTACAGAAGAGGAGTCGAAATACATAGCAGACTTTTATGGCATGAACGCACTCCAAGTATTTGCCTATGCTTCTGAAATGAGACCTTATGAAGGATTATCTTTAGCAGAATCAGCCCGTCTGCGCTATGCGCTTGAGGATGAAATGATCTTGACACCGGTAGACTACTTGCTTCGTCGTACTAACCATATTTTATTTATGCGTGAAAGTGTAGATACAATCAAAGTTCATGTTGTCAATGTCATTGCGGACTTTCTCGGTTGGTCAGTAGAAGAAAAAGCAGAACAAGAAAAAGCTTTGGAAAAAGCGCTTCGTGAATCTGACTTATCAGACTTGAAGAAATAAAAATAGTTCGAAGATAATTGAAACAAATAAAAAAATAGAAATAAGGGGTCAATATGCACTCAGAAATGGTACAGCTACTTGGTGAATTTTTAGGAACATTTATCTTAATACTTCTTGGTAACGGGGTCGTTTCAGGCGTTGTCTTGAACAAAACGAAAGCAACAGGAGCGGGTTGGGTTGCTATCACTCTCGGTTGGGGATTTGCAGTAATGATGGGGGTTTACATTTCTGGATTTATGTCGCCAGCCCATTTGAATCCAGCAGTAACAATTGCAATGGCAATGATTGGGAGCTTTAGCTGGAGTTTGGTTCTTCCTTATATTATTGCACAAATGCTTGGTGCAATGGTCGCCAGCATTATCCTCTACCTAATGTTTTACCCTCACTATGCTGAAACAAAAAATCCAGCAGATATCTTGGGCACGTTTTCTACAGGTCCGGCTCTTCGTCAGACAGGCCCAAATTTGATTAGTGAAATTGTTGGTACTGCAGTATTGACGACAGGAATTCTTGCCTTCGGTCAATACGCTATTACGCAAACTTCGGGTGTCTCACCCCTTTTAGTAGGTGCCATTATCACAGCCATTGGTTTATCACTTGGTGCAACGACAGGTTACTCTCTAAATCCCGCACGTGACTTAGGACCTCGCATCATGCATGCCATCTTACCTATCAAAGGTAAAGGAGATTCAGACTGGTCTTACGCATGGATACCTGTTTTAGGTCCAATCATTGGCGGTAGCTTAGGTGCCCTTCTCTTTAATATAGTTATTCAATTTGCAAGTAAATAAACTGAAATAATATACAAAAAAAGAGTTAGACAGAGTTCTAACTCTTTCTATTAAAAATAAATGAGCCATAAGAAAAAATTTTCTATAATCAAAGTCACATAATCAATTGGGAAAAAATTTTATTCAAATATAATTCTTGATGATGATGGAAAGTCTGTCCAGCATGTTTAAGAGTTTCCTACTTGTACTTGATTTCTGTTGTTAGATTATACAATTTGGTATTGGTAGTTATCTAAGTCCGTTCCATAGAGATGTTTGATGTTGACATTATAAATGTTCTGTAAGGGGGATATATTATTTAGTTATGCATGTCATATATTTTTTTATTTCGAATATGGGAATATTGGTGGATTCCTTTAAATAATTCATTATAGAAACTAAAAAAACCACTTGAAAATTTTAGTGGTTTTTTTGAAGTAATTCTTCATATATTCAATTGAAATTAATTATTCAAGAGCAGAGTAATATAATTACACAAATTCTTCATACTCATTAGGATCTTGATTATCTACCCTGCCATCTTCTCGTTTTAAGGCTGTGATTTTATTAATCTCTTCAGAAGAAAGTGAAAAATCAAAAATATCTATATTTTTTCTTTGGTGTTCTGGAGAAGATGCTTTAACAATAGGTATAATACCTCTTTCAATTTGCCATCTTAGAATGATTTGACCAGTATCCTTATCATATTTTTGAGCTATGTTTTGAATCAGGCTTTCCTCAAGCTCTTTACTACCTCGGCCTAAAGGGCTCCATGCCTCAGTTAAAATGCCATACTTTTTATTAATTTTCAATAGCTTTTCTTGAGGCCAGTAAGGGTGAATTTCATTTTGATTAATTGCTGGTATAACACCAGTTTCTTGAATTATTTTGTCGAGATGGTCTTCCTCAAAATTAGATACCCCAATTGATCTTACAAGACCCCGTTTTTTTGCTGCAATTAGTGCTTTCCAAGCTTCAACATAATTATCTTGCTTTGGTAGTGGCCAGTGGATCAAGTAAAGATCAAAATAGCTCAATCCCGTTCGTAATAAAGACTCTTCAATCATCTTCAAAGCATCTTCAAAATGATGATATTTACCAGGTAGCTTAGTTGTCACAAAAAAATTTGATCGAGGGATGCCAGAACGACGAATTGCTTCTCCAACTGCTCCTTCGCTATCATAATTAGTTGAGGTATCAAGTAAACGATAACCACTTTGTATAGCCGTTAAAATTTGCTCCACCCCTTCATATCCACGAATCTGAAATGTTCCTAACCCTATTTTAGGAATCAAATGTCCATCATTAAGCGTATGTTTTTCTTGTTCAATCATTTTCTTGTTCTATTTTCCTTTCTGATTGTTTAAGTTTATGAATATTATGTCAATATAAACTTTTGCAGGTTTTCAAAGTTAATCGAATATCTAACCGTTAACTGTGTATAGTACAAAGTTTAACGTAAGTATACTCAATTGTGAAATAATATGTTTATTATTGTTTTTCCAATAAGCTTTACCTCTATTGTATAAGTTTTATCATACCAGGAGCAAATCTTTGATGCAAATTTAGATATTAAAAAATGATTTTTAAAACATGAGATTTGATGGTAGCATATAATATTATCGTGCTCAAAAAATGAGAGATATAATAAAAATTGGGGTTAAGTAAAGGATATTATTCAGTTCTTTAATAGTCTTTCTGAGATAGTTGAAGGTAAATATAGTATTAATAAATTATAAAATAAGTCATATCATTTGAATGCGCTTTCTAATTGTGTTAGATTAGGGTTAAATCATAAAATGTATTCTAAAGAAAGAGGTGACATATGATTTGGTCATTAATTGTTGGTGCATTAATCGGTTTAATCGCTGGTGCGATT